>Ga0315902_10003156_pt1 | contig 24915 bp, 22 predicted proteins | sample LakEriMetagenome_9_FD_203523 | JGI IMG/M metagenome (GOLD analysis project Ga0315902, IMG submission 203523) | Freshwater fungal communities from buoy surface, Lake Erie, Ohio, United States - Buoy 12 MA117 | ecosystem: Environmental > Aquatic > Freshwater > Lake > Lake biofilm | place: USA... | reverse complement strand
GGTCGCGCGCAAGCCGCCAGGGCGAACAACTTGCACAGCGTTGACGCCTGCCGGCGGCGTGAACTGAAGCCCGGCGGCGGAGGCGGCCGCCTGGAGTACGGGCATATTGATGGTGCTGATCTGGCCCGATGGCGGCGACGGCGCGATGGCCCGGCCGGCGACATCGGCCGGCGCGCCATCGAACACATCGCCCATCGTGACGGCGGGACCGCTCGCCTCGATGCGCGTACGCAGTGTGACGGGATCGGCGAACGCGACGGACGCGAACACCAGATAGAGGCAAACAATGAGGCAGAACCAGCGCAGCATGTTGTGTTTCCTCAGCGCAATTGCGTTGTCGATTGGAGCATTTCGTCGGCGGCTGTGATGACGCGCGCGTTCATCTCGTAAGCGCGTTGCGCCACGATCAGCGACGAAATTTCCTCGACCGCGTTGACGTTCGAGAGTTCGAGGAACCCTTGCATGATCGTGCCGAAACCAGGTGAGCCCGGCGTTGAGGTATTCGGCGCACCAGAGGCGGGCGTTTCCAAGAACAGATTGTCGCCGATGCCTTCGAGACCGGCTGGATTAATGAAGGTGGCGATTTCGATCTGACCGATCTGTTGCGGTTCGGTTTGGCCCTGCAGCGTTACTTCGACGATGCCGTCGCGCGTGATCTGCATGCCGACGGCTTCGGCCGGCACCGAGATCGATGGCTCAAGCAGATAGCCGTCAGCTGTGACGATCGAACCATCGGCGTTGACGGCAAGGTTTCCTGCGCGCGTGTAAGCGGTTTGGCCGGAGGGGAGGGCCACTTGCAGGAAGCCGCGGCCGTTGATGGCGAGATCATACGGATTTTGCGTTGCGCTGATGCCGCCTTGTTCGGTGATGCGGCCCACAGCATCGGCTTGCACGCCGACGCCGATCTGAATGCCGAGCGGCAGGATCGCGCCTGAGGCCGACGACGTTGAACCTGGACGCTCCATATTCTGATAGAGCATGTCCTGAAACTCGGCGCGTTGGCGTTTGTAGCCCGTCGTGTTCATGTTCGCGATGTTGTGCGAGATGACGTCAACGTTGAGCTGTTGTGCATGCATGCCACTGGCGGCGATGGAGAGTGCGCGCATAGCTAGGGACCTTCTTCTTATCTGCCGAGTTGTTGGATCGCGCGCTGGCGCAAATCATCGGTGTTCGAAACAATTTTCGCCGCCGATTGGTAAGCGCGCGAGATTTCGATGAGACGGGTGAGTTCGACGACGGGGCGTACGTTGGAGCCTTCGAGAGCTCCTTGCAGCACCACGCCTTCAAACTCACCCGCTCTTTGTCCGTCCGCGTCCCAAAGGTTGTCCCCGACCTTTTGAAGCGCGGCTGGTGCGGCGAAGCTCGCCACACCGATGCGACCGGCTTCAACACCGGCCACACGAATAGCGCCGTCGCGCCCGATCGAAGGCTGTTCGCCTTGCGGATCGAGCACAATCGGCGCTCCCCCGCCGCTGAGAACGGAGTAGCCATCGCTGGTCACCAACCGTCCATCACCGGCTAACGAAAACGCGCCATCGCGCGTGTAGAGTGTTTGCCCGTTCGGGCCTTGCACCATAAAGAAGCCTTCGCCTTCGATGGCGACGTCGAGCGGATTGCCCGTCATTGCGATCGCGCCTTGCTGCATGTTGCGCACAAGGCCCATGTCGCGAACGAAACGAATGTTTGTGGGCGCTGCTTCTGCGTGGGCTTCGGTGTTGTCGGCTTCTTGCAGCCAGATGCCGTCAGCCTTGAAGCCAGTGGTGGCCACGTTGGCCAGATTGTTCGCCGCGATATCCATCCGCCGTTGCAACACACGTTGCGTCTGCAGGCCGAGCATGAGTGCGTTATCCATCACTGTTAACCACGCAAGGCGCGTGCCAGGCGTTAAGTGATTGATTTTATTGAATCGCGCCTGCGTGTTATGGTGAACAACAGGCGCCTTTTCTGCCGCGGCGCCGGCAAGTTTTGCCGAGTTGCTACCAATCCTTAACCAGGTCTTGCGCACCAAGGGGCGGTCTTAGTGCGCGAGCGATTCCGTTATGTTCGGGAAGAAGAAGAAAAAGGGCGACGAAGCTGAGGAAGCCGAAGGCGCAAGCCCGCCGGCGGAGGGAGCTGAGGGCGCCGAGGGTGAAACGCCTGCAAAGAAGAAGATGTCGGGCAAGACGCTCGTGCTCTTTATCGTCTTGCCTGCGATCCTAGTGTTGGGCGGCGGTGGCGCTGCGGCGTTTCTGTTGCTGAAGCCGAGTGGCGAACAGCACGCGGAAGCGGAAGCTGGCGATCACGGCAAAGCCAAAGGCGGCGGCGGTCACGGCGCCGAGGGCGCGCCGGGCGAGCCGATCCCGGGGCCGAATGGCACGATGATCACGTACGGCGAAGGCGAGACGGTGTTCGTTACACTGCCCGAATTGCTGGTGAACATCACTGGACCGGACGGGCGCCCCGCCTATTTAAAGCTGAAGCTCACACTGGAAGCGCCGAACGAGGCCGTCGTCACAAGCCTCGGCGAACACATTCCGCGCGTCACCGATCAGTTCAACGGCTTCCTGCGCGAATTGCGCACGGATGACCTTTCCGGGTCGGCCGGCGCGTATCGCCTGCGCCTTGAATTGCTGCGCCGGGTGAACCTCGTGATCGCGCCTCTGCAGATCAATGCGGTGCTGATCGAAGAAATGCTGGTGCAATAATGAGCGCGGACGCTGCGCCTCAAGAAGAAATCCCGGGATGGGATCCCAACGCCCCCGCCGAGGAGGGCACGGCTGAGCGCATCCTCAATCAGGACGAAATCGACAGCCTGCTTGGCTTCGGTATGGGGGACGATGACGCTGCAAGCCGTTCAGGCGTGCGCGCGATCATCAATTCGGCGCTCGTGTCTTACGAGCGTCTGCCGATGCTCGAAATCGTGTTCGACCGTCTCGTGCGGTTGATGACGACAAGCTTGCGTAATTTTACCAGTGACAATGTCGAAGTCAGTCTCGACCAGATCACCTCGATCCGGTTCGGTGATTATCTGAACTCTATACCGCTGCCGGCAATCATTGCCGTGTTCCGCGCCGAGCAGCTCGACAATTTCGGGCTGGTCACGGTGGATTCGGGTCTCATCTATTCAATCGTCGATGTGTTGCTCGGCGGTCGCCGCGGCGCGACATCGGCGCGTGTTGAGGGCCGGCCTTACACCACGATCGAGCGCATGCTCGTCACGCGCATGGTCGAAGTGGTGCTAAACGACGCGCACCAGGCATTTGCGCCGCTGACGGCGGTGGATTTCAAGCTGGATCGCATTGAGACCAATCCGCGCTTTGCCGCTATCGCGCGTCCGCCGAACGCCGCTATCCTCGTGCGCCTGCGCATCGATATGGAAGATCGTGGCGGCAAACTCGAAATTTTGCTTCCGTACGCCACGCTCGAACCGATCCGTAAAATGCTGCTGCAGCAATTCATGGGTGAGAAGTTCGGTCGCGACAATATCTGGGAAGGCCACCTCGCCAGCGAATTGTGGGCCACGCGCCTTGAAGTGCGCGCAGTGCTCGATGAATTGAAGCATCCGCTCGGCAAAGTGCTCGATCTCAAAGTCGGCGACACGTTGATGCTCGATGCGTTGCCTGATTCACCGGTGACGTTGAAATGCGGCGCCGTTGATCTTGTACAAGGTCGCGTCGGTCGCATGGGGCATTCCTTGGCTGTGCGCGTCGAAAAGCCAATTCCACCTGCGGTGCAGCAGGCTTTTATGAAACTTGGAGGGGTAAAATGAGCCCAATCACGCTCGCTATTGAAGTTGTGCTCGCGATCATGTTGGCCGCGTGCTTGTTTTACTTTTGGCGCCTGGATCGCAGGCTCGCAGCGCTGCGCACCGGCCAAGATGGTGTGTTGCGCGCCGCTGCCGAACTCGCGCAAGCCACGGTGCAAGCCGAGAACGCGGTGCGCGCGCTACGCCAAACGGCGCAAGAAGCCGGCCGCGATCTGCAAGCGCGCATCAATGACGCCAAAGGCACGGCCGAACGGTTGGGTCTCGGCGCGGGGCGTTTGCGCTCTGGCGCGGACGTGGCGCCGCTGCGTGGACGCATGTGATGACGAAAAAGCCTGCGCAATCCAACAGCGGCGCTGTGCGCCTTATACCTGCGGCGATGGTGACCGTCGCCGCAGTGCTCGGCCTCAAGGCCGTGGCGATGGCGGAGGCGGTGGCCGAAGGTGTAGGCGCCGCGGCCGAAAACGCCGCGACAGCGGAGCACGGAGAAACGACAAGCACCGAAGCGCCGGCGCAAGCAGCCGCCAATCAGTGCGCGCCGCCGACGCTTGCCGAAATGGCCGGCCTGAGCGCCACTGAGGTGCAGGTGTTGCAAGCGCTGCAGGCGCGCCGCCAAACGCTCGACCAGCGCGCCGAGCAATATGACACGCAAGACGAGCTTATGCTTGCCGCCGAGCAGCGCTTGAACGAGCGCTTGACCGAATTGCGCACCCTCGAAACGCACGTGAATGATCTGCTGGGCCAATTGGATGAGGCGCAGGAGCAACGCCTTGCCAGTCTTGTTGACGTCTATCAGCGCATGCGCGCCAAGGACGCAGCGACTGTGTTCGATGGGCTCGATGACGACGTGCTGGTCCAGGTGGCCAGCCGCATGCGCCAAGCCAATCTGGCGGAGGTCATGGGCCGCATGGAGCCCACGCGCGCGCGCGCACTGACGCAAATGCTGGCCGATCGCGCCCGGCCGCCGACGAGCGGGGACAATCTGCTTGAACGTTCGCGCGGTCCGGGCGCTGCGGCGCCCGCGCAAAGCGCTGGCCGGTAAACTTACACTTAACGCCGTTGGGCGACACTTGGGGGTGAACGCGCCGTACAGATGAAATCCTTGCGCTCTCCGATGGCGATTGCCGCGGCTGCTCTTATTGCAGCGCCGCCGGCAATCGCGCAGCCCCTTCAGCTGACGATGCCCGCGCAAACGCCGGCGCCGGCGTCCGCTGTCGCGGAGACGCCAAGCGCGCCGCCTGCGCCGCCGGCCGTTCCCCCAAGTGCGCCACTCGTGGAAGAGGCGGCTGAAATTCGCGGTTCAACGCCGGTGCCGCCAAATGTGAGTGTCGCTGAAACGCCGGCGCGCACTTCTCCGTCAGCCTCGCCGCCGGCTCCGCCGCCGTCACCTCCGCCAGCGTCGGTACGGACTGAGGCGCCATCGCCGCCGCCGCAACAGCGCTTTGCGCCAGCGGCGACGGCGACAGTCGATGTCGGCGTGCAAGACGCCTACACGCGCCTCGCTTTCCGGTTTGAGGCGCCGACCACAGTGACGCCGCTGCGGGAAGGCAATCGCCTGGAACTGCGCTTTTCTCGCGCCGCCGATATCGATCTTGCTGAAATTCGTTCAACGCTGCCGCGCTATGTGCGCGAAGTGCGCCGCGTAAGCGCCGCGGGCGCGCCAGTGCGACTGCAGCTGACCTTGGATCATGGCGTACGCCAGCGCCATTTCGTGGATGGCAACCGCGTCGTCATTGATTTGCTGACGCCGCCAGTTGAAACGAACCAACCAGCGACCACGCCTGCAGCACAAACGGCGACCGCGCCGGCCACGGCGCCGATGCGGCCGGTCAATGGCGTCGGCCAGGTGCGTTTGGTGGAGGAGGCGAACGTCACGCGCGTCACCGTGACGTGGCCGAGCCCAGCGCGCGCCGCCGCTTTCCGCCGTGGCGAAGCGATCTGGCTTCTGTTCGACGCGACGGGGCGTGTCGACATGAGCAGTGTCGCGCGCGCCGGGCGTCGTCACGAGGACATCGAAATCGTGCAGGGCGAGGGCGTGCTCGGCCTGCGCATTGCCGCGCAAGCGGATGTGCAAGTCGCCGCCGCCGCAAACGATGCATCGTGGACCTTCACACTTGGTCCACGCGCCGACGCCGGTACGCCCGCAACGCTGACGCGCGAGATCACGCCCGATGGAGGCGGGCGGCTCACCGCACGCTTCGGTCGCGAAGGCGTCGTACGCTATATGCGCGATCCGGAAGTGGGCGATCGCATCGCTGTTGCCCTTCTGGGCGGCGCGCCGCGCGGCATAGATGCGCGCCGCGCAACCGTTGAAGCGGCGGTCTTGCCCTCAGCGCACGGCGGCGTGGTCGAGATGCGCGCCGATGGCGTGACGGTTGCGTTCAATGGCGGCGATCTTGTCGTCTCGCGCGACGACGGTTTGCTGGCGTCTGGCGTCCAGGCGCAAGCGGCGGATGAAATGAACGCCGCCATGCTTGAAGCGGCGATGGATGGCGACGGCGCATCGAACGCCGCGTCGCAAGCCGGCATGGATTTGGCGCAGGTGCGCGATCGCATCGACGTGCTCGTACGTGCAGCGGCGAACGAAGGCGTCGGCGAAGGCGCGCCCGTTGCGGCGCGGATAGAGCTGGCGCGTTTCCTGTTACAAAACGACTTGGCCGCAGAGGCGCTGGGTGCGCTTCGGATTGTGGCGATCAACCAAGGCGAATTGGTCGAACTCGATCCCGAATACCGCCTGATGCGTGGCGCAGCGAACGTCATGATGGGGCGATCGGCTGCGTCGGACGCTGATTTGAGTTCAACGACGCTGGCTTCCAATCCGTCGGCGGCGTTGTGGCGCGGCTATGCAGCGTCATTGCGCAAGGATTGGCCCGCGGCGCGGCGTGAGCTTGAGCGTGGCGCGGGTGCGCTTGAGGAACACCCGCCAGCTTGGCGCGCGCGTTTCCAATTGGCGCTGGCGCGTGCGGCGTTTGAGCTGAACGATCACGCGGCGGCAGAGATTGCGGCGCGTGCGGCGATGGGGCATGCGCGCGACGCATCCATGCGGTTGCAAGCGCGCTTGATCGAGGCGCGTGTCATGGGCGCGCGGGGCCAAACCGAGCAGGCGCTTACAGTGTTCGACGAATTGTCACGTGTGCGCGACGAGGAAGTCGGCGTGGCCGCCGCCGTCGAAGCTATTCGCCTGCGCCGGCAATCTGGACTGATGCGCGCCGTCGATGCGGTGGAGCCCCTCGAGGCCTTGCGCTTCCGTTGGCGTGGCGATGCAACCGAACTTGCGATCGTCGGCATGTTGGGCGAGGCGTATTCTGAGCTTGGCCGCTGGCGTGAAGCGCTCGCGACGATGCGTATTGCCGCCGACCGCTTCCCGAGCGACCCAGCTGCGCGTCAGCTCCGCGCTGACATGACGACGCTATTCGAGCGCCTGTTCCTTGATGGCGAAGCCGATCGCCTGGAGCCGATCCAGGCGCTCGGGCTCTTCTACGAATTTAGCGATCTCACGCCCGTCGGCCCAAACGGCGATCGCATCGTACGCTTGCTGGCGGGTCGCCTGGTGCATGTCGATCTGCTCGAGCAAGCGGCGCAATTGCTGCAATATCAGGTCGACGAACGTTTGATGGGTTTGAGTAAAGCGCAAGTCGCCGCCGACCTCGCCGCGATCTATTTGATGGATCAAAAGCCTGATCAGGCGCTGGTGGCGCTCTCCACCTCGCGCGTGGCGAATATGCCGGCCAATCTGTTAGGCGATCGCCGCATTCTCGAAGCGCGTGCGTTGCTCGATCTTGGCCGTCTCGATAGCGCTGCCGAATTGGTGGAACGCGATCGCAGCGAAGATGCACAACGTGTGCGCGCTGAAGCCGCGTGGCGTGCGCGCGATTGGGAGCGCGCGTCGGTGGAGTTGCGGACTTTGCTCGGCATGCGCAACCGTGCGCAGCCGCTTGAGGCGCATGGTCGTGAAGCCGTGTTGCGCACAGCCGTTGCGCTCACATTGGCGAACAACAATGACGGCGTGCGCGCGCTTTATCGTGAGTACGCGGGCGACATGGCGAACACGCCAGAAGCCGATGCGTTCGAAGTGGTCGCCTCCGGCGTGCATGCGGAAGGTTCGGCCATTCGCGACGTGGCGCGCGCGGTGGCGCGCACGGATCTCATGGGCCGCTTCCTGCAGCGTTTGCGCGCGCGCATGACAGAAGAGGCGGCGCAGAGCGCGGCCAATGCACCGCCCGCGCCCGCGCCGGCAGCGCCCACGCCCGGCCAGCCCGCCGCGCCGCCGCCGCAAGCGGCGACTACGCCGACGCCTGCGCGCCCCACGCCGGCGGCCGGCGCCTGAGCGTGACAAAGCGCGGTTAAAGCGCAATTTTCCAAAGCCAAACACGACCTGCGCCGCTAGGGTGGCGGCATCATGATTTCTGTGATCATCCCCACGCTGAATTCAGCGCGCGTCCTTCCGCGTGCTCTGGCGCCGCTTGTTGATGGTGTGGCGTACGGAATTGTGAAGCAAGTGATCGTGAGCGACGGCGGATCGCGCGACGAAACGCTGGAAATCGCGGATGCGGCCGGCTGTGATATGATTACCGGCGACGGCGGCTACGTCGCCCAAATGCGCTTAGGCGCCGAGAAGGCCAAAGCGCGTTGGCTTCTGTTTTTGCCTGCGACGACGGCCTTGGCGCCCGGTTGGGCGAATGCGGTGGAGCGGTTCTTGGCGCACCCGAACGCCGGCCAACGCGCTGGCGTATTCAAATTGATGTTTGACGGCGACGGCCGCGGCGCCGATCTGGCGTGGGCGCGGTTTCGCACCAAGTGGCTAAAGCTGCCCTATGCGGCGCAAGGCCTGCTGATCTCACGCGAACTATATGACGCGATTGGCGGCTATGGCGGCGACGTCGCGCCCCGCATTGGCGTACGGCGCCTCTATACGCTTGACGCGGAAGCCGTCACTCAGCGCGAGGCGGTGCGCGAGTCGAGCGGTGTATAGATCGCAGCGCCGCCGCTAGCGAGGCGATCAAGCTCCGGCGTCGGCTGGCCATACGAGCGGCGGCAAAGCGCCATATGCGAGAGCGCGCGCTCGGCATAATCGCGGCTTTCGGCACGCGGCAAGAATTCGAGCAGCAGCAGCGGATCGATGTCGGCCGGTTGCGTCGCCACCCAGCGCGAGAGCCAGCCTGGGCCGCCATTGTACGCGGCGAACACGCGTCCAAGATCGCCGTCGTTGTGGAATTCGGTCATCAGCCATTCGATGTAATCTTGGCCGAGGCGCATATTGAGTCCTGGCTCGAACAGCGGCGCCGGATCGCGGCGATAATTGTGTGCGCGATCCATGTCGCGCGCGGTCGATGGCAAGAGCTGCATCAAGCCGCGCGCGTTCGACACGCTGACCGCTTTTGGATTGAAATAGCTCTCTTGACGCACGATTGCGTAAACCAACGCGCGGTCGAGCGAGAAACCGTTGTCCGGTTCGAACGATGTGGCGGGGCAGAAGCCCGCAGCCATGTCGCGACCGCCATATTCAGCCGCGCGCAATTGTGCGGCAGGCGCTTGCAGCGCAATGGCGAGCGCCAGGAAGGTGCGGTCGTCGTCAGAACCCAGATCCGCGTGTAGGCGGCGCAATTCAAGTTCGACTTCGGAGAGACGGCCCAATTGCGCCAGCGCCGCCGCGCGGCGCGCGGCCGGATAGCGTTCGATGAAGCGCTCAAGTTCGCCAGGTTCAACGCGCGGCGCGTCGAAGCGTAACCCGCTTTCGCGCCCGAGCTGAATTTCGGCAAGCTGACCGTAGAACGTCCAGGGACGTTGCGCGGCGGCTTCGAGGTGCTGCACCACGCCTTGCGTTTCACCAGCAGCGAGACGCGAGCGCGCGGCCCAATAATGCACGCCAGCGAACGCCCAGCCGCCATGATGCGGCCATTGCGCGGACGCTTCGAATTGTCTGATGGCCTCAGCGTAATTGTGTTCGTGATAGGCGATGAGGCCGAGTTGCCATTCGGCTTGACCAGAGCGTGGGCCGCCGACTTGCGCATAAGCAAGCGAACGTGCGCCTTCCATGTCGCCCACGCCAATGCGCTCAGCGACGCGCTCGATTGCAACGCGCGCCGCGGAGCTATCGCCCACTATAGCGGGCGGCGTGCCTGGCAGACGACGCGAGCCGCCCGCTTGCGGATCGGGTGCGCGCGTGCCGTTGCGGCGTGCGCGGCGCGAGCGTGAATCCATGGCGCGGTCGTGCACCGCGTTGGCCATGCCATATTCGCCGTAGCGATTGAGCCAGCTTGTGTATTCGCTCCAGCTGCCGCGATAGGAGCGCGCGATCAGCATGCGGCCGCGAACGACGCCCTCAAGCACGTCGTCGTCGGCGCGGCCGAGCGAGGAACTCACGCCGCGCCAATTGCCGGCCTCGATGGCCTCGAACGCGGCGCGGTAAGCGGCTTCATCTTGTTGCGAGAGCGCGATGATGCGCTGGTGCTGATCCTGGGCGGCCGCGGGGGCGACAATGGCTGCGGCGACCGAGAAGGCGGCGAGGGCGGTGCGAAACGTCATCGTGGCCTTCCGGCAAAATCCAGCGATCAAGGGCGGGCCCCCCGTGCGACGCCCAGCTCATCGAGCCAGGTTTCGGCAAGCAAAAGGTCCACCCACGCCTGCCGCTTCTGCTGCGGCTGACGCAGCAGATATGCGGGATGAAGCATGACCAGCGCGTTGACGGGGGCCTCTAACCCCTCCCGAGTGTAATTCAATTTACGGCCACGCATACGGCTCACCGGCTCATCGCGCTTGAGCACGGTCTGCGCCGCGGCCTTGCCGGTGAGGATCAAGAGCTTCGGGCGGGACAATTCGATCAAGCGCTCGACGAAGGGCAGGCAGGCTGCGATCTCACCTTGAGTGGGGTCGCGGTTGCCGGGAGGGCGCCAGTATATTGTGTTTGAAATCAGAATGTTACTGCGTCGGTCTAGGCCGATTTGAGCGAGCATGCGGTCCAGCAATTGACCGGGACGGCCAACCAGCGGCTTGCCTTGTTCGTCTTCATCCTTGTCCGGCGCTTCGCCGACAAGAAGGACCTGAGCGTCGTCGACGCCATCCGAGAACACGGTATTCCGCGCCGTTCGTTTTAGCGCACAACCGTCGAACTTCTCCACAGCCGCGCGGAGCTCAGCGATCGTCTTGGCCGCCGCGGCCATTGCTTTGGCTGTCTCAACACTGGCGTCAGCGGCCGTGACTTTTGGCTTCGGCTTGGCAACCGGGGTGCTGCTCTCGCGCACAGGAGCGCCAACCGGCGCCGCGGCGTAAACGGCCTGCGCTTCGTCCATGTCGACACCCGCCGCGCGCCAGAAGGCGAGCAGCGAACGGGCGGCTGGCTGGGCTAGGTCTGCGTCCATCTATCTATTGTGCCGGGACTCGGGGGAAACGACAAAGCCTCACGTCGCCTTGCGCGGGTTGTTTGCAGCTTTGATAAAGCGTGGGAGGACGCTTGTCGGGCTTGATGGAAACGAAGGGTTGGAAATGGCCGAGGAAGAGATCGCACGCGAAGCGATGGAATATGACGTCGTCATCATTGGCGGCGGGCCGGCGGGTCTGTCCGCTGCGATCCGGCTAAAACAGCTCGCGGCCGAAGCGGGTGCGGAAGTTTCTGTCGCTGTCCTGGAGAAGGGCGCCGAGATTGGCGCGCACATTCTTTCGGGCGCCGTGATCGATCCAAGCGGTCTCAATCAGCTCATCCCGGATTGGAAAGCAAAAGGCGCGCCGCTCGAAACCGAAGTGACGAGCGACCAGTTCAAATTCTTGGGGCCCGCGGGCGCTGCGGATTTGCCGACCTTTCTGATGCCGCCGCTGATGAACAATCACGGCAATTACATCGCCTCGCTTTCGAATTTGACGAAGTGGATGGCCGGCCAAGCCGAAGAGCTTGGCGTTGAAATTTATCCGGGCATGTCGGCGTCCGAGCCGGTGTATGATGAGAATGGCGCGCTGAAGGGCGTTGTCGCGGGCGTGTTCGGCATCGCCAAGGATGGTCACAAGAAAGGCGATTACCAGCCGGGCATGGAATTGCACGGCAAGTACGTGCTGATCGCCGAAGGCGTGCGCGGTTCGCTCGCGAAAATGCTGCAAAATCGCTATGATTTGTGCGCCAAAAGCGATCCGCAGAAATTCGGCATCGGCATAAAAGAACTCTGGGAAGTACCGGCTGACAAGCACAAGCCAGGCGCGGTCGTGCACACTGTCGGTTGGCCGCTCGATGGTCAAACGGGCGGCGGTTCGTTCCTCTATCATTGGGGCGATCGCTACGTGTCGGTCGGCTACGTGGTGCACTTGAACTACAAGAACCCGTACCTCTCGCCATTCGACATCTTCCAACAACACAAGCTGCATCCGGAAATTCGCCAGCATATCGAGGGCGGCAAGCGCGTTGCGTACGGCGCGCGTGCGATCACCGAAGGCGGTTTGCAATCGGTGCCAAAGCTCGCGTTTCCGGGCGGCGCGTTGATTGGGTGCTCGGCCGGCTTCGTCAACGTGCCGCGCATCAAGGGCAGCCACAACGCGATGAAGACCGGCATGATGGCCGCCGAAGCCGCGTTCGAGGCGCTCCAGGCGGGCCGTCAGCGCGACACACTTGATGCGTACGAGACCGCCTATCGCGAAAGCGAGGTCTATAAGGATCTCAATCGCGTGCGGAATGCGAAGCCGCTGCTGACGCGCTTTGGCGCCTTCTTTGGCGGCGTGCTCGGCATGTTCGATATGTGGACGACGACGCTGCTGGGCGGTGTCTCGTTCTTCGGCACGTTGAAGCACGGCAAAGCCGATTACGCCTCGCTCGACAAAGCCAGCAAGCATAAGCCGATCGCGTACCCCAAGCCGGACGGCGTGCTCACCTTCGACAAGCTCTCGTCGGTCTATCTCTCGAACACCAATCACGAGGAAGATCAGCCGGCGCACCTGACGCTCAAAGATACGTCGATCCCGATTAAGGTGAACCTCCCTCAATACGCCGAGCCGGCGACACGATATTGCCCTGCTGGCGTGTACGAAGTGCTTTATGACGATGCAGGGGCCAATCCACGCTTCCAGATCAACGCGCAAAACTGCGTTCACTGCAAAACGTGCGATATCAAAGACCCAAGTCAGAATATCAATTGGGTGACGCCGGAAGGTGGCGGCGGCCCGAATTACGCCAATATGTGACGAATGCCGCGTGAGCGGTTGAAAGGACAAAGCATGCGTTGGGCGATCCTAGCGGCGACGATTGCGACGGCTGGTTATGCAGGCGCGACGAACGACGCTTTCGCGCAAGTCAAGGCGCCCGAAAGCGCCGCAGCTGCGGCGCCGGCGTCGGCGATCGAGCAGGGTGTGGCGACGAACGATCTGCTACGCACAACCTCGCCGCCGAACGCAGCTGCGGATCGTACCTACGAAACACCGGAAGCCGCGCTGCAGCAGGCCGACATCGATTACCTTGTGGGCGAGGGGCGCCGCCAGCTTGCCGACGGCTCCACCGATGCAGTCTGGATCATTGCGGTGTTTGCCGACGACATCGCCTCAGGTCGCTACGACGATGCGCGCGCCGTGCTTGGGCGTGCGCCGGGTGGGCTGAACAGCGGCGTCTCGGACATGCTTGAGCCGTTCTTGTTCGCCGCCGAAGGTCGCGTCGATCGCGGCGCTGAACGTGTAGACGCCGCGGCGGACAATCTGCCGGCGCCACTGCCGGAAGTGGCGCGCGCGCTGGTGTTTGAATCGGCTGGGCGCCTACAGGAAGCTGCGGCCGTTTATGCACTTATGGTCGAGCGCCTGGATACGACGCCGCCAGGCGATTCCGAGCCGCAAAACACCGAAGAATTCGAACGCGCGCTCAACGCGCCGCGCGTCACACACGCCGTCTATCGCGCCGCGCTCGTCAGCCACCGCTTGGGTCGCCGTGAAGAAGCGCGCCGGTACTACGACATCGTCGTCGGCTTTGCGCCGCGTTCGGCCGACGTGCAAGCCAACATCGCGCGCCTGGAAGCAGGCCAAGAGCCGTTTGAGGCTGCGCTGACGCCGGTAAGTGCGACGGGCCGCTGGCTCATCTTCCTCTCGGAATATCTGACGCAAGCCGAGATGCTGACCCAGATGCTCTCGCAGCAAGCGCCAGAGCCGGGCTTTGCATCAGAGAACGGCACGGCGCTGTTGCAGCTCGGCGTCTTGCTGGCGGGCGACGCCAATGATTGGCGCTTGTACGCAGCGCAACAAGCGCTCGGCGCGCAGGGCGCCGATGGCGCGCAGCGCATCATCGACCAATTGCCGGCAACGAGCGTATTCGCGCCGGATGCGGAAATCGTCCGCGCATCGATCCAGCTTGAGCGCAACAACGACACAGCCGCGATTGCAGCAGCCGAACGTGCGCTTGGCCTGGCGGGCGATCGCTGGGGCGTGATCGCTTCGGTCGGCGACATCTATCGCCGCGCCGGCCATGCGGATCGCGCGATCCCAGCGTTCAACCGCGCGCTCGAAATGGCGACAACGCCGAAGGATCGCGCGGACGTACTCGGCTGGCGCGCTTACGCACATCGCTTCGCCGGCAATCTCTCCGCCGCAAGCGCCGACGCGCGCGCGGCGTACGAGATTGATCCCAGTGTCGATACGCGATTGCTTGTTGTCTCGATCCTGATGGACGATCCGAACGGCTGGAACGAAGGCATCGCCATGGCGCGGTCGCTGTTCGCAGAGCAGCCGGACTCGGTGATGCGTCTCAATGCATTGGGCTATGCGCTGATCCAGCGTCCGGAAGGTTTGGAAGAGGGCTATCGCCTGTTGTGGCGTGGCTTCAATTATGGCCAGACCGATTACGCCGTGATCGATAGCTTGGGCTGGGCCTATTACCTCTACGGCCATTTCGACCAGGCGCGCGCCCTGATCGAACGCGCCAATGATCTCTCGGCCAATGATCCGAACGCCGAAGTGCTCGACCATTTGGGCGACATCTATTGGCGCCTCAATCGTCGTGACGATGCGCGCGCTAGATGGCGCCAAGCTTTGGAAGCGCGCCCCGATGCGATCCGCCGTCGTGATCTTGAGCAGAAAGTGCAACGCGGGCTCACCACGCCTGCGCCGCGTCGTCGCGATTTGCCGCAGGTCAATCTGCCGGACGCCCCGTCGCAGCGGGAAGACCTCTAATGTTGCGTGCTGCGGCGCTGGCCGCGTGTCTTAGCATGGCGGCGTGCGCGACAAGCGCAGGTCCCCCGCCAGTGACGCGCTCCGGCGCTTATGCCGATTATCTGATCGGTCGCATCGCCAATATGAGTGACGACCATCAAGTCGCGTCGGATCGCTACTTCGCGGCGCTCGCGCGTGCGCCGCGCGATGAAGGTCTGCTCAATGGCGCTGTGATTTCGTCGCTGGCGATCGGCGATGCGCAACGTGCGCGACGAGCATCGCGCATGGCGGCTACGACCGGTGCGCCCGGCTATGTCCATCTGGTGCGCGGCGTCGATGCACTGACGGCGCGGCGCTGGGGCGCTGTTGCTGAGCAGGCTGAAACACTCGAAGGCCCGGCGGCGGAGGAATTGCTCGGCCGTATGTTGCTCGTGTGGGCGCGCGCGGGCCAAGGCCGTGTCGATGAAGTGTTGGTCGATCTCGCGCCGCTGACGCAAATCCGTCAGTACGGTGGCCTATTCGCATACCAGCAGGCAATGGCGCTCGATTATGCCGGCCGACAAGACGAAGCGCTGCAAGCATACCAAGCAGCGCGCGCGGGTGGGCTCTTTCTGCCAAGCGGCGTGGAGCGCCATGCGGATCTGCTGGTGCGACGCGGCGCCCGTGATCAGGCAATTGCGCTGCTGAGCGAAGAAGCAAACCGCGTCAACCCAGGGCTCGCTGCAGCACGCGCGCGGTTGGAAGCGGGAGGGGTCGTGGCGCGCGAACCGCTGACGCCAGCGCAGGGCGCGGCGGTTGCGTTTTTCGGCATGTCGGCGATCTTCCAGCAGGAGCATGACGCGACCAACGCGCTGGCGTCGCTTACGCTGGCGCTGATGCTCGATCCCAGCTTCGATGGCGCGCGCATAGCCTTCGCGCAGCAACAGAACCAATTGGGTCATCCGGCGCTCGCGCGGCAGATGCTCGCAAACGTGCCGGCGGATTCGCCGTACGCCGGCAACGCGCGCATCACTGAATCGTGGGTGTTGCTGGATGCGGGCGACGAGGATGGCGCGCTGGCGCTGGCTTCAACCAATGCACAAGCAGGCGATCTGCGCGCGACGCGCACGCTCGCGGATATGTATCGCAACCTTGGTCGCTACGACGACGCTGAGCCGCTCTATTCGCAATTGATCGCCGCGCAGCCAAACGATTGGCGATTGTACTTCGCGCGCGGCGCGGCGCGTGAGCGGCTGGGGCGTTGGCCCGAGGCCGAGGCCGATATGCAAGAAGCGTTGCGCCTCTCGCCCGATCAGCCAGATGTGCTGAACTATCTGGGCTATAGCTGGATTGATCGCGGCGAGCGTTTGGACGAAGGCCTCGCTATGATCCAGCGCGCCGTCGAGCTGCGACCGTTCTCAGGGGCAATCATCGACAGTTTGGGCTGGGCCTATTTCCGCATGGGCGATTATCCGCGCGCGCTTGAGCTCTTGGAGCGCGCCGTGGAATTGGAGCCGGCTGATCCGACGCTCAACGATCATTTGGGCGACGTGTATTGGCGTATGGGCCGGCGCATTGAAGCGCGCTTCCAATGGGAACGGGCCTTGAGCTACGAGCCCGATGAACCCGATACGATCCGCGCCAAACTCGAAACAGGATTGCCGGCGGAGCCTGCGCGCCGGTCGGCCAATCGATGAATATCCGCGTCTTCGCCCCGGCGAAGGTCAATCTGACGCTGCGGGTTGGCAAACCGCGCGATGACGGGATGCATCCGCTGCAAAGCGTAGTGACGTTCGCGGATGTCGGTGATTTCGTTGAAGCTGGTCTGAGCGAAGATCTATCGCTGACTATTCGCGGCCCGTTTGCGAAAACACTGGCGGGGGATGACGACAACCTCGTTCTGCGCGCCGCGCGCGCGCTGGCGCAGGCGGCGGGCGTGCCAGCAAAAGCGAAGCTTATTCTGGAGAAGCGTTTGCCGATCGCCTCCGGCATTGGCGGTGGATCGTCGGATGCGGCGGCGACTTTGCGCGCGCTCTCCGCGCTCTGGCGGCTTGATTGGAGTCATGCGCAATTGGCCGAACTTGGTCGTGGGCTGGGATCGGACGTGCCGGTGTTCTTCGCGGCCAGCGCGTCGGCCTACATGACGGGCCTTGGTGAGGATTGCGCGCCGATGGCGCTGCCGGAATTTCCAGCGGTCCTTATCAATCCGATGACATCGCTCGCGACGCCAGCAGTCTATCGCCAGTTCGATGCGATGCAGCTGGGCTCAGCGTTGCGCGATGCGCCGACGCCGCATTGGCAAACAGAGGAAGAGGCGCTGCATCACATCAGCGTGACAGGCAATGATCTCGAGGCCCCGGCGATCGCGCTTGCGCCTGTGGTTTCTGACGTTTTGGCAAGCTTGCGGGCGCAGGAAACCGTGCGCTACGCGGGCCTCTCAGGTAGCGGCGCGACCTGTTTTGCGTTGCTGGCGGACTGGAGCGGGGCGAAAGCGTTGTGCGCGAAATTGAAGGCGCGTCATAAGACCTGGTGGATTGCAGAGACGCGCCTGGGCGGCGCTTGACGCTGCAACCCGGCGTGCGATAGCCCAGGTGCTCGGGCGGGGTGTAGCGCGTGTTTCAGGACTTGCTGACCGTCGTGATCGTCGCGCTCGTCGCTAGTGCGATCGCGTGCCGGATGATCATCTGGTTCGGGCCGATCGATCACCCCAACATTCCACGCAAACAACACGGCCAAGCTACACGCACCAGCGGGGGGCTCGGCATTGGCGTCGGCTATGCGGCGGCGATGCTGTTGCTGCTCAATTATTCGAGCGTTTGGCGCTACGAAGTGAATCCACACGGCGAGCGGCTGTTGTGGATGTCGGCGGCGTTTTCCTATCCCTTGCTGATGATCGGTTTCGTTGATGACGCACTCGATCTGCCAGCGTCGTTGAAGTTCGCGCTCTATTCACTGATCGCGATCGCGGCTTCGTTGGTGATCGGGCCGATCAGCGTATTTCCGCTCGGCGGCGATGTCGTTCTTGTTGTTTCCTACTTAGCGGCGGTGTTTGGCACGGCGCTTTGGATATTCACGCTGATTAATTGCGTGAACTTCATGGACGGCGCGAACGGCTTGGCCATGGGGTGTGTTGGTTTCGGTCTTGTTGCGCTTGCCTTTATCTCGCTTGCTGGCGGTGCGCCGAGTGGCGCGGCGATTTCGCTCTGTGGGGCGGGGGCGACGCTCGGCTTTTTGATTTGGAATTTTCCGCGCGGCCGATTGTTCGCGGGCGATTCCGGCGCGTTGTTCGGGGGCGCCTTGGCAGCATTCGCATCCTTGATCGTGATCATTCGCACAGGCGCATCGCCGTTTGTGCCGGTGATTGCCTTCTTCCCGATCCTCGCGGATGCGTTGATCACTTTGGTGTGGCGCGTGTGGCGGCGGCGATCGCTCTTCAAGGGGCACGTTGAGCACCATTATCAGATCGCGATCCGTGGCGGCTTGAGCCGAGAAGCGGTGGCTGTCGCTTATTGGTTGGCGACTATTGCGTGTGGTGTGTTGGCGTTTGCGGTCGCGCGCGAGCCGGACTTTGCCGCAGAATGGATCGCGCTCATTGGTCTTGTTGTCTTGGCCGTCATCCTCTCCGCCTTCACCCACAATTGGGCGCGCGAGCGAGGGCTCATCGATCCCTGAAATCTGTGAATGCAAATTGGGATTGACGCCGCGCGTCTTTATATATAACCAAAAGGTTATGCAAAACGCCGCCGCCCTTGACGCCACATTCGCTGCGCTCGCCGATCCCACGCGGCGCGCAATTGTGGCGCGCTTGGCGACGGGGGAGGCGTCTGTTTCGGAACTCGCTGAACCGTTCGACATGAGCCAGCCGGCGATCTCCAAGCATCTCAAAGTGCTGGAGCGCGCGGGGCTCATTTCCATTGGCCAAGACGCGCAACGCAGGCCGCGCAAGCTTGAGATTAAACCATTGGAGGAGGCCGTGGATTGGATTGAGCGTTATCGCGAAATCTGGGCCGCGAACTAGGAGCGACCCGATGCGTTGCTTGAGGAATTGCAGGCCACGACCGCGGGGCGAAAGCGAAAAAGAGATGAGCGCGCTGTCGGCGCAAGCCGTGGCCAAACTGATCCCCGGCCCACATTGTCGGATGGCCGTGCGCCTGGATAGTGAGGGCAACTCGATCCTGCTGCACCAGCTGAACCCGGTTTAGTGGGCCCGTTCCACCACGAAGTCCGGGAGGTCGGCTAGCGCTTCGCGATAAGCGTTCGCGGGGAGGATTTCGAGCGCTTGTTTGGCGCGGACGGCGTGGTCGCGGGCGGCTTGCAGGGTGAGCGCGATGCCATCGTGACGGCGGATGAGCGCGACGGCGCGGTGGAAATCGTCGTCGGTGCGTTCGCCGCTGATGACGCGGCGCCAGAAGCTGCGTTCGCTTTCGTCGCCAGCTTCGCGTGCGAACACGAGCGGCAGCGTCACTTTGCCTTCGCGGAAATCGTCGCCGGCGTTTTTGCCCATCGTGGCGGAGAGGCCGCCATAATCGAGCGCGTCATCGACGAGTTGGAAGGCGAGACCAAGTTCGCGGCCGTAAGTTTCAAGCGCTGTCGCCTCTGCGCCTGGGCGGCCGGCGACGACCGCGCCAGCTTTGCCGGCGGCGGAGAAGAGCGCCGCGGTCTTGGCGGCGATGATGTCCATGTAGCGTTCGCGTGTGGTCTCGGCGTCGTTGGCGGCGGCGAGTTGCATCACTTCGCCCTCGGCGATGACGCAGGCGGCGCGCGAAAGAATGTCGAGCACTTGGATGTCGCCGGTCTCGACCATCAAGGTGAACGAGCGCGCGAATAAGAAATCGCCCACCAGCACGCTCGCCGAATTGCCCCAGATGAGGTTCGCGGCTTTCTTGCCGCGGCGCATGTTGGAAAGATCGACGACGTCATCGTGCAGCAAAGTCGCGGAGTGCACGAACTCAACCGCGGTCGCCAGCTTGCGTGCGCCATCGCCGCCGCCGCCAAGCAGGCGCGCTGCAGCCAGCGTGATCAAAGGGCGTATGCGCTTGCCGCCAGCGTCGATCAGGTGCGCTGCGAGATTGGGAATGACGCCGACGGGGCTGGCCATATGCTGATGGATCAGCACATCGACGGCGGCGAGATCGTCGGCCAAAAGCGCGGCCAACCGGTCGACCGCATGCGGTGCGCCGGCGGCTTGTTTGGCAGGTCCGACCGCCGGTCCCAATTGCCTCTCCGCTTGACCTCAAAGGTGGCCGGACGATGGTGGGAGCGGGGGCGCCGGTCAAGCCGGGTTCCCGTCGCAGCGCCCAAGGGTCGCATAGGATTTGCTTGTGACGGAACTGACGGAAGACGCGATTTTGGGCGGGCGCGTGCGCATACGCCAACCCGCGCGCGGTTACCGCGTCAACGTCGATACGCTTTTGTTGGCGGCGAGTTTGCCGCGTGTGATTGCAGAAGGCGCGCGCGTTGTTGAGCCGTGCTGTGGCGTGGGGGCGGCGCTGTTGGCGGTAGCGGCGCGACATGAGGGCGACGTCACGTTTGTTGGCATTGAGCGCGATACGGCTTTTGCTGATGTGGCGCGGCAGAATGTCGAGCTCAATGCTGCATTGCATCGCACGCAGATCATCGAAGGCGATGCGCTCGATGCGGGCGCCGATTACGGTTTGTTCGATCACGTCTTCTTCAATCCGCCCTACGATACGCCAGGCGAGGGGCGCGATCCGTCGGAAGGCAAGCGCGCCGCGTATCTCGCAGATCGCCCCATTGGGGATTGGGTCAAGGTCTGGTCCAACCGCATGCGCGCGCAAGCGACGCTGACGCTCATTCATCGCGCGCATCGTCTTGGCGAAATTCTGGTGGCGCTCGATGGCCGTCTTGGCGGCGTCGAGGTGCTGCCAATTTATCCGAACGCACAGGCCAGCGCAAAGCGTGTGATTGTGCGCGCGCGAAAGGGATCGCGTGCACCGCTGCAAATCCTGCGCGGGCTCAACCTGCATCCAAACGAAACCTCCAATGACAAATACACGCCGGAGGCCGACGCCGTTCTGCGTGGCGAAGCGCTGCTCTGGTTCGGCTAACGAACGTCCCTGGAACGTCGCCCCTTAGTCAGGCGAAAAGGCCGCCAGATTGGACTTGTGAATAGGGCGCTGCACACCGGGCGCGCGATCTTGCGCGAACGAAGTGGGAATCCCGCTGCTCGGCCGCTTGTCGCAATTGACTCCGCCCAGGCGCGCGACCAGTTTCCGCCTTAACGGATCGGGCCGACGGTGAGTCGCCCCGCGCCGGCCAAACAAGCGAACCCCGTGGGAGAGCGCGGCCAAAGATGCCGCCCCCGAAGGAGCAACCGCCCCGGAAACTCTCAGGGAACCGGACCGCGGGGGGATGAACACGCTGGAAAGTGCCGCTCTTTGGGTAGAGCTGCCGCCGACGGAGTAAGCCGCGAACCAGATGCGGTGAATCTCTCAGGCGCCAGGACAGCGGGGGTAGCGTGCCGAAAGGCATGCGCCACGCGTACCTGGGAAACACATGGCCGAAGCCGGATCACCAATGAAGCTACCGCTCGACGCGCTTTGGCGCGCGCGCACCTCGAAGTTCGGCGATTTCGCCGGCTACGACATGCCGCTGCAGTTCGAGGGGCTGATCGCTGAGCACAATTGGACGCGGAGCCATGCGGGCCTGTTCGATGTCTCGCACATGGGGCCGTGCTTCTTTGCGCTGCCGAAGGGACATGGGCTTGAGGGCGAGGCCGCGCATAAGAAGGCAGCCTCGCTGATCGAGCGTTTGGTGCCGGCCGATATTCAGGGCCTGAAGCCGGGACAGGTTCGCTACACGATGATCACCAATGCCGAAGGCGGCGTTTTGGATGATCTGATGATCGCGCGGCCGGCCGAGCCGGGCGCTGCGGGCGATCTCTACATCGTCGTCAATGCCGGCTGTAAGCATCAAGATTGGGCGCTGATCGAGGGTGCGACCAAGGGCGAAGCCAATCTCGTGCGCGCCGATGATCGCTGCTTGCTGGCGCTGCAGGGGCCGAGCGCGCACGTGGCGGCGGCCGCGGTGATCGATCCGGCTTTGGCCCAGATGAGTTTTATGAGCGTGAAGCGCTACGACGCGTTCGGCCGGCTCACGGTGACACGCTCGGGCTATACCGGCGAGGACGGCTACGAGATTCTCGTGCGCGCCGAGCACGCGACTGATCTGGCCAACGCGCTCTTGGCCCATCCGGACGTGAAGCCGATTGGCCTGGGCGCGCGGGATTCGCTGCGTTTGGAAGCTGGGCTTTGCCTTTATGGGCACGATCTTGATGCGACCACGTCGCCGATCGAGGCCGATCTCGCGTGGACGATCCAGAAGCGCCGTCGCGAAGCGAAGGATTTTCCGGGCGCCGCACGCATCGCTGCTGAGTTGGCGAATGGCGCCAAGCGCAAGCGCGTCGGCATCCGCCCCAACGATCGCGCGCCGGCGCGCGAGGGCGTGGAAATCCAGGCGGCTGGCCGCCGCGTAGGCATCGTCACCAGCGGCGGTTTCTCGCCTGTTTTGAATGCACCGATTTCGATCGGCTACGTCGATGCCGAATTCGCTGAACTCGGCGCCGGAATCGATCTCATCATTCGTGGCCAGGCGCGGCCGGCGACCATCGTGGCGCTGCCGTTCGTGCCGCACAAATATCACCGCCCGCAGAAGGCTTGAGGGGACCGCAAATGACCACACGCTTCACCAAAGATCACGAATGGGTCCGCCTCGAAGGCGATGTCGCGACCGTTGGCATCAGCACGTATGCGGCTGAGCAATTGGGTGATGTTGTGTACGCCGAGTTGCCGGCTGTGGGCGCAAGCTTCGCGCAAGGCGCGGACATGGCCGTGGTCGAAAGCGCGAAGACGGCGTCGGACGTGTATGCGCCGGTCTCGGGCGAGATCGTGGACGCGAACGCCGAAATCAAGGGCGAGAATTGGCAGATCATCAATGACGCCCCGCAAGACCGTGGCTGGTTCGTGAAGTTGAAGATCGCCAACAAGGCTGAGTTCGACGCGCTGATGGATGAAGCCGCGTACGCCGATTACGTGAAGGGTCTTTGATGCGTTATCTCCCACTCACTGATGCTGACCGCCAGCAAATGCTGAGCGTCATTGGCGCGACATCGATAGATGAGCTTTTTGTCGATGTGCCGAAGGGCGCGTTGCTGAAGGATTTGGTCGATCTGCCGCGGGCGCAGGGCGAGATTGAAGTGCATCGCCACATGCAGCGCTTGGCGGAGAAGAATACGCCCGCGGGCCGCACGGCGTTCTTCCTTGGCGCGGGCGCCTATCGCCATCACGTGCCGGCGAGTGTGGATCACCTTATTCAGCGCAGCGAATTCCTGACCGCGTACACGCCCTACCAGCCGGAGATCGCGCAAGGCACGCTGCAGGCGCTCTACGAATTCCAGAGCCAGGTCGCGACTTTGCTCGACATGGAAGTGTCGAACGCCTCGATGTATGACGGCTCGACCGCCTGCGCGGAGGCGGCCATGATGGCCGCGCGCGTGACCAAGCGGAAGAAGATCGTCTTCTCCGGCGGGGTACATCCGCACTATATCGAGACCGCGCGCACGGCGTGCGAAGCCTTGGGCTTGGAGATTGTGGCGCTGCCAGCGGCGATCGATGACGAAGTGGCGGTGACGGGCAAGTTAGGCGCTGATGTCGCGGCCGTGATCGTGCAATCGCCGAACGTGTTCGGCACGATCACTGACCTCACCAAGATCCGTGAAGCCGCGCACGGCGCAGGCGCGCTGATGGTGGCGACGTTCACCGAATGCACGGCGTTCGGCCTCGTCGAGCCGGGCGGTTCGTATGGCGCCGATATCGTCTGCGGCGAAGGCCAGTCGATCGGCAATGCTCTGAACTTTGGCGGGCCGTATGTGGGCCTTTTCACGGTAAAGGAAAAATATCTGCGCCAGATGCCGGGCCGCGTGGCCGGCGAAACGGTCGACGCGGACGGCAAGCGCGGCTTCGTGCTGACGCTTTCGACGCGCGAGCAGCACATTCGCCGGGAGAAGGCGACGAGCAACATCTGTACCAATTCCGGTCTGTGCCAGCTCGCGTGGACGATCCACATGACGCTGCTGGGCGAGAAGGGCTTGCGCCAGCTGGCGGCGCTCAATCACGAGAAGGCGACGCAGCTCGCGTTTGCTTTGGGCGCTGTGCCGGGTGTCGAGGTGCTGACGACGCGCTTCTACAATGAGATCGCGGTGCGCTTGCCGAAGCCGGCGCAAGCAATAGTCGATGCGCTAGCTGCGAAGGGCGTGATCGCGGGCGTCGCCATGAGCCGCCTCGCTCCGAAGGCTTGCATGGATGATGTGCTCATCACCTGCGCCACGGAAATGAACACGCATGACGACATCGCGACTTACGCTGATGCGCTGAAGAAGGTGCTCGCATGACCTACGAAACCACATCCGGCAACAAGGGTCTGCAACAGGCTGAGTCGCTCATCTTTGAATCGGGTCACGCCACCAGCACCGGCGTTGATCTGCCTGAGCCGAAGGGCGGCAAGTACGAGAAGCTGGGCGGCTTGGGCCGCAAGGCCGCACTCGAATTGCCGGGCTTCTCGGAGCCCGAGACCATGCGCCATTTCGTGCGCTTGAGCCAAAAGAATTACGCGATTGATCTTGGCCTCTTCCCGTTGGGTTCGTGCACGATGAAGCACAACCCACGTTTGAACGAGCGCGCGGCGCGCTTTGAGGGCTTCGCCGATCTGCACCCGTTGCAGCCGACCTCCACAATCCAAGGCGCGCTCGAACTGATGGATGAGCTGGCGCATTGGCTGATGGAATTGACCGGCATGCCGGCCGTGGCGCTCTCGCCGAAGGCTGGCGCGCATGGTGAATTCTGCGGCATGCTGGCGATCAAGGCCGCACTCGAAGCGCGCGGCGAAGCGCAGACGCGCAAACGCGTGCTGGTGCCCGAAAGCGCACACGGCACGAACCCGGCGACGGCCGTGGCGGCTGGGTTCATCGTTGACGAAATCCCCGCGCGCGATGATGGCCGCGTGCATTTGGATGATGTGGTGGCCAAGCTTGGGCCGGATGTGGCCGGCATCATGATGACGAACCCGAATACGTG
>Ga0315902_10003154_pt1 | contig 24928 bp, 22 predicted proteins | sample LakEriMetagenome_9_FD_203523 | JGI IMG/M metagenome (GOLD analysis project Ga0315902, IMG submission 203523) | Freshwater fungal communities from buoy surface, Lake Erie, Ohio, United States - Buoy 12 MA117 | ecosystem: Environmental > Aquatic > Freshwater > Lake > Lake biofilm | place: USA... | reverse complement strand
CGTCACCGGTGTCCTGCAGCGATGCGGCCTGCCACGCGCCGTAGTGCGCGGGCACGAGCCCGTGCCTCTCCACTTCAGACAGCATCCGGACCGCCTCGCGCGCCTGCGCCGTGGCCACCCCGGAGGAATCGAACCACAGGGTGCCGCCCTCCCGGTAGAGGCGCGTGAGTTGTGAGCGTTCCTGCGCCGAGTAGCCCTCCTGCGCCAGCGCGGCGATGGCCGCAGTCAGGCCCGCCGGGAGCGGCGGCGCCTGGGCATGGGAGGTCGTGCCGGCCAGCACGATGCCCGCGAGGAGCCATGCACAGAGACGCATTCCCGCATTGTAGCGTCGGGCGACGGATGGCCCCGCGTCAGTAGTTCCACTGCACCTGCATACCGACGCGATGGGCGCGCTGCGACAGGTCGTAGGGAAACGCGGAGGTGCGCGACCGTGCAAAGGTGCGGGTGTAGCTGAGCACCGTCTCCACTTCCCGCCAGCGGGCCACTTCAAGGCCGAGGTCCAGCTCGTTCACGTGGTTCCGAGGGGCATTGCGCGCAAACTTGCGGCCGCCGTCGTAGTAGTGCCAGCGCGCAAACGGCTGCAGATGGCCCTGTCCGAAGGCACGCCGCCAGGTGGCCTGCACATAGCCGCCCTGCAGCCGCCTCGCCTCGATGGACCGCAGGTCGTCGGACAGTTCGGGACCGCGTCCGACGGTCCACTCCGCCTCGAAGCCGAAAGGCTGCGGGTACCACACGAACGTGCCGGCCACGCGCGCATCCTCAACGCCCTCGTCGGGTCGCATCGGCGTGACGCTGCCCCCGGGCCCCGCCAGCGCGCCGACGGCAGACACGAACCGGCCCTGGTAGGCCTGCACGCCTACCTCCATGTACTGCCCGGAACGCAGGCGGAACGGATAGCTGACGCGTGCCATCTGGTGCAGCTGCCCGTTCTGGTCGGCGCGGTTGAGGCCCTGGCCATTGAAGACCCCGACCGCCGCGACACCGTAGTCACCAGAACCCTTGAGGCCGAGGTTCACCAGATCGCGGAACCGGCGGCGTGCCTCTGGCGATGCCCACATGAGATACGCCCCATAGTCGCGCTCGCCTTCCACGGCGCTGTTGAGGGCATCAGCGCGCTCCGTGGGCAACCGGTTCTGGCTCGACTGCATGTTGACCCAGCCGTAGGGCACCTTCGACTGACCGACGCGCACCCGCCAGGCGCGGTCGGCCGTCAGCGCGATGTCGGCATAAAGGTCGCGCATCTGCACGGCGTAGTCGCCGGCGCCCGGGACGCCGTTGAGGTCGACCTGCGCGTAGAGGAACATCCGTGACGACACGTCTCCGCTGAGAATGATGCGCCCGCGGCGGATGATGAACGATTCCTGGGGCAGCACCGACCGATCGGCCGGCACTTCGAGTGTCGGCCCCTCGTCGGGCGTCGTCGCCCGCGTGAGCCGGAACTGGGCATATCCCCGGATGGAGAGCCGCTCGGTCCAGCTGGCAGGCGCCTGCGCCTGCGCCTGCGCCGGAGCCGGGGCCTGGGAGGCCGGCGTCTGCCGCGCCTCCGCCGGAGTGCCGACGAGCATCCCCAGCATCACCACTGCCACACCCCACACCCGTCGCACGTCACGCAGAGCCGTCACCATCACGGCCCTTACTCTGGCCGCCCGAGATGTCCAGACCGTTACGTCGGTGTTTCACCGACGTTACATTCCTGTCACACCATGTCTCCCGATGTGCCCGAATCCGCCGGTGCCCCGAGTGAGGCCCACGGGTTACAGTAAGGTCATGGCGTTCACGCTAACCATCAACGGAACCACGACGAGCGTGGATGTGCCCGGCGACATGCCCCTGCTCTGGGTGCTTCGCGACGTCGTCAACCTCAAGGGCACAAAGTTCGGGTGCGGCATCGGCAGCTGCGGGGCCTGCACCGTGCACCTCGGAGGTCGCCCCGTGCGGGCCTGCCAGACGCGCGTCTCTGCCGTCACGGCGCCCATCACGACCATCGAAGGCCTGTCGGCCGACGGCAGCCATCCCCTCCAGAAAGCCTGGCAGGACATCGACGTGCCACAGTGCGGCTATTGCCAGGCCGGACAAATCATGACGGCCGCCGCGCTGCTGGCCGAGACACCACGACCAACCGACGATGATATCGACCGCGCGATGTCGGGCAACCTGTGCCGGTGCGCTACCTACCTGCGCATCCGCAAGGCCATCCACCGGGCGGCCGACCTCAAGGCCAGCGAGGAGTAAGCCATGTCGACCATTGCTGTCTCACGACGTGCGTTCCTCCGGGTGTCGGCCCTCGCCGGCGGCGGCCTGATGCTGGCGACGCAGCTCGACGATCTCGGCGACGGCCTGCTTGCACAGGCGGCCGACTTCACTCCGAACGCGTTCATCCGCATAGCTCCCTCAGGCGTGGTGACCATCGTCGCCAAGAATCCGGAAGTCGGCCAGGGCATCAAGACCTCGCTGCCCATGCTGATTGCCGAAGAACTGGGCGTCGAGTGGAGCGCGATCCGTCTCGAACAGGCCGATCTCGATCCGCAGCGCTACGGTCCGCAGAACGCGGGCGGCAGCACCGGGACGCCTACCAACTGGGATCCCCTGCGCCGTGCCGGAGCGGTCGGCCGTCACCTGCTGACCGCCGCGGCGGCCGCTACGTGGAACGTGCCGGCGGCCGAGTGCCGCGCGGAATCGGGCCGCGTCACGCACGTCCCCTCGGGACGCACGCTCGACTACGGCGCCCTGGCGGCGAAGGCAGCCACACTGCCCGTGCCCGATCCCTCTACCGTCACCCTGAAGGATCCGAAGGACTACCGCATCGTCGGCACGGCGGTGCGCGGGGTCGACACGGCCGCGATGGTGACGGGGCGTCCGATCTACTCGATCGATTTCACGCTGCCGGGCATGCTCTACGCCGTGTTCCAGAAGGCCCCGGTGTTCGGCGGTCAGGTGGCGACGGCCAACGTCGATGTCGTCCGCCGCCAGCCAGGTGTTCGACACGTGCTGATTGCGAAGGGTGGCACCGACCTCACCGGTCTTCTCGGCGGGGTCGCCATCGTGGCCGACAGCTGGTGGCAGGCCCAGAGCGCGCGGCGCACGCTCGAGGTCACCTGGGACGATGGCCCGACGGCCTCGCAGAGCAGTGAGGGCTTCGCGGCAAAGGCCGAGCAGCTCTTCGCACAGCCTCCGGCCTTTGCCATCACCGAACGTGGCAACTGCGATGCGGCCCTGGCCGCAGCGGCCACCCGCGTGGAGGCGACCTACAGCTATCCCTTCATTGCGCACGCGCCGCTCGAACCGCAGAACTGCGCGGCGCTCTTCCGCGACGGGCACCTGGAACTGTGGGCCCCGAGCCAGACGCCGCAGCGCGGACGCGACCAGGTGATGCAGACCCTGGGACTGCGTGCCGACCAGATCACCCTGCACCTCGTGCAGGCCGGCGGTGGCTTTGGCCGGCGCCTGACCAACGACTACGTGGTCGAGGCGGCGTGGCTGGCCCAGCAACTGCCGGGTACGCCAGTCAAGCTGCTGTGGACGCGTGAAGACGACATACAGCACGACTTCTACCGCCCGGGCGGGTTCCACCGGCTGCGAGGCGGCCTCGATGGTGCGGGGCAGGTCACCGCGTGGCAGGGGCACTTTGTGAGCTATGGCCCGATGCAGCCGCCGGCCGGGCAGCCCAATGCCTTTGCGCAGTCGGCCAACATTCCCCCGACCGAGTTCCCGTCGGGGTTTGTGCCGAACTTCGCCATTCACGCATCGCTCATGCCCCTGGGCGTGCCGACCGGCGCGCTGCGCGCCCCGCGCAGCAACGCCGTGGCCTGGGTCTACCAGAGCTTCATCGATGAGCTGGCCCACGCGGCCAAGACTGATCCGGTGACGTTCCGGCGACGCCTGCTCGACTCGGCGCAGCCGGCCGTGCCTGGAGCCCCGGTCGATGGATTCTCGGCCGTCCGCATGCGCGGCGTGCTCGATGCCGTCGCAAGCCGCTCGGGCTGGGGGCGGCCGCTGCCGAAGGGCACGGCGCTCGGCGTGGCGTTCCACTACAGCCATCGCGGCTACTTCGCCGAGGTCGCCGAGGTCAGCGTGACCGCCGACAAGGCCGTGACGGTGCACCAGGTGTGGGTGGTCGGCGATGTCGGCCGCCAGATCGTGAATCCCAGCATGGCTGAAAACCAGGTGCAGGGTGCGGTCATCGACGGCCTGGCCGAGCTGATGGCCCAGGAGATCACCATCGAGGGCGGACGCGCGGTGCAGAGCAACTTCAATCAGTTCCCGCTCGTGCGCATGCGGCAGGCGCCAAAGATGATTGACGTGCACTTCCTCCGCACCGACCATCCGCCGACGGGGCTGGGCGAGCCGGCGCTGCCGCCGGTGCTGCCGGCCGTCTGCAATGCCCTCTTCACGATCACCGGCACCCGCGTGCGGTCGCTGCCGCTGACGCGGCACGGCTTCCGCTGGGCCTGATCGCGCCCATCGCATCGTGACCCCATCCGTCAGTCGCGCCTGCATACCGGGACTGCCCGGCCTGGTGCTGGCGCTGCTGACGGCGGCGTGTGCTTCCGCACCGCCGCAGGCCACCCTGGTCGAAGAGACGCGCGTGGCCATGGGGTCGTCGCTGCGCATCGCGGTGTGGACCTCGCAGCGCGAGGCAGCCACCGCGGCACTGGCACGCGCATTCGATGAGATGGCGCGCCTCGAGTCGCTGCTGACCGTCTGGCGGACGTCGAGTGACGTCAGCCGGCTGAACGCGGCCGCGGGCAGCGGTGTCCCCGTCGAGGTCTCGGCAGACACGGCCAGCGTCCTCGGCACGGCGCTCGAGGCCGGCCGGGCCACCGGCGGCACGTTCGACGTGACGTTCGGGGCGCTGTCAGACCTCTGGCGCTTTGATCACGACCAGGACAACACCGTGCCGTCGGCCGAGGCCATCGCCGCGCGCCTGCCCCTCATCGACTTTACGCGCGTGCATGTCGACCATGCGGCTCAGCGGGCATGGATCGACACACCGGGCGTACGCGTGCATCTTGGCGGCATCGGGAAGGGGTATGCCGTCGACCGCGTGGCCGCCCTGCTGCGTGGGGCCGGATTTTCCGACTTCCTGATTCAGGGTGGCGGCGACCTCTACGCGGCGGGGCATCCGGGTGCGCGTGCGTGGCGCGTGGGCATCCAGGATCCGCGCGGGACGCCCGACGACCTGTTCGCCACCATCGAGGTCGAGAACGAAACGGTCTCAACGTCGGGTGACTATGAGCGCTTCTTCGAGCACAACGGCGTGCGGTACCACCACCTGATCGACCCTCACACCGGGTGGCCTGCGACCTCAGTGCGCAGCGTGACGATTGTGGCGCCGACGGCGGTCGACGCCGACTGGCTGTCGACGGGCGTGTTCATCATGGGCCCCGAGCGGGGACTCGCCCTGGTCGAGTCGCTGCCTGGCGTGGGCGCCGTGCTGGTGACGGCGACAGGCGAGCTGCGTGTGTCGGAACGGTTGCGCGATCGGGTGCGCGTCGATCACGCCCCGCGGACCGACGCGCCGGCTAGGTGACCGGCCGCAGCGGCAGCACCTTGCGGCCGCCGCGGGCCTGATAGTCGAGGATGCGCCAGTGCGGGCACTTCGCGTGGTCGTCATACAGCCGCTCGCAGTCGTCGCAGCGCACACACTCGGTGCGGACGATGCGGCCCTCGTCAATCGCTCCCCACTCACAGGTCTTCTGGCAGATGCGGCAGGTCGAGCATTCGCTCCACCGCTTGATGGGGAACATCGTCACCGCCGACAGCAGCCCGAGCGTCGCGCCAAGCGGGCACAGGAACCGGCAGTAGGCGTTGCGCACGAACACGGTCACGCCCAGCAGCAGCGCGAGGCCTGTCCACATGATCGGAGTGCCAAAGCCCCCGAACATCCAGAACGGCTCGACATAGCGGTAGATGCTCATGTCGCGCGTGATCAGCAGGTAGCCCATGACCGCGGCCAGCACGCCGAACTTGATGTAGACGGCGCGGCGTTCGATGCGGTGGGGAATCTCGATGCGCCACTTCGCGGGCAGCACGGCGTCCATCAGCTGCGTGAACGCGCCGTAGGCGCAGACGCGTCCGCAGTAGAAGCGACCGAACAGGATGGTCGTCAGCAGCGTGCCGCCGGCAAACACGTACCACGCCAGGTTGTGGCGGAAGACGGGCAGCTCGCCCTGGAACACGCCGAAGACGTTGACGATCGACAGCAGGAAGCTGCTGCGCACCCCGAGCAGCAGCACGGCGGCAACGAGCGTCACGTACTTGAGCCGGACGCTCTTGCGGTGAAAGCTGATGAGGGCCAGCGCGAAGAAGGCCACCATGATGGCCAGATCGGGCGCCTGCGCCGACACGACGTCGGCCCACGTCTCAACGGGCTCGGCCTCGAACCCCCACGGATCGGCCTCGGGCTGCCAGGTCACTTCACGTCTGCCGGGTTGAGAAACTGCCGGGCCATGATGCGGCTGCCATCGCGGATGGCGCGTGTGGCACTCGCCACGCTGATCGACGCGCGCGACACGGCGTCGACGTCCTCACCCACCCGGAACGGATCGCGCACGCTCTTACCGACAAATTTCGCGCCGAACTTCTTCGGCTGAATCGAGAAATAGCCGTAGGGCTCGGTGTCGAAGTCGAGGATGGCCCCCGTGATGCGTCCCTGCAGATTGAGCCCGACGATGAAGAAGATGGGCCCGTGATAGCCGTATTCCTTCGGGGTGACATCGGTGGTCCAGAAGGCGTAGCCAATGGGCTTGGCTCCGGGGGTCTTCGCCGGGTCGACGGCGTAGGCCTTGTAGTGCAGGGGCGTGCCTTCGAGGGGCGAGAACGCGACGGCCTCGGGGAACAGCTGTTTCAGGTAGGGTTCCGGTTTCGGATTGGTCACGTGGCGCTGTGCCAGTACGGCCACACTTGCCACGGTCAACAGGGTGGCGCACACCACCAGCGTCACACGCCTCATGCCATTGCCTCGCTTGCCTCGGTCGCCACCCCCGAGGGCAGCGGCTGGAAGGATACCCTCAGATAGGCTACGCCGAGCATCAGCACCATGAGGCGGGCGCCCCCGGTCATGCCATGGATGACCTGCAGCCGTACGTCTTCGCCGGGTGCCGCCTCGAAGGTGTACCGGGATGTGAAGAGCGTGTTCCAGGCGCGCAGGGTGTGGCGGCCGGGCGTGACGGGCCGGCCGAGGGTGTCGCCGTAGCGGAGCGCCCCGAGCGGTTCCTCGTCGAGCCAGAGATGGATGATCCGGTCCTGGACATCCTGCCCATGGTCGCGGATCAGCGTGAGGTGGGAGGTCATTCGGTGGCCGGCTCGCGTTCCAGGTGCACGTGGAGGTAGGTGACGTGCAGGAACATCATCAGCAGCCAGCCGGCCTTCGGAAATCCGTTGCCGCACCGCAGGCGCACCTGCTCGGCAGGCGCTACATCAATCTCGAGGGTGCGCGAGAAGAGCGTGTTGTAGGCCCGCACCGTGTGGCGGCCCGGGGCAATCGCCCGCGACAGTTGCTGCTCGTGGCGCAGCCGTCCCCAGGGCTCCCCGTCGACATAGATGAAGATGGGCCGGTCCTTGAACACGTCATGCCCGCCCCGCGTCAACGTCAGCGTCGCCTCGCGGACCATCGTCGGTGCCGGCGGCTGCGGGGGTTCGGCCCCGTAGAACGCGCGCCAGAGCACGGACAGGTCTGAGGTGTCGACATCTGGCTCCGCCACACCGACCACGAGACGATGGGAGATGACAGGCTTGGACATGGTGCGCCACCAGAATACTTCGGGAGTGGCTAGAATGATCGCCGTGTCACGCGCCTTCCCTGCCCTCGGCACGGCCGCCCTCGTGGCCGCCGCCCTCATCGTCGCCTCCCCCCGCAGCCAGGCCCAGGCACCGCCCGACTATGACCTGATCATCCGCAACGGCACGGTGGTCGATGGCACCGGGCAGCCCGGGCGTGTCGCCGCCGTGGGACTCCGCGGCGGGCGCATCGCAGGGATCGGCGCACTGACGGGCGCCACGGCCCGCGAGACCATCGACGCCCGCGGGCTGGTGGTGGCCCCCGGCTTCATCGACGTGCACACGCACGTCGACGAGATCGCCAGCCAGCCGGCCATTCCCCACTTCGTGCGCATGGGCGTCACAACCGTCATCGCCGGCAACTGCGGCGGGTCGGCGGCCGACGTCGCGACGGCGTTCCGATCGATCGACGCGGCGAAGCCCGCGCTGAACTATGCCACGCTCATCGGCCATAACACCGTGCGCCGCGAAGTGATGGGCACCGCCAACCGGCAGGCCACCCCCGAGGAACTGCGGCAGATGGAAAGCCTCGTCGCCAGGGCCATGGACGAAGGGGCCGTGGGGCTGTCGTCGGGGCTGCAGTATGTGCCGGGCACCTATGCGGTGGCGTCGGAGATCGTGGCCCTGGCCCGCGTGGCCGGCCAGCGGGGTGGTGTCTATGCCACGCACATGCGCAACGAAGGCACGACGCTCGAGACGGCCGTGGCTGAAGCGATCGACATCGCCGAGCAGGCCCGGCTGCCGCTGCAGATTTCCCACCTGAAGGTCGACGCCCCGAGCCGCTGGGGCGCGAGCGCGCGCGCGCTCGAGATGATCGATGCCGCACGCGGACGCGGCCTGACGGTGCTGGCCGACCAGTATCTCTACGACGCCGCGAGCTCGAACCTCGGCATCCGCTTCCCCTCGTGGGTGCTCGAGGGCGGGCAGGACCAGATCGTGGCCCGGCTGAATGATGAGGCCACGTGGCAGAAGATTCGGGCCGAGATGCGCGAACTCATCCGCGAGCGCGGCCTCGAAGACTATGCCTTCGCGCGCATTGCCGAGTACCGGACCGACCGCTCGCTGAACGGCCTGACCATTCCGCAGGCCGCACAGAAGATGCTGGGCGCCGCCGACCTGGCCACGCAGCAGGAGCTCATGCGGCGCATGCTGCGCGCCGGCGGTGCGTCGATGGTGTATCACTTCATGTCGGATCAGGATCTGACCGCTATCCTGCGGCACCCAATGGTGGCCATCGCCTCGGACTCGGGGCTCAACATCCTTGGCGAGGGCGTGCCGCATCCCCGCGGCTACGGCAATGCCGTGCGCGTGCTGGGCCGCTATGTGCGCGACGAGCGCGTGATTTCCCTCGAGGAGGCCATCCGCAAGATGACCTCGCTGCCCGCCGGGCAGTTCGGCTTCGCTGACCGGGGGCGCCTCGCCGAAGGCATGGCCGCCGACATCGTCATCTTCGATCCGAAGACCGTGGCCGATCGGGCCACCTACTCGGATCCGCATCAGTATCCGGCCGGCATCGTGCATGTGCTGGTCAACGGTGTCGCGGTCGTCCGCGGCGGCACGCAGACTGAGGCCCGCCCGGGCCAGGTGCTGCGGCACCAGCGACGCGCCGCGCGGTAGGGCTCGCCGGCTCAGGCGCCGGTGGCCGACGACCAGCGCTCGAGCGCCGGCCCGGCCAGCGCCCGCGCATGGGACAGCACCTCGCCCGCCGTCCAGCCTGCCGCACGCAGGTCGCGGACGCCCGTGTCTCCGTCCGACTTGCTGAGCTTTTTCGTGTCCGACTTCATGACCAGCGGGTGGTGGGCAAACCGCGGGGGCACTGACCGCCCGAGCAGCCGGGCCAGCTGCCGCTGGCGGCCCGCGGAGGCCAGCAGGTCAATGCCCCGGATGACATCGGAGATCTGCTGCTGCGTGTCGTCGACCGTCACGGCAAACTGATAGGTCCAGTTGCCAAGGCGGTCACGAATCAGCAGGTCGCCGCACTGACGGGCGGGCCACTGCACCTGCGGGCCGCACAGGCCGTCGACAAAGGCCTCTTCGGTGTCGTCGAGGATGACGCGCCAGCCGAGACCATCCATGGCCGGCAGCCCCTGCGACCGGCACGTGCCAGGGTAACGTCGCTCGCCGTCGGGGCCGGCGGGCACCTGCTCGAGTTCCGCCCGCGTGCACCGGCAGCCATAGACCCGGCCGTTTCGCTGGAGCTGCGCGACGGCCTCCCGGTAGATCGCCTCGCGTTCGTGCTGCCGAACCACCGGTCCATGCGGCTCAAAGCCGAGCCACGCCAGGTCTTCCCGCAGCGCTTCGTCATACTCGGGCCGGCTGCGCTGACGGTCGTGGTCCTCGAGGCGGAGCCGCACCTCGCCCCCGGCGCGGGCGGCGGCCGTCCACACGTAGAGCGCATTGACCACATGACCGAGATGCAGGAACCCGGTGGGGGCCGGGGCAAATCGCGTGACCATCGGGGCAGACGCCATCACTGACCATGCTACTTGGCTACAATGCCCCTATGACACGACGGGAACTGATGATGCTGGCCTCCCGCGCCGCGGCGGCCGGTGCGGCCATGACGACACTGCCCGCCTGGGCGCAGCAGGCGGCCCAGCCGCCCGCCGACCCCTGGGGCAAGTCGAAACTGGTGCGGCTGTCGTCACGCCCGCCCGACTATGAGACGCCGGTGGCGCTGCTCAACGACTTCATCACGCCCATCGATCACTTCTATGTACGGTCGCACCTCCCCGTGCCCGCCACCCTCGACGCCGCCGCGTGGGCGCTGACGGTGAACGGCCTCGTGTCGACGCCGCTGTCGCTGTCGGTCGCCGCCCTGCGGGCCCTGCCGCAGCACACCGTCACCGTCACCCTCGAGTGTGCCGGCAACGGTCGTGCGTTCTTCGATCCGCCGGTGGCGGGCCTGCAGTGGAAGAAGGGCGCCGTCGGTACGGCGCGGTGGACCGGCGTCCGCCTGCGCGACATCCTGGCGCGGGCCGGCGTCGCGCCGCAGGCGGCGTTCGTGCACATGGAAGGCGCTGACCGTCCGCTGGGCACCATGCCTGCGTTCGTGCGGCAGGTGCCGATGGCCAAGGCCCTGCACGAAGACACGCTGATTGCGCTGTCGATGAACGGCCAGCCGATTCCGGCCGTGCACGGCGCGCCGCTGCGCGCGATCGTCCCCGGATGGGAGGGGGCCTACGCGATCAAGTGGCTCACCCGCCTCACCGTGTCGGAGACGCCGTCCGACAGCTTCTGGGTGGCGACCGGCTACAAGTATCCGACGCGTCGCGTCTCACCCGGCGAGGCCGTCGATGCCCGCGACATGGCGCCGCTGACGGGCCTCGTCGTCAAGTCGCTGATCACCACGCCACTCGAAGGCACCGCGCTGCCGAATGCGCCGTTCACCGTGGCGGGCTTCGCCTGGGCCGGCGAGGACGACATCGCGCACGTCGACGTCTCGCTCGACAGCGGTGCCACCTGGGCACGCGCCTCGCTCACGGGCGAGCAGGCCCGGTATACGTGGCGGCGCTTCGAGTTCGCCGCGCCCGCACTGCCGGCTGGCTCGCACCTCATCCTGTCGCGCGCCACCGACAGCCGCGGCGTGACGCAGCCGGCGGTGTCGCACTGGAACCCGTCGGGCTATCTGTGGAACCAGTACGACAGCGTCCGGGTGCAGGTGGGAGCGTCGCGATGAGCCGCCAGCTTCTCGCCAGCATCCGCATCGTTCTGGCGTGTGCGGCCCTCTCGCTGTGCGTGGAACGGACGACGGCGCAGGGGCTTCCCCCGTTGCCAGACACGCCGGGCCTCGAGGTCGTGCAGTCGCGGTGCCTGTCGTGCCACGGCGACGACCTCATTCAGGGCCAGCGCCTGACGACGATGGGCTGGACGCGTGAAGTCGAGAAGATGGTGCGCTGGGGCGCACGGGTGACCGACGCCGAAAAGGCGCCGCTCGTCGCCTACCTGGCAGCACACTTCGGCGTCCGGCCGGCGAGCGCGGCTCCCGCGCCGGTGGCAGCAGCGGCCCCCACGGCCCTCGCCGCCGGAGAGGCGGTGTTTACCCGCAGCTGCCTGTCGTGCCACGGACGCGATCTCACCGAGGGGCAGCGGCTCACGACGCTCGGCTGGACGCGCGAGGTCGAGAAGATGATGCGCTGGGGCGCGAAGGTTGACGAGGCCGAGAAGGCGACGCTGGTGCAGTGGCTGGCGGCGACCTATCCGGTGAGATGACCCGCGATGACCGCGGCGCTGCTCACGCTGCTCGTCGCCTTCACCCTGCTCTGGCTGGTATCGCTGGCGCTGCGCGACGCCTCGATTGTCGATATCTGCTGGGGCCCGGCGTTCGTGCTGGCCGCCTCGGCGACCCTGGTCACCCTCGACGCCATCAGCCCTCGGGCCGCCACGGTGACGGCCCTGCTGGTGCTGTGGGCCGCCCGCCTGGCGTTCCATCTGGCGCGCCGCAACCTCGGGCATGGCGAAGACCCACGATACGCCGCGTGGCGACAGCAGCATGGCCCTCGCTGGTGGTGGCGCAGCTATCTGCAGGTGTTCGTGCTGCAGGCCGTGATTGCGTGGGGGGTCGGCTGGCCCATCCATGCCGCCCTCACCAGCGGTGCCGCCTTTCCCGCACCGACTGACCTCATCGGCATCGGGCTCGTGATAATCGGGCTCGCGGTGGAAACGGTGGCCGACCGCCAGCTCACGGCCTTCCGGGCCGAACCGGCCAACCGAGGGCGCGTACTCGACACCGGCCTGTGGCGGTACTCGCGCCATCCGAATTACTTCGGCGATGCCGTGGTCTGGTGGGGCTTCGGGGCGATGGCGCTAGCCTCCCCCGGAGGATGGATGACACTGGCCGGACCGGCCGCCATGACCTTCCTGCTGATGCGCGTGTCCGGCGTCACGCTGCTCGAACGTGGCATGACCGACCGGCGCCCCGACTACGCCCGCTACATCGCGACCACGTCGGCATTCGTGCCCTGGCCGCCACGGACCGCTGCGCGCTAGTCGCCAGACGCGCGCACCACGTCGGCCGGCGTCAGCACGCGCCCGTCGCGCAGCGCCTCGGACACGGCCGTGAACACGCGGGCATCCGCCTGGCGACGCGCCTCTGCGCGCTTGTCGAGTGAGCGCAGGGGCATCGCCACGCGGATATTGTCGCGCAGCGCCTCGCGGTGCCGCGCCAGGTAGGCCCAGTACATCGGCGTGACCGGGCATGTGCTCTTCGGATCGAACGCACAGAGGCCGCAGTAGTCGCTCATGCGATCGATGTAGGCCGCGCCCGAGATGTAGGGCTTGGTCGTCATCATCTGCCCCAGGGCGTAGGTGCCCATGCCGAGCACGTTGGGTTCGACCACCCAGTCGAACGCGTCGATGAACGCCACCCAGAACCAGTCGGTGAGTTCGCGCGGAGAAATCTCGAGCAGCGACGCGAGGTTGGCCAGCACCATCAGACGGGTGATGTGGTGGCTCCAGCCTTCGTCCCACACATCGGCTACCACCTGATCGAGGCATCGCAGGCCCGACGGCGTGCCCCAATAGGCCGCAGGCAGCGGTGCCTGTCCGGCAATGGCCTCGGGACCGATACCGGTGCGGCAGCCGTCGGTGGCCTCGTGCACGTGCCTCACAAACTCGCGCCAGCCGAGAATCTGCCGGATGAACCCCTCGCGGCTCTGCAGCGGAATCGGCAGGGCCTCGACGTCGCGCACCACGGTGCGCGGTAGCAGGCGCTGCAGGTTGAGCAGCGGGGCGATGCGCGTGTGGAATAGCCCGCGCGAGCGCACCGACATCGCATCCTCGAACGGGCCGAACTGCGGCAGGCACGACTGCTTCGCCCATGCCCACAGGCGCAGGGCATCGGCTGCCGTCGACGGCAGATGTGCCAGGTCGAGGCGGCCGGGCTGGTCGGCAAAGCGCGCCTCGATGAGGGCGCCTACTTCACGGGTGACCTCGTCGGCAACGAACGTCGGCGGCTCTGGGGCCGAGGGCGTGCCCTTCCAGGCTTTCCGGTTCTCGGCATCGAACGACCACTTGCCACCGGCGGGCTTGTCGCGCTCCATCAGGATGCCGGTGGCCCGCCGCACGTGCCGGTAGAACGCGTCCATCCGATACGGCGGAGCGCCCTGACTGTCCTGGAAGTGCGCCGGGGTCGTCAGCCAGCCCTCATGGGGCTGCTCGAGAAGGCGACCGGTTGCCACGAGCCCCGCGAGCGTGTGGCGAAGCTCACGCTCGGTCGGACGCTGGCACTCGAGCGTGCCGTGCCGTGCCAGTGGGCCCGCCAGCGCCTCGTCATAGTCGGTCTCGGCCATCACATAGTCGATGGCCACGCCTCGCGCGGCCTGCTCGAGCGCGAACTGCCGCTGGTTGGCGAGAATGAGCGCGAGCTTCTGCTTGTGATACGGACGCCGCCGCCCCTTGGCCGTGGTCTCGACGAGCACCAGGCCCACCTCGTGCGCGGGTCGCCGCGTCCATGCGCCCGTCTGGTCTGACAGCTGGTCGTAGGGCACGAACGTCCAGGCGCGTCCCTCGGTGGACACGGCGCGCTGCTTCAGCTGGGCACGGAAGACGGAAGGCACCCTCGGTGAGACGCCGCCCGCGACGCCAAGGATGCCGCCGGCGTGCACGCGGGGGTGCCCGGGGAGATCCACTAGAATCGGAGTGGTATCTGCTGTGCTGACGCTGCGTGCGGTGTCGAACACCTTCGAGACGCCGACGGGCGTTGTCGCCCCTCTTCGCTCGGTGTCCCTGGAACTGGCCGAGGGCGCGCGCGTGGCCGTCGTGGGCGCGCGGGGCGCCGGCAAGTCGACGCTGGCCGCCGTCGCTGCTGCCCTTCGGGCTCCGGCATCGGGCACGGTGCTGCTCGACGGACAGGACTTGGCGATGCTCGACGCCGACGCCCTCGCTCGGGTGCGGAGGCGTGACATCGGCGTGATCGCCGCCGACCCGCTGCTCTGCGAGACGATGACCGTGCTCGAGAACATCTGCGTGCCCCTGTCGGGCACGGCGGCCGACCGCGAAGCCCGCGATCAGGGACGCGCCCTGCTGGCCGCGCTGTCGCTCGACCATGCGCAGGACGCGTGGCCGTCACGGCTGGCATCGCTCGAACAGCGCCTCGTGTCGGTGGTGCGTGCCTTCGTCCGCGGTCCCCGGCTGGTGGTGGCCGACACGATGGGTCGAGGACTGGCGCCCGAACAGGCCCGGACACTGACCGACGTGGTGGTGCGCCTGCAACAGCGGTTCGGCGCGGGCCTGCTGATGCTCTGCGACCATCCGTCCGAAGCCGAGTGCTGCGAGACGCGCTATGCCCTCGAGGACGGGCACCTGTCTGCGGAGCTCCGCACGTGAGGGCCTTCGTCGGCATGCTTCGCCATTGCTGTGCCGCTGTGCCGCCCTCGACGCTGCTGGCGGCGCTGGCGCTGGCCGCCGCCGTGCTGTGGTCCTGGCACCTGTGGCAGGCGCAGGTACAGCAGGTGCGCATGCCGGTTGGGCGCACGGAATCGGTGATCACGACGCTCGGCAGCTTCAGCGCCCGCCTGCCTGCCGGACTCAAAGTCGCTGCAGGCGGGGCCGTGACGGACGCCATCGGGCTGCTCGTGATCGAAGGCGTGGCCACATCGGAAGGCACGGGGCGCCACACTCCCGTGCGTGTCCAGGCGGTGGATGACCAGTTCTGGACGTTCCACCAGCGCAGCGGCGAATCTCCCGGTGCCGGCACCGCAATCGTCACGACCGCGGTGGCCAGCGATCTCGGAGTCAGCGAAGGCACACGCCTCAGGCTCATGCTGACGGTGCCGTCCGACATTCCTCTGGGCAGCGTGATGGCGGCGGGCCTGCACGCACAGCCCGTCGACGTGCGCATCGCCGCGATCCGCCCAGCCGGTCCCGGCGATGTCGTGAGCATCGACGTGGAACCTCAGGCACCGCGCACCGTGTATGTCTCGCTGTCGTGGATGCAGCGGCAGCTGGAACTGGCCGGACGCATCAACGCGGTGCTGCTGCGCTTTGCCGACGATGCCCGGCGCGACGATGGCAGCCCGCCGGCCGACGAAGTCATCATGCGGGCGTGGCTGGCGGCTGCGGCCCTGCCCGACCACGGCGTGCGCATCCGGCGTGTGCCGGGCGACAACGTGATGGCCCTCGACGCGCTCGGCGGGGTCTTCGACCCGGCGCTGGCCACGCGCGTCATGACGGCGCTGACGCGCGCCGGCCGTCCGGCCGTGCCCGCGCTCAGCAGCGTCGGGATCACGATCCGCGCCGGTGACCGCGTCATCCCGGCCTCGACGGTGACGGCCATCGACACCGATGCCTATCTGGCCCTGTCGCTGCCCTCGGGCCCGGCGCGTCCGGGCGATGCCCCGTCGGGCACCGACGATGCCCTGCTGCGCAGCGCCCTGCAGGTGAACGTCGGGCGCGGTGGCGTGCGGGTGGGTCGCGTCCAGGTCACCGAGGTGACGCCCGCCGTTCCGCCGACGCGCGCTGCGCCGGCGCGCACGTCGGCAGCCCGTGTGCCGGCGCCCCCGGCCCCTGACGGGCCCGTGTGGCTCAACGAATGGGCCGCCGCGGCGCTCGAGGTCAGCGCCGGCGATCAGGTGCAGCTGAGCTGGCCCGTCTGGCTCGACACCGTCGGCATCAGGCGACGGCAGGGCACCTTCGAGGTGGCGGGCACGCTGCCGATGATGCGGATCGGCGGCGACCGGTCGCTGCTGCCCGACGTGCCCTTCCTCTCGGCGGTCGACTCGCCGCGCGCCTGGCCCGACGCCTGGCGCGACCCCGGCGTGCCGCTGGGCCCCGAGGACGAGGCCTACTGGCGCCAGTGGAACACGGCCCCGAAGGTGCTGCTGCCCCTCGAGCGCGGCCAGCAGTTGCTGGCGGCAGTGCCCGGGGCGCTGTCGTCAATCCGCTTCGCCCTCAGCGATGCCGACCTTGTGGCCGCCGCCGTCCGGGATGACGTGACCTCGCGGGTGCGGCTGTCGCATCCCGGGCAGGAGGCGGCCGCGCGGCTGCAGGCCGGCAGCCTGAATCTGCTGCAGGCAACCGCACCGCTCTGGGTGCTGGCGCTGCTGCTGGGGGTGTGGATGCGGATGGCGATGGCGCAGCCCGGCGCGACGCAGCGTCGGCATGCGGCCATCCTCTCGATGAACGGACTCACGCGAGCAGACATCGCCGACGAGTGGCAGCGGAGGGCCCGCGTGCCGCTGGCGCTGTCGGGCGTCGTGGCCACGCTTGCCAGCGGGGCAGCCCTCCTGGCCGCGGCCCGCCCGCTGTCGATCCTCGACATCGTCGCCGTGGTTCTTGGCGCTGCCCTTGCCACGATGGTGCCGTGGCTCGCCCTTCGGTCGGCCGCGAGCCACTTCACGGTGTCGGGTGTCGCACCGATGGCGATTGGCGAGGATCGCGCGGACGCACACAGGCCACACGGACGCGGTGGCATTGTGCGCTGGACGCGGATGACACTGGCCGTTGCGCTGGCCCTGACCGCGGCGTGGCACCTTCGCGTGGCGACCGCCGGCATCGATGCCCCGCCATCGACGGGCGATGGACCGGTGCTGCTGCGCTTCGCCGTGCCTCGTGCCGTCGTGCTGACGCCCTCGACGCCCGACGCCCGGGCGGTGCTTGGCCTCGACGAGCAGCCGGCATGGGCGCGGGCCACGGTGGCGTCGGTCAGCGTCCGCGACGGCGCCGTGCCCGTGCTGGGGCTGCCACCGGCGCTGGCCGCGCTGATTCCGCTGCCAGGGGCGCCAGCCGAGGCTCCACGGGCGTGGCCCACACGGTGGCCACGGCTGCTCGGGGTCGCCCGTGACGGCCAGCCCCAATCGCTCGACCCGCGGGATGCAGAGGCGGTCGTCGCCACCGCTGGTGCCGTGCCTCCAGGCGCCGCCGTGCTGCCGGCCGGCCTGCTGGTCGACGAGCAGACGTTCGCGCGTGCGTTCCCACTCAACGAGGGCACCCGTGACTGGATGGTTGTGGCGGCCGCGCCTGATGCCGAAGCCATCGGGCAGGCTCTCGTTACACGTTTGGGCATGCACGGGGTGCGTCTGGTCGCACGGCACACGCTGCCTGCCGAGTGGCGGGTGCGGTAGCATGGGCCGTATGCGGATGCTCACCCTGCTGACTGCTGTTGCCCTGCTGCTGCCATCGGCCGTCGCGGCCCAGCCTCCCGCCGATTCGCCCGAGGCAAAGGCCGTGAGCTTCCTGTCGAAGGAAGTGCCAAAGTGGCACACGGCCAACGGCTGCTATTCGTGCCACAACAACGGCGACGGTGCGCGGGCCCTGCTGATGGCCTCACACCGTGGCTACGAGGTCGGTCCCTCCCTCGAGACGAGCCTCGCGTTCCTTCGCGCCCCCGAGACGTGGGCCACCGCCAAGGTGCAGATCGAAGCCAATCGTCCGCTGGGCCGTGTGTCGTATGCGGCGGCGCTGGCCACCGCGGGTGAGCGCGATGCCTCTCCCGCAAAGGCGCTGGTGCAGGCCGCCTCGCTCATCATTGCCGACCAGCAGGCCGATGGCTCGTGGTCGCCCTATCCCGCGCACACGGACGCCACGCCGGTCACCTACGGCCCGGCCCTGGCCACCTGGCTGGCACGGTCGACGCTGATCGCGTCGGGGCGCGAGCCCGATGACTTTGCCGTGGCACAGACCGATCGCTGGCTGCGCACCTACGAGGTCGTGCACACGGCCGATGCGGCCGGCGTGCTGCTCGCGATGAACGTCACGTCTGACGTCATGGCCGACAAACAGCGCGCCATCTCGCTCAGCATCCTGCGGCGGGCCCAGCATCCCGAGGGCGGCTTCGGCCCCACCGCCGATGCAGCCCCCACGGTCTTCCACTCGGCCATCGCCCTGCTCGCCCTGCAGCAGTATGTGTCCGACCCGCGCCTGGCCCGATCGACCTACCGGCCCGAAGAACTGCGCGAGGCCCTCGACCGCGGACGCCGGTGGCTGGCCTCGCAGCAGCTGCCCGACGGCAGCTGGCCCGAGACGATGCGCGAGGCTGGAAAGAAGAGTTACGCGCAGAAGATTTCCACCACCAGCTGGGCCCTCATGGCCCTGCTCGCGAAGTAATCCTGCCGTCACCTCGGCACGACACCGGAGCTCTGATGCAGACACGCCGCACGTTCCTCTCGACCGGTGCCGCTGGTGCCGCAGGCCTGGTGGCCGCCACCACGTGGCCAGCCCGCGACGCCGGGGCGGCGCAGGCGCCCCTGGCTGCGCAGGACGCACTGCGCCTGGCTGAGGGACGACGGGCCGAGCTGGTCGACCTGCTCTCGCGCCTGGTGACCGTGAGCAGTCCGCTCGGGGAATCGGCTGCCGAGGGGCAGCAGATGGTGGCCGACTACCTGCGCACACGCGGCTACGCGCCCGATCTCGTCGTCGATGACCCGACGCGCTATGTGTCGCATCCCGACTACATGGCGCCGGCCGTGCCGTATCCCGCACCGGCCACCAATCTCGTCGCACGCGCGACGCAGCACGCCTCGCGCGTGGCGCTCTTCGCGCACATCGACACAGAGAAGGCGGGTGCCGGGTGGACGGGGGCCCCGCTGCAGCCGCGCGTCGAGGGCGGACGCCTGTATGGCCTCGGCGCGGCAGACGACAAGGGCGGCGTGGCGGCGATGGCCGTCGCGGCGGCGGTGCTGCGCGCGGAGGGCCGCCCGAGTCCCGTCGTGCTGAGCCTGCACGGCAAAGGCGGCGGCAGCCGTGGCAGCCTGCCGACCTTCGAGCGGCTGCGCGACTTGTCGCAGGTGCTCTACGTGCACCCGGCGGAAACCGGCCGGGGGCTCGTCGACATCAAGCACGTGGTACGCGGCGTGGTCGACCTGCGCATCGACATCACCGGCTGGCGCGCCGCGCCGCGTGAAATTGGCAGCCCCGACAGCGCCCCGTATGCCGATGGCGGCGATGCCCTGCAGCTGGCGCTGGCCCTGGTGCCGCGCCTGCAGCAGGGTGCACTGCAGAACCTCGAGACCAACGTCGGTGAACTGGTGGCCGGCGACCGCGTCGGCTCGGTGCCCCACGAGGCCCGCCTGCGCATCCGTGTGCTCTTTGACGACCAGCGCGCCTTCGGTGACATCGTCGCGGCGGCCGCCCGCGAGGCTGAGGGGCTGGCCCGCGAGCGCAGCCGGGGTGATCGGACGTTTGCCGTGCGGGTGACCCGGGAAGGACTCGGCGCCAACTACGGGGCCGTCGACTGGAACGCGCCGGCATGCCGTACGCTGCGCACCGCGATTGCCGAGGTCACCGGACGCGAGCCGGCGTCGTATCCCACGCACTACGCCGGCGACATCCGCTATCCGATTCGGCTGTCGGGCGTGCCGGCCTTCGGCATCGGATCGCTCGCGGGCGGCTTCTACGGACCGAACGAGTGGGTCGACATCGACGACCTCGTACGCCTCGTGGCCGTGGTCATGCTGGCCTCGGAACGCTGGGCCCGCGCCTGATCGGATGGACCGGGGGGCCGGGGACGGTAGTACCATCGGGCGATGATCGCGATTGCCCTGGTGGCAGGCTGGCTGGTGGCGCAGGCCGCCTCACCGACTCCGACAGCGCAGTCCCCGCAGCCGGCCCCAACCGGTGTGCCGGCGACGCCCGCCCGGGCATCGCAGCCCGCACGCCCGCGCGCCGCGGCACCGGCCGCCCCGGCGCCCACGACGTCGCTGGCGGTGACCGTGACGGATCGTGAAGGAGCCGTGCTGGGCGACGTGCTGGTGTCGCTGGTCGGCGCGACCGAACGCGAGGCCCGCACCTCGGAGACCGGCTTTGCACGCCTGCAGACCATTCCTGCGGGCACGTGGCGCGTCCGGTTCTCGAGGGACGGATTCCACACGTTCGAGAAGGAACTGGTCTGGCGTGCCGGGCAGCCGGCCCCGACGATGCTGGTGACGCTGTCGCCGGCCCCGCCGCCCCCTCCCCCACCGCCGCCGCCCCCGCCGCCGCCCTCGGCGCCGGAGCTGCCGCCCCCGGGCGAACCGAAAGCGATGGCGCTGCTCGACTTCATCGAGAAGAACTTCATCAGCGGCCGTGAACCCCAGCGGGAAGACATGGTGGGCTGCTCGGGCCTGGGCCGCAGTGTGCTGTGGCAGGTGCGAGACCCGTGGACCGGACGCGTCCACGACGATACCGATGTGATGCTGTACGTCATCGGGGGCGAGGGCGGCCTCAGGCTCGGCAGCCGCGACGTGCCGCTGGCCGCCGGCGGATTTGCCGTGGTGGCGCGCGGCACCTCGTATGCGCTGACCCGGCGCGGACGCAACCCGCTGATTGTGCTGGCGTTCTTCGCCGGCACCGCATGCGCCGCCCCCTGACTCCTGAAACCAGATACGATTCCCTCCGTTTCCTGTTGACTATGCCTGCTGACGAGACACTGCCTTCCCCTGCGCCGCAGGACTTCATCCGGGACATCGTGGCGGCCGACGTGGCCGCCGGTGTCAACGATGGCCGCGTGGTCACCCGCTTTCCGCCGGAGCCGAATGGCTATCTGCACATCGGTCATGCCAAGGCGCTCTGCGTCGACTTCGGCGTGGCGCAGGAATTCGGGGGCCACTGCAACCTGCGATTCGACGACACCAACCCGGTAAAGGAGGATGTCGAGTACGTCGACGCCATCCGCGCCGACGTGCGGTGGCTCGGATTCGACTGGGATGACCGCGAGTACTACGCCTCCGACTACTACCAGCAGCTGTACGACTACGCCGAACAGCTGATTCGGAAGGGCGTGGCGTACGTGGACTCGCTCTCGGCTGACGAGATCCGCGAGCATCGCGGCACGCTGACCGAACCGGGCCGCAATTCTCCGTGGCGCGATCGCCGCATCGACGAGAACCTCGACCTGTTCCGGCGCATGCGGGCCGGCGACTTTCCCGACGGGGCCCACGTGCTGCGGGCGAAGATCGACATGGCCTCGCCCAACATCAACATGCGCGACCCGGTGCTGTACCGCATCCGCCATGCGGCACACCACCGCACGGGCACCGCGTGGTGCATCTACCCGATGTACGACTATGCGCATCCGCTGTCGGATGCGATTGAGGGCGTGACGCACTCGCTGTGCAGCCTCGAGTATGTCGACCACCGGCCCCTGTACGACTGGTGCGTCGACCAGGTGGGCACGCCGAAACGTCCGCGGCAGTACGAGTTTGCGCGCCTCAACCTCAACTACACGGTGATGAGCAAGCGCAAGCTGCTGCAGCTGGTCGCCCAGGGACACGTGGACGGCTGGGACGACCCGCGCATGCCGACGCTGGCCGGCCTGCGGCGCCGCGGCTACACACCCGAGTCAATCCGCGACTTCTGTGCGCGCGTCGGGGTGGCCAAGAAGGAAAACGTCATCGACATCGGCCTGCTCGAGCACTGCATCCGCGAGGACCTCAACGCGAAGGCCCCGAGGGCCATGGCGGTGCTGCGTCCGCTCAAGCTGGTGCTGACCAACTATCCCGAAGACCAGGTCGAGCTGATGACCCTGGCCAACCATCCGCAGCAGCCCGAGGCGGGCACGCGGCAGGTGCCGTTCTCGCGTGAGGTGTTCATCGAGCGCGACGACTTCATGGAGGACCCGCCGAAGAAGTTCTTCCGGCTGGCACCAGGGCGCGAGGTCCGCCTGCGCGGCGGCTATCTGGTCACGTGCACCGAGGTGGTGAAGGATGCCCGCGGAGAGGTGGTCGAGCTGCGGGGCGTCTACGACCCCGCGTCGCGCGGCGGCGACGCGCCCGATGGCCGCAAGGTCAAAGCCACGCTGCACTGGGTGTCGGCCGCCCACGCCGTCACGGCGACCGTGCGACTGTATGACCGCCTCTTCAGCGACCCGGACCCGGACGGCGCGGCCGAGCAGGCCCGCGTGGATGTGACGGCCCTGCTCAATCCGCATTCGCTCGAGGTGCTGCCCGACTGCCGCCTCGAACCCGCCCTGGCCTCGGCCCCGGCTGGCACACGGGTGCAGTTTGAGCGGCAGGGCTATTTCTGCGCCGACGTGACCAGCACGGCCGACGCGCCGGTCTTCAACCGGACCGTGTCTCTAAAGGATACGTGGGCGAAACTTACCGCCCGGGACGACCAGTAAAGGCCTGCCGCCGGGGATGGCCGTTGGGGCGCTCCCTGACCTCCCCCTGCGCGACCATGGCCGCCAGGCGGGCCCGGCTCGAGACCCCGATCCGGTCGTAGAGCCGGTGCAGCGTGTTGCTCACGGTACGTGTAGAAAGTGACAGGGCTTCGGCGATCTCGCGGTCCGTGGCCCCCTTGGGCAGGAACTGCACGATCTCCATCTGCCGTGGACTCAGCGTGGTGGCAGCGTCTCCGTCACCCCGCCGAGGCCCCGATGGGCCAGAAGGTGAGTACTTCGACTCTAGCGTTATTGTGTCGTGACTGCGATGCTGTGAAGGCATAATCGAAAGGTATAGAAACGATGAGCAGGGCCATAGCGAATGCTTCAGCCCTCTCGCGTCAAAACACGGCAAATCTCGACAATGGCTGCAGAATCGGAAGAGATTCGTAGTCGGGGCCAACGGCTGGATGGCTGGAAAGCCATCGCCGACTATGCCGATCGCTCGGAGCGAGCGGTGCAACGCTGGTCGACGCAGCGTGGCTTTCCCGTGCATCGCATCGGCGGCACGGGAAGCGTCTTCGCGTGGACCGGTGAGATTGACGACTGGTTCAATCGACAGGGTGCCGACCCCACGACCGATCGGGAACCCCCGGCGTCATCGAGCACGCCTGGTGCCGACCAGGGACCGCTGACGGCTCCCGCGTCGGGGCCCGCCTCGGTCCCCCCATCGAGCCCCGATGCCGCGTCGGCCGCGGCGGGCACGCACTCGCCGGACCAGCCCGTGCTGGCGTCCTCCCCACCTCCCGTGGTCATCGCCCGCATGCCCTGGCCACAGACGCTGCTCATCATGGTGGGCGCGGCGGTGCTGGGCAGCGCCATGACTCTGAGCGTGCTGCGCCTCTCCGGCCTGACGGGGCCCGTCGCCGGGCCGGCACCCCCGTCCGTCAGTGGCGAGCCTTGTCATGCGGTGGACTGGCCGACACAGCCTCTGCCCGCCAGGGGCGGCCGCGTGCGCGTGGCTGTGCGCCACACGTCGACCCCCTGCGAGTGGGTGCTGCCCCGCACCGACTCACGGTGGCTGCTGGTCGTGCCGCCGTCGGAGCTGTCGGCGCCGGCGCGCATCCTGCTGTCGCCGAACCACCCGCTGGCGATGCCCCCCTACGACCCATCGGCCGATCGGCTGACCATCGAGGTGGCCGCCAATCACACCACCGAGGCGCGGGTCGCGGTGCTGCGTTTCGGCAGTCAGGAAGTGCGCCTGACCCAGTCGCCTGGCCCGGCAGCGTGTGCCCTCCCGCCAGGGCCGGGCTTCGTGGCCGATGGCTGGCGCTATCTGCTCAGCCGGCGGGTCTACGACAAGGATACGAATTTCCTCGATGCCGTCAGGCGTGACGACACATCCGCCGCTGCCCCCGTGACATGGAACATGCTGCAGGCGCTGCTCAACGGGAACGAACTCCGCGGAGAGCAGTTTGCCGATCAGGTGGGCCTCGCCCGCCATTCCTGGGAAGAAGACGATGCCGCGTCGCGCTGCTACAACGTGTGGCTCAGCGGTGAATCGCCCGGGCGCTTCATCAACTATTTCATGAACCGGCGCCGCCTCTCGTACGAGGAACGCGACCAGATCAACAACGATCAGTACGACCTCGGGGTCTTCCTGTGGCCGGGCCAGGTGCTCTACCGCGTCGCCGTCCCACCGGCGGCACCGTCATCCGACGGCCGCCCGTGAGATGATGCGACGGCCCGATGGCCCTCGCTCCCCATGCCCCGGCCGGCCTGCGCCGGACCCTGTCCTTCCGCGACCTGCTCGTCTATGGCCTGCTGTTCATCGGCCCGCTCGCCCCGGTGGGCGTCTACGGCGTCATCGACGCGCGCACCGACGGCGCCGTCGCCACGGTCTACCTGGTAGCCACCGCGGCGATGGGCCTCACCGCCTGGTCGTACGCACGGATGGCGTCCGTGGTGCCGCATGCCGGATCGGTCTTCGCCTACGCCACGCAGGGGCTCGGCACCACCGCCGGCTTTCTCGCCGGGTGGCTCGCCCTGCTCGACTACCTGCTGATTCCCTCGGTGGCCTATCTCTTCTCGGGCATTGCCCTGCATGCCCTGGTGCCCGCCGTCCCCGCCTGGGCC
>Ga0315902_10003151_pt1 | contig 24940 bp, 3 predicted proteins | sample LakEriMetagenome_9_FD_203523 | JGI IMG/M metagenome (GOLD analysis project Ga0315902, IMG submission 203523) | Freshwater fungal communities from buoy surface, Lake Erie, Ohio, United States - Buoy 12 MA117 | ecosystem: Environmental > Aquatic > Freshwater > Lake > Lake biofilm | place: USA... | reverse complement strand
CTTTTATGAGGGCTGGGAATGCAGGTATCTTAACTTTTGATGATGACTGGAATTTTGGCACTACTTTAGGTAGTTTTACTTACGGTAAATCAACCAATACCGCTAATTTGGCCCTGTCAAGTCCGAGGACGACAGCTGGAGCCATGAGTATTTATGCGGGCAATATTATAGTCCAACAAAACCTGACGACCACTGGTACTAACGCCAATATCCTTTTACAGGCAACTGGTTATATTGAGATAGCTGCAAATATAGCAGCTGCCGCCGTTGCGAATATTACGTTGAATGCGAACGGTGGGTTCTATTCTGCCAATACTTTAAATACCTCTAACAGAAAAGCCATCACTTCAGCTGGAGGAATTATTACCATTAATGCCGACATGGATGCTAATGGTTCCGGACAACTCGACCTGGATTATCTGACCATCAATCCTGGGGCAGGGAATATTATCATCAGAGGAGAAACCTTTGTATTTAGTACAGGCTCTGATGCAGATAAGCCATGGATCAACGGAACAGGCTCGTTTACTTTTGAGTCAAATGATGCTGCTTTTGGACAAGGTCTTTTATTAAAATGGTTCAAATTAGACCAGGATGCCAATGGCATGAGCGGCCTGACCATCGGTAAAGCAACCAATAATCAGACCGTTACACATGATCATCCTGGGGGTATTGTGGTAGCTGGCCCAGTCACTATATATGGTTTACTTGTTGAAATTAACGAAAACCTAATTTCAACAGCCCTCGGAGCTAAAATACTACTTAAAGCTTTAGGCTATGTTTGGGTAAATGTTGCAGGAAAAACGGTGCAGTCTAATAATGGGGATATTATTTTTTGGGCCGATGCCGATAATAGTCAAGCGACCCCTACCGCGGGCAATAATGATGAAATTGGTTTACTTGAAGGTGTTATTGTAAATACGCAGGGAGGAAAATTGATAATGGCGGGGGGGCTCGATGATGGGGCAAACGGAGGTGTTGCTTCCGATGGCATACCAGATAATTACGCCTATCGAGGTGGTGGAAGTTTTAGGGGTGGGGTAAATCTTGGTTTAGAACGGGGAACTAGTACGGTAGTGTCCTTGTTGAGTGGTGGTGGAGATATCATCATTAAAGGACGTTCAGCCTGGCAAGGACAGGATGGGCGCCCTGGCGTTACTTCACAAAGTAACCTCCTGATTAATTCAGGAACAGGCCGGATTAATATACAAGGTATTTCGTCAGTTAATCATGGGATAGAATTTACGTATGGTGTAGCTCCGAATATTGCTATCACCTCTTCCTATGCAGGCGTCGGTCCTGCTATTACCATGGCAGGAGGGTCAACATCAAATTTAGGTATAAATCTTTTTAATAGTGATAGCGGTAATTTTCTTATTCAGTCAGCTTCACCAACGGGTGGTGGTATTTTTATGAAAGGTAGTACAACCTCAAATTCCATGGAAGCCGTAGCCATTAACTATAGGGGTAATTCTAATGCTATTACTCAATTACTTTCTGGAGGCGGAGATATTGTGTTAACTACAGATACTGTAGGTACGGTAACTAATGCCTTGGGAACGATACAAAATAGTGGTATTACGCGTTATGGAGTTAGAGCTGCAGCAACAGCGGTTCAAGGGGTTACACCGACAGTTATAAACTCTAATGCTAATGTTGTGTTTCGTGGAAATAATGTTTTTTTCGATCCAACTAAGACAACGATCCTGGCCACCACAGGTACTTTCAAGATAGAACCAAGATCCGCAGATAATAGCTTTAGCGCCGCAACGACGATTCGTAATCTCGATATTAGCACCGTTAGTGCATTTACCTCGGGAAAAGTGGGTAATACTGCCGCATTAACAATTAGTTCAGCTTTAACGGCCGCAGCTCCAATGACTTTTCATGGGGGTGCCATGACCATAGGGGGTGCTCTGACGGCAACTAATAATAGTATTAACCTTCATGCTTCTGGGGCTGTTACCCAGACACTGCCCATCATAGCCAGTAATCTTGGCTTACATGGCACGGGTACTTTTACGCTAAATAATACCAGTAATAACATAGCTACGCTGGCAGGTGGTGAAAGTAGTACCAGACTGGGTTCATTAAGCTTTACCGACGCGAGCGGAGGATTAACCGTAGGCACCGTGGGTACAAAAAGTGGGATACATTCTAGTGGCACGGTTTTGGTTGAAACCTTGGCCGGAGATCTTACCATCGCCCAGAATATTTCTACGTCGAATACTACCGCAAATGCTATTACAGTCAATGCAGGAAAAAGTGCTGCCATAGGTACACGTACCGGTGGGGACATTAAAATTTCAGGTTCTCCGACGCCTACTTTAACTATGGGAACTGGCGGCATAGCTAGATTGTTTAGTGGTTTTGAATTGAATAGTACCGGACTAACAACGCTGGTCGGTGGTGAATCCAATGTTCGGGTTAATGGCGATGAATCAACGACCGTATTTGTGCCCGTTTTAGCTGCCAATAAGGCTCATGCTATTTATCGCACCGCTTTTGGGACAGGTGATTTGACCATCGTAAGTTCAGGTGGAGATGCAGAAGGATCAACCTGGGTCTATGAAAATGGTGTCATTAAAACAAACAGTAGCCCAGTGAATATCCGCGATTCCATTATACAGAGAAAACTGTTATTAGGAGATGTTGCCATTGAAGCAAACAAAGTGACCTTTAGTGCAAATATTCTAAACACAACGGCCAATACTTTCAAAGTTCTTTCAAAAACACATATTGTTAATACCATTGCAACGACTATATCTTCCACCGGAGGGGATGTCCTGCTTGCATCGAATGTAGATAATGCCACCGATTTTGATTCAACGACTAACGGATATATTTTATTTGGTTCTGGACTTACTGTCACCACCAATGGCGGTGATATAATTGTAGGTGGGGGAAATAATCAGGGTAGTGATTATGCACTGGGAACCAGTAATTTTCCCTATGAGGGATTAAGGGTAGATGGTACGGTAAATCTGAATTCTGGAGGAGGAAATATCATCATGCGTGGAAAATCATACGCAATAGGTACCTCTGCAGGTTCCTGGGGTATGGGCTTCTGGAATTTAACCACAGGTTCAATTAATAGTGGTACTGGTACGGTTACCTTAGATGGCTTTTCTCAATCTTGGGGAGGTACTCATAATTCGGGACTTTATTCATACGGAGCCCTCACGGTAACTTCTGCAAATACTACTGCGGACGCCATACGGTTAATTGGTAAAGCAACAGGAATAAATGGTGAAGCCTGGGGTATTGAAGCTGAAAGTGCTCTATCCTTGATAGCAACTGGAGAAGGGGGTGGAATTACCATCAGCACTTCTCAGAGAATATCAGATAATTATGATGCCGTGTTTAGAGGTGAAACCAATATTTTAGCCAGGAGCGGCCCCATTCAGTTATTAGGCAAACAAGATGGAGGGGTTGTAAACGGTATTTGGTTAGTGGGATCAAATTTCTATTTGGGATCTAAAGCCTCAAGTGCTGTTACCCAAAGCTCCAGTAACATCATCATTCAGTATGATAGGTATCAATTTACTACTAACCCCAGTTTAGCTACTTCTGGAACTATAAACTGGAGACCTGCTTCGAACAGTTTTGGACAAAATGTTAATACCAATTTGTTTCTATGGAACCAAAATGGACAGACCATAAGCGGCTTAACGATAGGTAAAGCGGGCAATACAGCAAGTATATACCCTAATACTACTTTAACGGTAGCAGGACCGATATCGCTTTATGCTGGTACTATTAGTGTCGGGGCCAATTTAACCAGTTCTGCTAATGGAGATATTCTATTTAAAGGAATCCTCACTAATAATCCAAGTATTGAAATTCAATCAGGTATTACGGTAAATAAATCGAGCGGAACCGGAACATTAACGATGCAGGGCCATTCACGAGTTATTAACTGGGGTTCCATTTCAGCCACTGGATCGGGATTATTAAATGTTGTGCTTTGGTCTGATTTTGATAATACTAACAACGACGGAGGTATTTCCCAGTTTGGAACTATTTCTACCAATGGGGGACATATATGGTTAGGAGGTTCCAATACTAATGGAGGAAGTTATACCTGGAACGGATTGCCCGTAGGTAATGGTCCATCTATTGGTTCAAATGGGTATAATGCAAATGCGCTGGATTTCTATGGTAATATAACTACGAATGGTGGAGATGTTTTAGCCTGGGGAGGGAATGGATATACTGGAGCAAAAGGTATAACAACGGTTGGCTCTAATGTAAATACAGGCAGTGGAGATTTAATTTTCATTGCCGATCAGGTTACAGGGAGTAATGATATAAGTATTGTTTACTCTGGAACCGGCAAAGTCTATTTAGTACCTGATGCAGGCTCTTACGACGCTGATTTGATCTGGACGCATAACAATACGCCAAGTGCCCTCAATATAGGAGGTATTTATAATTATTTAGTTATAAATAATTCTACTTCCATTACAGGATTAAATCTTGGCTATTACGACCAAATGTCAGATTCCTCAGGTGCTGTTATTATGACAAATACTTCACCAGTAACGATTAGTTCTCCCAATACTATTGCAGGTCCCATAGGTATTTACGGAGGAGCCATTGCCCTCAATGCAAATTTTGCGACCAGCGACACCCTAACGGGTAACATGATTATTAAAGGAACTTCCGTGACAGGGACAGGAAATCTGACCCTGGCAAAGAACCGGAATGCCAATATTGACGTATCTGCAACATCCACTTATGAGGGTATCATCAGTGGAAACCAGGCAAGTTTTACCAAAGCAGGGGCCGGCTTGTTGACCTTGACCAAGGACCATACCTACACTGGGGCTACCTTAATTACACGGGGAAATCTTCAGGTAGGTAGTGGAGGTTCTTTGAGTCAGGCTTCCAGTGGAACTATAAACAGTACTTCATCAGTTACTATAGACAGCAGTGCCAAACTTATTCTGGCACCTAATGAAGACATAACCTTCACCAAATCCATTTCAGGCGTCGGAGGTCTGGGAATAAAGGGTATGTCGGGATTGTATTTAAATGGGTTCTTAACGACCATTCCAGTCACTATTGCACGCAATACTAAAGTTTTGGAAGTATTAACCAGAATAACAGGTGCGAAAACAGGGGGAGCTAATATTTCAGGTCTTGCTGGTGCTTACGTGAAATCGTATGATGCGGTAAATAATTCCGCAACATTACAATTTCAGTATTATGATGGACAATTTACTAAATGTGTTTTCGTCAAATTGCAACAAGCTGGAAACGATGTTACTATCAGTATAAATAATATACCTTACGGTACGGGTGCCGCTTTTCATGGAGGCAATATATTAGGTACAGACATGACATTAAATCGTACCACTCAACTGTTGGCAATTACTTCAGGGAGCACAGGATACGGTATTAGCGAGGTGTATATGTCAGGAAAAGTGAATTTTACCGGTGCACTCACCTATCAGGATACTACCGTATTAAGTAATACTGTTACAAGTAGTACATCACCCATCTATAGTTTCACTTCCAAAGGTACCCAGGAAATAACGGACACAAGTTCAAGTTTCCCGGGTGCCGTGGTAAACAACGGTCTGGTCATTTTCAAACGAGCTACTCCGTTGACCATAGCAGGAAATATGAGTGGTTCAGAAGAAATCTTACAATTAGGCGCGCCGATAACTCTATTGGGGAATAATACGCATTCAGGTATCATAACGATTGCTAAAGATAGCAGCTTGTCCATAGGAAATGGGGGCACATCTGGTTCAATAGCCGGTAATATAGTAAATTATGGTCGCCTGACGTTTAACCGAAGTGATTCGTCGAACTATCGCGGAGTAATTTCCGGTTCAGGTACGTTGATAAAATCGGGTCAGAGTCCGCTTCTTATGACGGGCGCAAATACCTATACAGGACCAACCGTGATAAACGCAGGAAATCTTATTTTTGAAAATAATATTCCTGCCACAGCAAGTAGTAGTTTTTCTGGTGCCGGATTACTGGAAATCAGGCCTGCGTCGGCTAGTTTCACCAGCCCTGTTTCTTATCCGATTGGAGGTTTCAATATTTCAACATCCATTGGTGGATTAACCATTGGAAAACCAGGAAATACCGCAAATATTTCACTGACTGCCCCCGTTCAGACTGCTGGTCCGGTGTCTTTTTATGGAGGGGATCTTGCTATAGATCATAATATAAGGACTAATTCCGCAGGGGCTGATGTTTTGTTAAAAGCTACCGGAAAAATTAACCTTGGTGCTTCCGATACCATTTTCACCAACGCTGGCGACGTGAGTTTATGGGCAGATGCCGATGGTAATTCCACAGGCTACGCGCAGTTGCTGGCTAATTCGGCTATTGTCACCGACGGAGGAGATATAAACCTTGGTGGTGGCACTAATATTAACACTGGCTACGCCATTGGAACAGCGGCTGAAACCTGCCCTGAGGCTGCCAATGATAGCCCTTCTGGCACACAATATATTTCGGGCGTTCATTTACGTTCAGGAACAGGTCTAAACTCCAATGGAGGTAATATAAATATTCGGGGAAAAAACACCGGAACGACTAATTCTGCCATGTCTTTTGGCGTAGGATTCAGGGGGTCTGTCATTCATTCAGGAACAGGTAAAATAGCTATAACGGGTGTGGCAAGTGGTTCTGGCAGTGCCAATGCACAGGCGGTGTCTAACTGGGGTCAGTTAACATTGCGATCGGCAAGTACAGCATCGGATGCCATTTCTATTATCGGTGATGCCTTGAATGTGAACAATGCGAGCACCGCCATGGGAATGAATTTGTATGCAATCATTGAAGCCACAGGCACTGGGGGTGGTATATCATTGAACAGTGCATCAGGAACAGCAAACATACAAGTAAGTACCTCTTTCTATGGAGAATTATTAGCCGCATCTGGCCCCATCACCATTATAGGTTCAAATCCGACGGGTATTCAAGAAAACGTAAAGTTTCCGGGAACAACCATAATTGGTAAAAAGGCTGGTACCAATGTTACTTCTTCTAGTAGCAATGTGACCATTGAGGGCAATGTAATTTCTACTCCTGGAGCAGTTACCATAGACTGTATAGGTTCGCTCACTGTCCGTCCTAACAGCAGTTTTACTTCTGCCTTTACGTGGCCAATGACAAATGTCACTGTTCCTGGCGCTATTACCGGCCTAACCCTTGGAAAGGCTAGCAACACTGCCAATATCACAGTGGCTGCAAATCAATCCATTGCAGGTCCTATATCCATTTACGGAGGAAAAATAAACATCAATGGTGCTTTGACTGCCACGAATAGTAATCTTAATTTACATGCGCGGGATTCGGTTAATCAAACGGCACCTATTACAGGCAGCGGATTAGGTTTACACGGAACAGGACATTTTTCGTTGTCTAATGCTTCAAATAATGTGAGTACCATAGCAGGGGGTGTGGATACTTCTAGATTAGGTAGCCTTCATTATGTTGACCTGAGTGGGGGATTAGAAATAGGTTCGGTTAATCCAACGGGTATTTATGCGGCAGGCCCTGTTTTAATTGAGACTACAGAGGGAAATATTGAACTGAAACAAACTGTATCCTCTAACTCAAATGTTGATTCTTTGACAGGTTATAAAGGTGCCATTGTATTGAATGCGGGTAAAAGAATAAATATAAATACAGATACAGGTGGAGATATAATAATAACGGGGAGTGGGAACGTCAGTGCGCCTAATGGCATCGTAAAATTATACGGAGGAAATTCAGACGGTAGTACAGGATTAAATTCCGCAGTGGGAGGGGCATCTAATGTCAGAACCTTTGTAGACGAAACTACGACAACATTTAGTCCGGTCCTCATTTCCAAGGGAAAATATGCCATGTACAGGGATAGATCGCGTTGTTTCGCTGATACAGCGTCATCTACCCCTACAATTTGTGTAAGCGGGATTTTACCCCTTGTCACTATTGCGACCACAGGAAGTACAGGCATAGGAACACCTTCCGGTTTACCTGCTGGGGTAACAGCTTCATGGGCTTTTAATACGATAACCATACAGGGTACCCCATCGGAAGCGGGGGTATTTACTTACAGTATTCCATTAACAGGAGATTGCGGTACGGGGAATCCTATGGCTTTAGGTATCATTACCGTAAATTTATTAAACACCGTGGGAGCCGCATCGACAGTGCCTGTACTTTGTGCCCAGACACCATTAACTAACATCACCCATACAACTACCGGAGCAACGGGTATTGGCACACCCATAGGACTTCCGGCAGGGATAACGGCGACCTGGTCTTCAAACGTAATCACCTTAAGTGGCACGCCGACAGCATCAGGGACTTTTAATTACATTATTCCATTAACAGGGGGGTGCGGTGATGTAAATGCTTTAGGTACCATTACGGTGACGCCTAATAATACAGTGAGTGCAGCGTCCTCCTCTCCAACGGTATGTTTAAATACGGCTCTTATCAATATTACACACACTACAACGGGAGCAACCGGCATAGATAGTATTTTGGGATTACCTTTAGGAGTGAGCGCAACATGGGCCTCTAACACGATTACGCTAAGTGGTACGCCAACACAAATGGGTATTTTTAACTATAGTATTCTTTTAACAGGCGGTTGCGGACGCGTCAATGCCACCGGAACTATCACCGTAACGACTTTGAGTAATGTAAGTGGGGCTTCTTCAACGCCCACGTTATGTATCAACACTGCTTTAACAGATATAACGCATAAAATCACAGGTGCCTCTGGTATAGGTACCCCCAAAGGACTACCCATTGGCGTAACTGCTAGATGGGCATCAGATTCCATTTTTTTGAGTGGTATACCATCGGAATACGGAATGTTTTCTTATGAAATTCCATTAACAGGTGGCTGTGGCGATGTCATCGCCCGGGGGGCTATTACCGTAACGCCTGCCAACACGGTAAGTGCTGCTTCTTCTGCGCCAACGCTATGTGTCAATACGCCATTAACAAATATAACACATACGACCACGGGTGCCACAGGTATCAATTCGTTCAGCGGACTCCCGCCAGGTGTATCAGCAAACTGGAATGCCAATGAAATAACTATTAGTGGAACGCCGACAACAAGTGGCGTATTTAATTATAGTGTTTCGTTATCAGGCGGTTGTGGTGATGTAAATGCTACAGGTACTATCAGGGTGACCCTTGAAAACACAGTGAGTGCCCCTTCTTCAACGCCAACATTGTGTATTAATACACCTTTAACAGATATTATACATACGACCACTACCGCTACAGGTATTGGTACGGCAACCGGTCTTCCTAATGGAGTAACCGCTCAGTGGGTTTCTAACAGATTAATTATTCTTGGCACGCCAACCAATAGTGGAATATTCAATTACTCTGTACCTTTAACGGGTGGTTGTGGAAGCGTCAATGCCACGGGAACTATTACCGTAACGCCTGCAAATACAGTAAGTTCACCTTCTTCAACGCCAACATTGTGTGTGAATACTTTACTAACTACCATTAAGCATTCAACGGTTGGAGCAAGGGGTATTGATACGGTCATAGGCTTACCGTCAGGATTGACAGCCAGCTGGTCTTCAGATACCATTTTTATTACCGGAACCCCAACAGTTTCAGGTATATTCAGGTACGAAATACTATTATCTGGAGGTTGTGGTGTATTAAGCGCTACAGGTACTATTACCGTGACACCCGCCAATACAGTGAGTGTAGCCAGTTCAGCTCCTACTTTATGTGTTAATACAGCGCTAACCAATATTACTCATAGAACAAGGGGCGCAACCGGTATTGGTGCCGCGGTAGGTCTTCCTGCTGGAGTTAAAGCTGAGTGGGCATCTGACATCATAACGATTAGCGGAACGCCTTTGGTTTCCGGAGTATATGTATATAGTATTCCATTAACAGGAGGTTGTGATACTTTAAGTGCCATTGGAGTTATCAGGGTGAGTCCTGTTAATATGGCAGGTGCGGCTTCTTCCACAACCGTATGTTTTAATACAGCATTAACAAATATTACTCACACGACGACGGGTGCGACGGGTATAGGAACTGCGACGGGACTCCCTGCGGGTGTTACCGCATCATGGGCTTCCGATAGGATAACCCTTACCGGTACGCCAACAGTGAGCGGAATTTTTAATTATAGTATTCTATTGACGGGTGGTTGTGACAGCGTGACAGCAACGGGAACCATATCGGTGAAGCCTGATAATACAGTGGGAGCAGCTTCTTCTACACCAACGCTCTGCATAAATACAGCATTAACAAATATAACCCATTCAACGACGGGGGCAACAGGTATAGGCGCGGCGACGGGACTTCCTGCTGGTGTTTCTGCAGCATGGTTAGCGAACGTGATTACCATCAGCGGTACGCCAACGGCGTCGGGTACTTTCAATTATAGTATTCCTTTGACGGGTGGATGTGGAACAATTAATGCAACGGGAACCATACTAATTAAGGCTACGCCAAATGCTTCTGTTACCGTAACCGATTTATCAGGTCTCATCGACGATGATGGTACAATTTGTGCCGGCGACGAAGCAATATTAACTGCCACAGGTGGATCTGCTTTTGTTTGGGGTGGAGGACAAACGAATAGTATTATAGCCGTTTCTCCAAATACTACCACGGAATATGTTGTCACTGTTTTGGCTGAGGACGGTTGTTCAGTGGTGATAAAAACAACGGTAGTAGTAAATTCCCCGCCAGTTCCTATCGTTTCCATTACTAATCCGGATTGTACGGAAAGTGTAAAGGGTTCAGCTCTGGCCTCTGAGGGAAGTGGCTGGTCATATCTTTGGAGCAATGGATCTGTCACACCGGGTATCACGGGATTAACGCAAGGTCAATATGTAGTGACGGTGACGGATAATAAAGGATGTGAAGGATCGGCAATAGCTACATTAGTTGACGCAAGTGTCCCAATATCGGTAACAGTATCAAAAACAGATGTAGTATGCACTGGTACTTCTACGGGGGCTATATCTCTCAGTACAAGCGGTGGTTCAACGCCTTATTCTTATGCATGGTCATCCAATGTGAAGGGTTTAACTACCTCTTCATTGACAAACCTTGCAGCGGGTACCTACGTTGTAACCGTTACGGAAGCAGGGTTAAATCGTTGTAAATCGGTCAGTTCTATTGACATAGTAGAACCTTCGTTTGGTATTGAGGCAAATATAGTACTTAATGAAAATAGCGGGGTGCAAGCCAATGATGGAATCATTTGTCAGGGTGATGAGGTTACACTGAGTATAAATACCTTAACAAATGAAGGTTCAAGCATCGTTTCCTATCTGTGGAGCGACGCATCAGGCAGTAAAACAAAGGATATAAATGTCGGCCTGGCTGGCGTTTACACGGTAACGGTAACGGATAGCAAGGGATGTAGTACTTCTGTAAATACAACAGTATCAGTCACTGCGGTGAATACCGTCAGTGTGGCTTCTGCAACGCCAACGTTATGTATCCATTCTCCACTGACAGCGATTACGCACAGAACCAGTGGAGCAACAGGCATCGGTTCAGCAGTAGGTCTGCCCGCTGGTGTAACCGCTACATGGGCCTCTAATAATCTATCGATAAGTGGTAGGCCAACAGTGACAGGAGTATTTAATTACACTATTCCGTTACTGGGCGGCTGCGATAGTTTGAATGCCACGGGAACTATAACAGTTAGCCCTGTTAATACGGTAGAAGCAGCCTCAGCAATAAGTTCTGTATGTGTCAATACAGTACTTGGAAATACGTCGTTTAACACCACAGGGGCGACAGGTATAGGTGAAGTAACGGGCTTACCTGCTGGATTAACTGCCATCTGGTCGTCTAATGTGCTTAAGATTATTGGCATACCTACCGAGATAGGTACATTCAACTACAATATTCCATTAACGGGAGGTTGTGGGGAAGTATCCGCCAGGGGCGTCATTTCAGTAGTTCTGGGCAATACGGTCAGCGCTGCATCTTCATTACCTTCAATATGTATTAATGCTCAATTAACAAATATTTCCCACACGACAAGTGGAGCAACGGGTATTGGAGTAGCCACAGGATTACCTGCCGGAGTAACAGCAGTGTGGGCATCAAATGTGATTACCTTGAGTGGAACGCCAACACAAAGTGGTATATTTAGTTATAAGATTCCTTTATCAGGTGGCTGTGGTATGGTTAGCGCAACTGGAATAATCAATGTAAAAGAACTTCCTGTTGCTTCGATGATGGTAACCGAAACATCTGGTTTAAATAATGATGATGGTACAATATGTGCAGGGTCAACAGCTATTTTATCGGCAACGGGGGGGTCTTCCTTTAAATGGGGAAGTGGTGAAATAAATAGTTTGATTTCTGTTTCTCCCACCGCAACGACCGAGTATTCCGTAACGGTAACCGCAAATGACGGATGTGCCGTGGTGGTAAAGAAAAGCCTGACGGTTGATGCCAGTCCGATGCCGACGGTGAGTGCTACAAATCCAAATTGTGTATTACTTCAGACAGGTACGGCCACAGTATCGACCAACGCATCATGGTCTTACCTATGGAGTAATGGCGCTTCAACACCGGCCATAACAGGGCTGGCGCAAGGTTCATATATGGTTACGGTAACGGACCAAAAGGGTTGTAAGGGAACGGCTGTAGCTACCTTAACTGACCCTGTCTTCCCCATTACTTTGAATCTTACAAAAACGGATGTTACTTGTAAAGGTTCATCAACGGGGGCTATTACCGTTAATGTGACGGGAGGAAATTCCCCTTATGTATATACATGGTCTTCCAATGCAGGAGGAGCCACTTCTTCTAAGTTGGAAAATCTGGCGAAGGGGAGTTATAGTGTTACCGTTACAGAGAACGGATCGAATAAATGTGCAGCGGTAGGTACCATAGAGATTACAGAACCTTCATTTTCCATTCAGGCCAGCGTTATTCTTATTGAAAATTCAGGCTCACGTGCCGACGATGGTATTATCTGTCAGGACGAAGTAGCAACGCTCTTTGCCAATGCACTAACCAGTCCTGATGCAACCATAAGTTCATACAAATGGAGTGATGCATCGGGAAGTGTAAGCCAAAGTATTAGTGTCAGAACTGCGGGAGTTTACACAGTAACGGTAACAGACAGTAAGGGTTGTACAATAACGGCAACGAGTAGAGCAATCTCTCTGACACCTAAAAATGCGGTGAGTGCTGCCTCTTCAACACCTACCATTTGTGTTCATAAGGCTATATCAAATATTACCCATACCACCTTAGGGGTAACAGGCATTGGCATTATTTCCGGGCTACCAACAGGCATTACTGCTTCTTGGCTGGCAAACACATTGACTATTAGCGGAACACCTAATACGGTAGGAATTTTTAATTATTCTGTTCAATTAATAGGAGGCTGCGGCCAGTCAAGTGCTACGGGAACTATTACAGTTACTCCTGCCAATATCGTTGAAGTGGCTTCTTCAACACCTACCTTGTGCATTAATACCACCCTGGGAAAAATAACGCATAAAACTTCAGGGGGTACAGGTATTGGTGCCGCGACGGGTCTTCCTGCCGGATTAATAGCTACCTGGTCTTCTAATCTCATTACTATTAGTGGTACACCTACCGAAAGTGGTACCTTTAATTATAGCATTCCACTCACAGGAGGTTGTGATACGGTTAAGGCAACAGGTACCATTGTGGTTAATCCTTCTATTACAGTGAGTGTAGCTTCTTCATCACCAACACTTTGTATCAATAGCTCACTTACAGAAATCAGACATACGGTTACCAATGCTGTGGGTATCGGTTTATCTACAGGTTTACCCAATGGGGTAGTGGCTTCCTGGATTCCAGGGGGTATCATTATTAACGGAACGCCCTTAGTTAGTGGTACTTTTAATTATACTATTTCAATTATAGGTAGTTGTGGTGATATTAATGCCACAGGTACAATAATAGTTACCCCTGCTAATACAGTAGGTATAGCCTCTTCCACTCCTTCACTATGCATCAATACAGCATTAACAAATATTACCCATACGACGACAGGCGCGACAGGTATAGGTTCAGCGACAGGACTTCCTGAAGGCGTATCCGCACGATGGGCATCGAACGTGATATCCCTAAGCGGAACGCCAACAGTGGCGGGCACATTTAATTATAGTATTCCATTAACTGGAGGTTGCGGTAGTTTAAGTGCCAAAGGTACTATTATTGTAACATCAGCAAATGACGCTTTCATTGTCATAACAGATAAGTCTGGATTGGTAAATAATGACGGTACTATTTGTGCTGGCGATGAGGTTACTTTAACAGCTATAGGAGGTTCAACTTTTAGCTGGAATGGGGGAGAGACCAGTTCAATCCTCACCGTGTCTCCAGAAACTACTACAGAATATACCGTATCAGTAAGTTCCGATAATGGTTGTACTTCCCTGATAAAGACAACGATATTTGTAAATAGCTTACCAGTCCCAACTATCACATCAACAAATCCAAATTGTTCGTTAAGTCAAACAGGATCAGCCACAGCATCAATAGGTAGCGGGTGGACCTACCGTTGGAGTAATGATTCGACTACGAGAGTAATCAATAACTTAGTTCAAGGTCAGTATATTGTTACGGTGACCGATGAAAAAGGTTGCAAGGGAACTGCAATGGAGACATTAAACGATCTAAGCCTGCCATTAACCATAGGGGTAACTAAAACAGATGTTATTTGTCAGGGTGGGGCAAATGGAACAATTAAGCTCAATGTGGTTGGCGGATCTTCTCCATACACTTATACATGGTCTTCCAACGCACGTGGAGCTACTTCTTCTAATCTATCTAATTTATCCAGAGGTAGTTATTCTGTAACGGTTACAGAAGGAAGTGCTAATAACTGTAAGGTCGTGGGTTCTATCGAAATATTGGAGCCTTTATTTGGAGTGCAAACGAATATGGTGATAAAGGAAAATAGTGGTGTGCAGGCAAATGATGGAATGATCTGTCCTTCCGACATTGCTACCATTACAGTAAATGCTGTGGCTTCTTCAGGCGCAACCATCAGTTCTTATTCTTGGAATAATGCATCAAATAGTAAAGGAAATAGCATTAATGTGAATGCAGCAGGTCTATATATAGTTACAGTAACAGATAGCCGAGGTTGTCAGACAACAGCAAGTTATGCTTTAACATTGGCACCGAATAATTTAGTAGGGGTGGCAAGTTCAACACCCACACTTTGCATCGATGGATTATTAACAGATATTACCCATAAGACAACGGGTGCAACCGGCATTGGTAAAGCAATAGGATTACCAGATGGGGTAACAGCAACCTGGGCGGCAAATATAATCACCATTAGTGGTTCTCCGTTGGAAAGTGGAACCTTTAATTATATGATTCCATTGATAGGTGGTTGTGGAGCAGTAAGCGCAACAGGATCAATTACCGTAAAAGCTACGAAGGATGTTTCTATTGCCGTAACAGATAAATCGGGATTAGTAAATAACGATGGTACGATATGTGAAGGAGAAAGCGTGGTGTTAAGTGCAACGGGGGCAGATTCTTATGTATGGAGCGGAGGAGAGACAAAATCTATATTTTTTGTTTCTCCTGAAATATCTTCCGAATATTCAGTGACAGCTACTGACTCCGATGGTTGTGTTTCCGTAGCAAAAACCATAGTTTTGGTCAATCCAAAACCAAAACTCTCCGTTTCTACGACGAATACAAATTGTTTGTTGAATCAAACGGGGTCTATTGCGGTATCAACGGGTAGTGGTTGGTCTTACCTTTGGAGCAACGGCTCAGTTTCCCCAGCTATTTCTGGATTAATACAAGGTCAGTACAAAGTGACAGTGACCGATGAAAAGGGCTGTAGCGGGGTGGCAACAGCTACTTTAACTGATAGAAGTGTTCCATTAACCATTGATATTTCGAAAACAGATGTAGTTTGCCCGGGGGCTTCTGATGGTACTATTTCGCTTAATGTGAGTAACGGTACTTCTCCTTATACCTTTGCCTGGTCATCGAACGTGGGTGGTGCTACTTCTGCTTTTCAGACAAATCTTCCAAAAGGAAATTACCAGGTAACTGTAACAGAAAGTAGTGGCAATAGATGTAAAGCAGTAAGGTCAATTGACATTATGGAGCCTTCGTTTGGTATTCAAACGAATATAGTGGTTAGTGAAAATACTGGTTCGCTACCGGATGAGGGTATTCTTTGTCCGGCGAAAGAGGTCATTATTAAGGTAAATGCGGAGACAAATGCAGGTGCGTCAATACGTTCCTACCTGTGGAATAATGCTCAAAGAAGTACAAGTAGTAGTATTACGGTAGGTGCTGCGGGTGTTTACAGAGTAACGGTAACTGATAGCCGTGGTTGTCAAACAACAGCAAGTACTTCCCTTGCTGTTACTTCCGGAAATACAGTGAGTGTAGCAAGTTCAATGCCTACTTTGTGTGTCAATACCGTTTTAACGAATATTACGCATACAACGTCGGGTGCAACAGGTATAGGCCTCGTGACAGGCCTTCCAGCGGGTGTAATAGCTAATTGGTCAGCCAACGTGCTGACAATCAGTGGAACCCCTCGCGAAAGTGGAACCTTTAATTATTCCATTCCTTTAACCGGAGGTTGTGGTTTGGTGAATGCAACAGGTAGTATAACCGTTGGAGTAAACAATACGGTAAGTGCTCCAAGTTCAACACCAACCTTATGCATTAATACAGAGCTGGTAACTATTACACATAATACCACAGGAGCAACCGGTATTGGTGTGGCCACCGGTTTGCCACAAGGTATTAACGCGTCGTGGTTAGCTAATACCATAAGATTAAGTGGTTCGCCTACTGTAAGCGGAACTTTTAATTATACCATTCCTCTAACGGGTGGTTGTGGTACGGCCATTGCCACGGGAACCATCACCGTTTCTCCAGTCAGTTCGGTGAGCCCAGCTTCTTCAACACCTACGTTAAATATTAACAGGCTGCTTACAAATATTACCCACACAACCACCGGTATTTCTGGAATAGGGGCCGCAACGGGGCTGCCAGTTGGCGTAAGTGCGGTGTGGTCGGCAAATGTAGTAACTATTAGTGGTGTGCCAACAATAAGCGGTATTTTCAACTATAGTATTGATTTAACCGGAGGTTGTGGCATTTTAAATGCGACTGGAACCATTACTGTCAACAAAAATGATCAGGTCGATTCCTTGTTATGTGGTAATTACCTCATCGACAATATGGAAATTTATAAAGGCGAACCTTATTCAGCGGCAATCATTTTGTCTTACAAAGGTGGTAATGGGGGCGATTTTACTGGAATGTCTATCTCATCCACTGGAATTACTGGCTTGAACTTAACCTTACAACCTGGAAAGCTGGCAGTGGGTAATGGATCCATAGAATGGGTGGCAACGGGCGTTCCAGCCGATACCGGAAAGGCAATATTTAACATAACTTTTGGTGCGAAAACTTGTGTCGTTGAATTGCCTGTGTCCTTGTTATTACCAAAATTATCTTCTCTTGATTGTAATAACAGCCAATTGACTCCGGATGATCTTGGAAAAGATGTGGAATACAATGGCGTCATAAAGATTAAATATCAGGGTGGCAACAATGGAAAAGTAGGTCCTTTAACCCTTTCTTCAACGGGTGTAGCAGGTTTAACGCTTAATGGAGATTCCTTAAGATTAAGCCCATTGGGAGGTACCCTGAGTTATAAAGTAACCGGCACGCCAACGACTACCGGTGTTGCTGGCTTTACTATAACAGTAGGCGACAAAACTTGTCAAACCCAATTCAATGTGATAGACAGTGAGGTGAAACTTTCCAGCTTTTTCACTCCAAATGGCGATGGCATTAATGATCGCTGGGAAAATCCAGCGCTTGTTTTCTACCCGGAATCTAAGGTTTATATTTTCGATAGAACAGGTAGATTACTCGTTGAATATGCAGGAGACTCCCAAGGTTGGGATGGAATGATTGGACAGATTCCTGCCTCTGCAGGTGACTATTGGTATGTTATTCAGGTAACTAAAGAGGATATCCGCAAGGGGAATTTCACTTTAATAAAGTAATTAAATCATGAGAGTTATTATTTTCTTTTCATTTTTGTTGGGTTTGAATTTCGCTGTAAGCGGGCAGAATTTTCTTTTCCAAAATCAGAATTTTTTCAAACCTTATTTAACCAATCCAGCTTTAGCCGGGAGTCAGGGACAAGGCAGTGCCACATTGATATACAAAAAGCAATTGGCGGGCTTCAAAAATTCCCCTAATTCACAAGTTATTTCTGCAGATTATCCTTTTTCAAAAAGTAAAATTGGGGTGGGCTTTAATTTATTCAAGGACCAGAATGGAGCCAGTTCTTATGCAGGCGTTGAATCCACTTTTGCCTATCATATCCTTACCACCAAAAAAGGCGCTAGAAAACCCTCAGGATTTTCCTTTGGGTTATCAGCTAACTTGAATCAGTTTAGAATTGATTTAAAGAACTTTTTAGCCCTGGGCGTTACAGATGATGTATTTAATGATGAGTCAAAATTCAATCATATAACTCCTAACTTTAATGTTGGATTTAATTTCTTCACGCATGGTTTTTTTCTTGGTGTGTCTGCCTATAATTTTCTACCTTTTTTTAATCCTGTTTTTACCGATGAAAATGATCTTCAGAATGCACTCACTGTGTTTGTATCTACCGGATTGGAATTGCCAATAAAGGATAAGATAGTGATACGACCAAGTATGCTTGTTAGAACACAGGAAAATGCTGATTATCAATTAGATATTTTGGGTGAGGTGAGATTTATGACTGCACAAGGGTCTTTTTTCAGCGTGGCCCCTGTTTACAGAAATTTCAGTTACCGAACCATTACAGGAAGCCAATCTGTCGGATTAAATGTCTTGGTATCCAAACATCCTTTTGGTATTGGTTATCAATTTGACTTTCCATTAACGGGGCGTAATTTCTCCGCTGGAGATCATGTTTTTTCATTTACCTATCAATTGACAGCAAAGCCTAAACCGATGAAAGGAAGGTAGTAATTTCTAATGTAGGTATAAAGAAAGAGGGTGATAGGTTTTAAAACCTACCACCCTCTTTGAGTTTAAAATGAAACGTTCAGAAAATCTTATGGATTTTGTACAATTAATTTATTTACATTCAATTCAGCCTGAGGTATAGGCCAAATATATTCTGATTGAGAAGGATTAACGGCGGCAACGTTTGCTTTTCCAGGAATGGTTTGCAAAAGTCTCATAAGATCACGGGTTCTGAACCCTTCGCCTACCAGTTCAATTCTTCGTTCAGTTAGTATTTGATTAGCCAGGGCAGTACCATTAGCAAATTCTGCTGCGGTATAAACTTTTGCTGCATCAGAACGTCCGTGAACTGCATTTAACAATGCTACGGCACGATCATTTACACCCGTAGTACGGGCAATAGCCTCAGCAAGATTCAGTAAAACCTCTGCATAGCGAATAACTGGAACATAGTCCAAATGTTGAGGACCAATAGGGAATTTATTTAAATAAGGTTTATTGTTAACCCTTAATACCCAACCACGACGTTTGTCTGTAGCAGAAAAATCGGTAGTATTTCCAATAATTCCATTTGGATTTAAGGAGAAATCCCCAATACCTCTTGGACCTGGATTATAATAGCTACCAAGGCCATTTTGAGTACCTGGAAGATTTAATTCCGTCATAGGCATTGAAAAAATGCTTTCTGTTGTGGTATATGGCGTTCTGAATGTATTTGTTACATCAGCTTGTAAGGCATTGGCAACGCCTGAAGCCGCTCTGAATGGCTCAGTAGTTGAAACAATCTTAGTTGCCTCTGTGATAACGTCTTGATAGCGACCCATTTCTAAGAATACACGAGTTTTAAGCGCTATGGCTGTGTTCTTGTGTGCTCTGGTGGTATTAAGATAAGGCGTAGCGTAGTTAGCCGGTAGATTTTGTTCGGCAAAATTTAAATCGGAAAGTATCTGTGTATATACTTCTGCCACAGTAGAACGAGCTAAATCGTTATTAGCTGCTCCTTTCTCAGGAAGTAATCTCAAGGGCAGTCCAGGTTTTGACCCATTTCCATCGGCAAATGGACGGGCATAAATACTTAGCAAACTGTGGTAACACAATGCGCGAAGGAAACGAGCTTCAGCCAGGTAATTATTAGCTAAGGTCTCGTTATTTAATACTGTTTTGTTTTTCTCTAACCCGTCAATAAAAAGATTGGCACTATTAATAGCATAATAAGCTGCATTCCACAAAGTATTAACTTCTCCTGTCGAGGAAACAATGGTATGTGTCCAGGTAGAAAAGCCAGTTACACCATTCGTCGTTTCATTGAGGAATTCCTCTCCACGTATATCATGATAGATTAAAAAACGGCCACCATAAAAAGAACCATTTTTCACAGCACTATAAATACCGCGTACCTGTTGTAAAATTCTGTCAGGTGTGTTAAAAACAGAAGCCTCAGAAAAAGTGGTTAACGGCACTGGATCAAGAAGTTCCTCATTACAAGAGGTATTAAAAAGACTGGTTAGGAATAAACCTGCTACCAGTACTTTTTTATAAAATTTTATATGCATTTTCATAATAATCAAATTTTAAGTTTTTAGAAACCAACATTCAAGCCAACCAAAAAGGTACGTGCCATTGGTACAGAATTACGATCTACCCCAGGCGCCTGATTGGAATTTCCATTACTTGATACCTCGGGGTCAGTACCTGAATAACCTGTTAACAAAAAGGCATTATTTATATTGGCATAGACTCTTAAGCTGGAAATTTTAACTTTTTCTCCAAAAACAGAGGTAGGAATTGAATAGCCAAGGGTAACGTTACGCAAACGCATGAAATCACCTTTCTCAACATTTTCAGAAATAGGGATAGCAGAACCGTTAGAAATATTGTCACCATACACGACTCTTGGTATAGAACCTGTGGTATTCGATTCTGTCCAACGGTCTAAAACATCGGTGTGACTGTTCCAGAAACGGGCATCTCTCAGACCAGCTTTAGTACCATTATAGATATAATTTCCTCCTGAATATTGTAATTGGAAATTCAAATCAAAATTGCCATAACGGAAGGTATTATCCCATGCACCGAACCATTTTGGGAGAGTTGGTCCATATATTTTACCGTCAGCAGATTGATTTACTGCGGTAGCGGTCCGTCCGTCTAAATAAGTCCAGCGAGATTGGCCAGCAGCAACAACGTGGGTATATTGAACTTTTTCTCCTTTACCATTGATGAAAATACGACGACCATTTACCGGATTAACTCCTTGTGTTTCCACAACATATAGACTACCTACTGATTCACCTACACGGATAATATTGGCTGTTTCCAGGCCACCTGTTGACGCTAAGATATCTGCATTGCCAGCAGCCAGGGTCTTAACCTCATTTTCCATAAAGGTTAGATTGAAGTTACTATTCCATGAAAATTTACCCTTACGAACAACCGTTCCGCTTAATCCAAATTCCCATCCAGTGTTTAACATAGAACCAATATTGGTTGCAATAGAGTTACCTGGTACTCCTTTAGATGGAGAAAGAGGTGCATTGAGAATAAGTCCGTCAATCAAATTTCTAAAGTAGCTAATTTCACCTGTGATACGGTCGTTAAAAAGACCGAAATTTATGCCTATATCTGTTTTTTGACTTGTTTCCCAGGAAAGGTCCGGGTTTCCAGCCTGTGAGAAAGAAAGGGTAGGATCTGTTGCATAAAGACCTGATCCATAAAGACCAAGGGATGCAAAATCACCAATTCCATTATTATTACCCACTTCACCGTAGCTACCACGAAGGCGAAGGTAGTTGATGGTACCCCCTAAAGATTCTTTCCAGAATGATTCTTCTGAAATAGACCAGCCAGCCGATGCTCCCCAAAATATACCTCTCTTTTTGCCTGGTGCAAAAGCAGAGAATTCGTCTTGTCTCAAATTTAAAGTAATCAAATACTTTTTATTGAAATCATAGTTTAAACGTGTAAAGTAGGAAAGAAGATAATTTTCGCCCTGAAAGTTTCCAGAAGGCACTATCGTAGTGAAGTTACCCTGGAAAGTTGTGAAAAATGGGTCTGCAATGACCGTTCTGTTAGCACCCCAACCTTCTGACTTTGTGTATTGTTGCTCATTACCAGCTAGTAAAGAGAAATTATGACTTTCAGCAAGCGTTAAATCATATTGTAAAGTATTTTGCCAATTCCAACGTTGTCTGTTGGCAAAATTGTTCGTAGCCGATCCATTGGAACCAAAGCCGTCACCATGTACCGGACTGGCAAAACTGATGCTCTCAGTCATTACATTATCAATACCATATTGAGTACGTAAAACAAGGCCTTTCAATAAATTAACATTCGCAAAAACAGAAGCCTGAATTTGACTTGCTCCCGATGTGAAAGTATTTAAATCGATAACAGGTACAGGATTTACAAAACCTACTTGCTGAAGGTTTGCACCCCTTCCTGGTTGATTATTTGAGGAAATATTATAAGAGCCGTCCGCATTGAAAGGACTAATTATGGGTGCAGTAACCAAAGGAATCCTTCCTAAACCTGAGGTATTGAAAGCCTGGCCAGGTAGTGATCCTGTATTAGGTGCCGCATTTAAATTGTCTGAGTAACCTACAGAGGCACCCATGCTAATTATTTTACTTACCTTATGGTCAAGATTAAGACGGGCAGATTTACGTTCAAATGAATTGGCTTTAATCATGCCATTTTGATCGGTAAAGCCCATAGAAAGGAAGAATGTAGTTTTGTCGCTTCCTCCTGAAAAACTTAAATTGTGGTTATGGGAAAAACCTGTCTGGTAGATGTAATCATACCATCTGGTATCAACCGTTTGACCATTTACTACCTGTGGAAAAAATTGCTGAGGTAAATTTGCATTTTTAGCCCCCTCATTCTTTATTTCCAGATATTGTGCCGCATTCAGAAGTTCGGGTAAACGATTTACTTTCGCCCAGCTTCCCCATGTTTCGTAACTTACCTTAGTAGATCCCTGCTTTCCACGCTTAGTAGAAATCAAAACTACGCCGGCACTGGCTCTTGAACCATAAATGGCTGCAGCAGAGGCATCCTTAAGAATTTCAATAGATTGAATGTCTGAAGGATTAAGATTGGATAAAATGTTGTTTGCCGCTGAGTTAGCTGACAAATCACCCGCAAAAGTAGGAACACCGTCAATAACGATAAGAGGAAATGAACTCAAATTGATTGAGTTAATACCTCTAATCCTAAATACCGGAGGATTGTTCAATACCCCATTTGGAATACTCACATTCACACCCGCAGCACGTCCCTGCAATGCCTGGTCAAAACTTTGTACCGACATAGAGGCAATATCCTCCCCTTTTATAGAGGCTACGTTACCTGTAATGGTTCGCTTCTGTTGAGTACCATAACCAACAACCACAACTTCCTCAAGGCCTAGGGCTGATTCTGAAAGTAGTATATTATACTGGTTACTACTCGTTAGCGTTATTTCCTGCGTTTCATATCCAGTGTAGCTAATGACTAAAACGCCAGCGCTATTCTGTAATGAAAGCTTGAAAGAACCATCTAGATCAGTAGTGGTTCCTGTAGTTGTTCCTTTAACCACCACATTCGCGCCAATTAAGGGCTCCTGACCACTACTCTTTACGTTTCCCTGTATAGTTCGTTGTGCCATGGCAACCCCGGTAAACAGGAAAATCATTGAAAAAAAGATGAAAAGTCTTTTCATAATAAAAAATTTAGAAATGAATGAAAACCTAATAATTTTCTTTGATATAAATATCTTCAAATAATCCTCTAAAATTAAGCGTTTTCCACGTTCCTAACAACTATCTTTCGCATATAATTTATACGTATATGTTTAATGTTGTTGATGCACTTTTTGGCCTTCACAATACCTTTTTGTCTTATTATTGTCTCGAAATTTAGGAAATAAGATATTTGAGCTTTAATTAATTGGTTTTATACATTCTTTCTACGTTTGTTCTTCTTATATTTGAAAAGAACAATACCTTTTTAGTTAACAAAATCATCCTGTGTATGCAACCTGTATCAAGAAGAGATTGGCTTCGATTAAGCGGTTTAGCGCTGGCCTCGCTTTCCCTGCAGCAAAAGTTATCTGCCACCGAAAGTTTGGCTGAGCAGCCATTCATGCCATTGCCGGGTAATCCAATGGCTCGATTGAGTTCAAATGAAAATCCTTACGGCCCTTCTGAACGGGTAAAAAAGGCGATTATTGACAAAATGGACGTGGTTTGCAGATACCCTTTTTCTTACCAGGATGAGTTATTGCAAGCCATTGCCGATTGGGAGGGAGTGAGCAAGGACCACATCGTGCTTACGGCAGGTTCCACAGAAGGGTTAAAAATAGCAGGTCTTACCTTAGGTTGGAAAGGGGGTGAAATCATTGCACCTGATCCTACTTTTAATTCCTTAATGGTTTATGCTGAACAGTTTGGCGCAAAAATTCATAAGATTCCTGTTACGCCTTCCTTAGACCACGATTTAGTGGGTATGGCTGCAAAAATAAATGAAAACACAAAACTTGTCTTCGTTTGTAATCCGAATAATCCAACGGGTACCTTAATTCCAGAAAATGACCTGAGGTCTTTTTGTAAACAAGCGGCGGAGAAAACTACCGTTTTTGTGGATGAAGCCTACTTTGATTTTATTACTACTCCTGATTATCCGAGCATGGTGGAATTGGTCAAGCAAGGGCTAAATGTTATTGTGTCCAGAACTTTTTCAAAGGTTTATGGTCTCGCCGGACTAAGAATGGGCTATTTGGTCGCAAATCCAGTGATGGCCTCGAAATTAATTGCCAATAGGGTTGCTTTTGTAGGTACCGTGGGTATGGTTGCCGCTAAAGAGGCATTGGCCGATAAGGCCTTTTATGCTTTTAGTTTATTGAAAAATAAGGAGGCAAAAGATCATATATATGCAACGTTGGATAGTTTAGGCCTGGTTTACA
>Ga0315902_10003150_pt1 | contig 24948 bp, 24 predicted proteins | sample LakEriMetagenome_9_FD_203523 | JGI IMG/M metagenome (GOLD analysis project Ga0315902, IMG submission 203523) | Freshwater fungal communities from buoy surface, Lake Erie, Ohio, United States - Buoy 12 MA117 | ecosystem: Environmental > Aquatic > Freshwater > Lake > Lake biofilm | place: USA... | reverse complement strand
GTCCGCATCGGCCACGTTCATCTGAAGGTGGCCGATCTGGAGCGCTCGCTCGCCTTTTACTGCGGCGTGCTCGGCTTTCAGCTCACCCAGCGCTACGGACCCGGCGCGGCCTTTGTTTCCGCCGGTGGCTACCATCACCACATCGGCCTCAACACCTGGGAAAGCCGTGGCGGCAAAGCTCCGCCGCCCGGAACCACCGGCCTCTATCACGCCGCAATCCTCTATCCCGATCGCCAAGCTCTCGCCGATGCTCTGCGACGCCTCATCGAGCATCAAATCCCGCTCGATGGCGCCGCCGATCACGGCGTCAGCGTGGCCATCTACCTCAGCGACCCCGATGGCAACGGCCTCGAACTCTATGTGGACCGCGACCCCGCCGATTGGCCGCGTGATGCGAAAGGCGAACTCGCCATGACCACCGTGCCGCTCGATCTCGATGCGCTTTTATTAAGCTAGCATGAAGATAGGGCGTGATTTGCTTCGCCTTTGCCTGGGACCGCGACTTGCTAAGCAGGGCCGAATTCATAAGGTCTCTCCCAAGAAACATGCGAGTAGAGTTTCACTACTACGATGCTAGTCAGAAGCGATGGTTCGCTAAAGTGGCCCGAATGGCCGCAGAGCGAGTGTCTGATATCGTTTCAGGATTTTCATTTCACATGTCGGAGGCTTGGTCAGCTGAGTTCGCTGTGAATGAGATGGACCACACCAGAGTTCATCGCCTTCGTGATCATCGTCAAACTACCCTATCTGTCACCTTTGCCGCTGCTGGTTGGCAGTCACTTGACTCATCAATCGATGATGCCGTCGCACAGCTTGCCTCGGCAGTTCTCTGCACTGTTCCTCCAAATTGGGCGAATCAGTTACGGCGTGCGTTTGTTTCGGGCGGTATCACGCGCCTGCGCCGAATTTTAGTATCTAGCGAGACCGCCAATCCTGATCCCAACCACTACGTGGAGCTGTGTTTCAACAAGCCTGGCTTCGATGACCATGACTTTCATGCCTTCTATGACCAACTGGATGCCCGCCTTCAAAATCTGAGGTTGGGACTTGTAGATGGCTCCAGTTGGAGCCGTGAGGTTTTTTGCCTCGATATTTCACTATCGCAACGAGAGTCCGGAATCCAATCCATCTTGGACTTTGTCACCGAACACGGGCACCTTGATAGCGTTATCCTTTTGGATCAGCTAACGGAAGAGAGACTGCATGGCTAGCTAAAGGCCGGATGTATAGCTGCTGGCCGATTAAAGCCGCACCGGCACGCCGTGTTCACCGAGGAAGCGCTTCACATCGCCCACGGTGTATTCGCCGAAGTGGAAAATGCTCGCCGCGAGCACCGCATCGGCTTTGCCGTCGCGCAGTACATCGACCATGTGATCGACTTTGCCTGCGCCACCGCTGGCGATGACGGGAATCGTCACCGCCTCGCTTACCGCGCGAGTCAGCGCGATGTCGTAGCCGTTTTTCGTGCCGTCAGCGTCCATGCTGGTCAGCAAAATCTCGCCTGCGCCGCGTCGGCAGACTTCAGCGGCCCATTCGACGGCATCCAGCTCCGTCGGATTGCGTCCGCCGTGTGTGTACACCGTCCAGGAGCCCTTTTCGTTCCGTTTCGCGTCGATCGCGACGACGAGGCACTGGCAACCAAAAGCCTCCGCGGCTTCATCGATCACATGCGGCGTTTTCACGGCCGCGGTGTTGATCCCGACCTTGTCCGCGCCGGCGAGAAGCATTTCGCGCATGTCCGCCACGGTGCGGATGCCGCCACCGACGGTCAAAGGCATGAAACAGCTCGCGGCGGTGCGTGCGACGACATCCACCATCGTTTTGCGCTCCTCATGGCTCGCCGTGATGTCGAGAAAGACCAGTTCGTCGGCCCCCTGCGCATTATAAACCTGCGCACACTCCACCGGATCGCCCGCGTCACGCAGCTGCAGGAATTTCGTGCCTTTGACGACACGGCCTTCCTTCACGTCGAGGCAGGGGATGATGCGTTTCGTTAGCATGAGGGTCGTAGTGAGCCGTGTGGATTGAAAACTGAAAATTGGAGACTGAAAAATGCAAATTGGCTCCCGAAGGCTGCTTGAGGCCGCCGCGAACGCGTCAGCGCCAAATTTTCAGTTTTTAGTTCTCAGTTTCCAATTTTCAGTCCGGGGCGCAGGCGGCTGGATCAGCCAATCGCCGTCTTCACCATCGTTTCGAGCTTCACGATGTCCTTGGCGAAGTTGCGGATGCCTTCGGCGGTCTTTTCAGTCGCCATGGCGTCTTCATTGAAGAGCCAGCGGAAGGTTTTTTCGTCGCTGCCGATGCGCTCGATCTTCAGCGAGGCGGCATTTGCGGCGTTGAGCTTCGGAGAGATCGGATCGCTGCTCGCGGCGAGTTCGCCGAGAAGGCCGGGGCTGATGGTGAGCAGGTCACAGCCGCAGAGTTCGGTGATTTCGCCCTTGTTGCGGAAGCTCGCGCCCATCACCTCGGTCTTGTAGCCGAAGTGCTTGTAGTAGTTGTAGATTTGCGTCACGGACTGCACACCGGGGTCTTCTGCACCAGCGAAGTCTTTGCCGGTGCTCTTCTTGAACCAATCCAGAATGCGGCCGACGAAGGGGCTGATGAGCTTGATACCGCCCTCCGCGCAGGCCACGGCTTGGGCGAGGCTGAAGAGCAGCGTCAGGTTGCAGTTTATGCCTTCTTTTTGCAGCACTTCGGCCGCTTTGATGCCTTCCCACGTCGAGGCGATCTTGATGAGGATGCGCTCGCGCGAAATGCCGGCCTTCTCGTATTGGCCGATGATCTGGCGGGCCTTGGTGATGTTCGCCTGTGTGTCAAAAGAGAGACGGGCATCCACCTCGGTGGAGACGCGACCCGGCACGATCTTGAGGATTTCGAGGCCGAAGGCGACGACGAGATTATCCATCACTGCGTCCACACCGCCGGATTTGCCGTCCGCGACAGCCTTGTCGAAAATGGCCTTGTACTCCGGCTTCGAGGCCGCCTGGAGGATGAGGGAGGGGTTCGTCGTGGCGTCCTGAGGCTTGTAGGCCTTCATGGCTTCAAAGTCGCCGGTATCGGCGACGACGACGGTGTGCTGCTTCAGTTGATCGAGCTGGGTCATAATCTTGGGGTGTTTTGGGGCGGCGAGAGTAAGGGCAGCCGCGTCTTTCGCAAGCTGGCAATCTGCCCGCTGGCCAAAGGTGCGCCAAGAGGGCAAAATGGCCGCATGAACCGCCTTTTGGGCCTTTGTTTGTTCTTCACCGCCACCGCATCCGCTGCGGAGGTCATGCAGGTCACGTGGCCGACGCAGCATGGCTCGCCGCCAGCTTCGGTGAGCGGGCAGGCGGCGCAGTTCATGCCGGCGTTTCGCACGGCGCTGAAAACGCTGCCGGAAGGCATGATCGTGACGCTGGCGCTTTCACAGCCAGCGATGTTGGGGCTCACCGCCGAGCATTCCAAAACGCTCCAGCCGCTCGTGGCGGAGCGCTACAAGGCCATTGCGACCGATGAGGTGTATCGCAGCGCGCCGTCGGCGCTGAGCTACTGCTTCAGCCCGTTCAAAGCGGAGCAGGGGCTCGCCATTGTGCATGTGCCGGATGGATTCGGGCCGCGGACGCCGGTGATCGTGTTCCTGCACGGCTACGGCGGCAGTTTCCTGTGGTATCAGCACTTTCTCGCGGAGCATTTTCCGAAGCACCTGATCATCTGCCCTGCCTACGGCATCACGCCTTCGATCATGCCTGCGGCTTACTTGATAGAGTGCCTCGCGACGGTCGAAAAACGGCTCGGCAAGCAGTTGGCGGTCAAACCGTGGCTTTTCGGCCTCTCTGCGGGTGGTTTCGGAGCCTGCCGCATTTACACCGACGTGCCGAATCGCTTTGCGGGCATGATCTGCATCGCTGCGCATCCGCTTGCCCCGCAGGATGGCAAAACGAACGCGCACTTCATCGCGGGTGGCGATGAGTTTTTCGTGAAGAACGGCCAGTTTCAACGACTCGCGGGCAAGGCGAAGCATTTCATCGTTCCAGCCGCCGGGCATTTTTTCCTGCTCACGCACCAAGAAGCTTCTATCGCGAAACTGCGCGAGTGGATGGCGGTGCAGTAGCCATCTTGCTCCTGCTCTTGATCGTCATCTCCAATCTCTCTGGGAGAGGCAAGATGAAGAGCAAGAGCGAGATCAAGAACGCAGAGTCACCACCACAGCGTGTCCACCAGCACGGTCGCGATCATGGCGAGGCTGATGGCGATGCGCACGATGAGGCCGACGGTGGTGCCGAGGATGGTGCCCCAGGTGCTTTTGACGGCGGGTTTGAAGTCTCGCTTCGCAAACAGCATCTCAAAAGCGAAGCCGCCGACGAGCGGGCCGATCAAAATGCCGATGGGGCCGAAAAACAGGCCGACAATGCCGCCGACGAGCACGCCCCAGATGCCCCAGGAGCTGGCACCGAACCATCGAGCGCCGAGCATGCCGCTGAAGAAGTCCACGGCATAGGCTAGGCCGAAAAGCAGCACGAGAATCACGATGCCGGTGGTGCTCATGGCGCTCTCCGGACGCAAAAAGGTGTGCAAAATGCCCGCGATGACGATCAAGAACGGCCCGGGCAGAAACGGCACGATGGCACCGACGAATCCGACGACGAGCAGCGAGAGGGTGATCGACCACACGCCGATGGCTCCCCACGGAATGCCGCTGAAAAAGCCCGCGGTGGCCGTCCAGGCATCGGTAAGCCACTGCATCATGCGTTTTCGGCCCTCCACGTGATTTTTTGCTCCACGGGCGCGCGGACGCTGCGCGGCCATTTGAGGTCCACTTTCGGCCATCCGAGGTAAATGAGGCCCACACAGCGGTTTTCGCCCGTGAGGCCCAAAAACGCGCGAAACGTGTCTCCATCCAAAAGCGGCGGTGAGGACCAGTAACTGCCCAAACCGGCCGCGGTGGCCGAAAGCATGAGATTTTGGAGCGCGCAGGCCATCGCCTCGATTTCTTCGATCTCCGGGATCTTCGCGCCGCCCTTGCGCTGCATTTCGCAGGCGATGACGACGGGGGAGAGCAGGGGATTCGTGCCGATTTTCTCCAGCTTGTCCTCGCGGAACTCCTGCGGCGGCGTGATTTCGCGATAGGTCTGCTGCATGGCCTGCACGAGCGCGTTTCGCGCATCGCCCTCGAAGACATGGAAGTGCCAGGGCTCGGTGAGGCCGTGATTGGGCGCCCAGGTGGCGTTTTCGATCAATTCGGTGATCAGTGCATGCTCGACGCCGCGCGATGGATCGAGGTCCTGCGGCTTGATGGAGCGGCGGTGACGGAGGAGCGCGGTGGTTTGCGGCAGCGAGGGCAGCATGCGCGGCTGATACACGCGGCGCAGGCAAAGAAAAGGCCGGATGCGCCAACCTTGCGCATCCGGCCGTGGTTTAACCTCAAGACCTACCTTGAAAGAAACGGCTTAGAAATTGATCTGCGCCTGCACGCCGAGGTAGTGGTAGTTCACATCGCGGTAGCGGGGGCCGGCCGCAGCCGGGTTGTCACGCGTGTTGGTGCGGGTGCCCATGGCATACATGAGGGTGAGCTCAAGCTCGGGGTAGGGGATGTATTCCACACCGATGGCGAGCTCGTTTACGCGGTTGCGCGGGGCGTTCGCGGCAAATTTACGCGCGCCATCGAAGGTCTGCCAGCGGACGAAGGGATTGATTTCCGCTTGATCGGAAAAGACGTGGCGATAAACGGCCTGCACGAAGCCGCCGGTGGTGCTTTCGCTGGTGATGCTGCGCATGTCCTGGCTGAGCGTGGGCTCCTTGCCCCAGGTCCACTCGGCTTCGAGGCCGAAGGGCTGCGGATAAAGGATGGCATTGATGGCGAAGCGTTGGTCGCGCACGCCGCTGCTCTCAAAGGTGGGCGTTCCGACACCGGCGATCGCGGCCACGCTGGGCATGTAGCGGCCGCTGAAGTAGCTGGCACCGACTTCGACGATCTGGCCGTTGCTGAACTCATACGGATAGGCCACGCGGGCGATGTAGTGCATGTCGCCGTTCGCATCCGCGTTGTTGATGCCCTGGCCGTTGTAAACGCCGACATTGACCACGCCGTAGTCGCCGGAGCCGCGCAGACCCATTTTGACGAGGTCTTTGTAGCGGTTGCGGATCTCATACGGGGCCCAGATGAGGTAGGCGCCCATGTCGCGTTCGCCTTCGACGGCGCTGTTCAGTGCTTCCGGACGCTCCAGTGCGTAGCGGTTTTGGGAGGATTGCAGGTTGGTGAAGCCGTAGGGCACCTTGGACAGGCCGATTCGGGCGCGGAATTCGCGCGCGGGGTCCAGCGAGATATCTGCGTAAACGTCGCGCGCTTGGAGGGCGTTTGTCGAGGTTCCGGCGGTGGTGCCGCCTACGCTGGCCATGTAGTCAGCCTGCAAATAAAGATAAACATGATCTGTGACGTCTCCGCTAAGGATGAGACGTGTGCGGCGCAGACCGAGGGCCGCGGAGTCGCTGACAAAGGAATCATTCGCTTGGTTGATGCCGGGCGTGTCGTCATCGCCGAGGATACCGATGAATCGTGCCTGGATGTAGCCGCGCAGCTTCACACGCTCATACCACTTGTCGGAGAGCAGCGCGTCGAGGTCGGTCTTGCTCATCGTGGACGGGCTGGTGTTGTCGCTGATCTTCGTGAGCTCCTCCTTTTGCTGCTGCACAGCGGCCTGGAGGTTCTGGATCTGTGCTTCGTCCTTGGCGAGGCGCTGCTCGATGCCGGAGGAAGGTCTGCTGGGGCCACCAGTTGCCGCCGGCTTGCTCTGTTCTTCCAGGCGCATGGTCTGCACGAGCATGTCATACTCATCTGCCGTGATGGAGCCTTTTTGTTTGAGGATGTAGAAGAGCTTCTCCATCGCTGGGCTGGCGGCGACGGGCAGCGACGGTGGCAGCGCGACGGAGAGGGCGGTCAGAAGGGCTAAAACCCGGGCGAGGCCGCTTGCAGGTGTCAGTTTGAGCATGATAATGTGGCGTTTGTGTTGCGGAATGTTGAATCGTGAATGTCACGACACTGTTTCATTAGCCGCGAGGCCGGACTGCCCGCCATTTCTGCCGGGTTACACTTCCGTCACATTCACAGGAATGTTCTTTATGTGTCGGAATTGTCACTCTTGGCCACTGGTTCGCCTCAGTCGATCCACCCATGAATGAAATCCCGAACATCCTATGATGAAACGCATCCTCACCCTCGCCCTCCTTACGATCGCCTCCGCCTCCCTCCAGGCGCAGTCCACGCTCCGCATCCGCGGCTCTGACACGCTCGGCGCGAAGCTCATCCCCTCGCTCGCCGAGTCCTTCAAGAAAACCGGTGGCAAGGTCAGCTTTGACATCGCTGCCGAAGGCTCCTCCACCGCTTTCACGAACCTCGCCTCCGGCACCGCCGAGATCGGCATGTCTTCCCGCAAGGTGAAGGCCGATGAGCGCACGCTCTGCCGCAGCAAGGGCATCGCCTTGAACGAAATCGAGATTGCCTGGGACATGATCACCATCGTGGTGAACGCCAAAAACCCCGTCGCCGACCTCTCGAAGAAGCAGATCATGCAGATCTTCGCCGGTGACATCACCGACTGGTCCGAAGTCGGCGGCACTCCCGGCCCGATCAGCGTTTACACCCGCAACACCTCCTCCGGCACCTATAAAGACTTCATGACCATGGCCATGAAGGGCCGTGAATATGGCAAAAGCAGCCAGAAAATGGCCGGCAACGAGCAAATCGCCGCCGAAGTGGGCAGCAACCCGAACGGCATCGGCTATGTCGGCTACGCCTACGCGGGTGCCAAAGGCACGAAAATCGTCACCATCGACGGCAAGGCCCCGAATCCTGCCGCAGTGAAAAGCTACCCGCTTTCCCGCCCCACCTATTTGTACACCGCTGGCGAGCCTACTGGCACCACGAAGGCCTTCATCGACTTCTGCCTCAGCCCGGCGGGCGAGGCGATCATCTCGAAGGCTGGTTTCGTCGCTCTTTCCGCGAAGTAATCGTCGTTTGACCGTTTCACGATCCGGCGGCAGGAAAAGCTCCTTCCGCCGGATTTTTGTCTCTCAAACATGCCTCCCGCCCCGCCCACGACCCCAGGCCCCTTCGGCAGCAAGCTGCTGCGCAAAGGCAGCCGCACTGTGCTGGGCATGGATCCGCAGAAGATCATCAAGAACTTCTTCGGCGCGAACTCCGGCATCACCATCGTCGTGCTGGTGCTGATCATGGTCTTCCTGGCGCGGGAAGGCGCGGGCTTCCTGAGCACCTACCACCACGAATTGGAGGTGTATCGCAAGGCAGGCCTCGAATTCTGCGACATCGCGGACACGCCACTGAAGCAGCAGCAGCAACTCACCAGCGCGCTGCGTCGCGCCAAGGCCTCCGCGCCGAACGATGAGGCCAAAACCGCGCTCGGCGATGCCGAGGACGCCTTTGACACTGCCATCGAGCCCGCGGACGAAATCGTGAGCGAGCTCAAAACGCACGCCACCGAGACAAAGGAACTCGCGAATGAGTTTCACACGCTCGAAGTCGGCCGCCTGCAGCTCCTCGCCGCTGCGGAGAGCACCAGCGATACCGCGCGGAAGGCGGATCTGCTCAAAGAGGCTGAGCTGTCGAAAGTGGACGCGCCGAACTACGAAGAACGCATCGCCACCGTGCTCGAACGCCGCGAGGAACTCGCCAAGGCGCTCACCGATTACACCACCGTGCTCGAAACCGCCGCCGCCACGCTGCCGGATGCTGTTTCGGATGTGAAGAAGGCTGTCCCCGCGCACATCGCCGAGGTGCGTGCCGCGGTGAAAAAGCTCGAAATCTGGTCGTGGCAGGAGCCCGTGTCGTTTTTCACCGCCGCGCGGAGTTTCTTCTTCGGCACCGGCTGGATCACGAACAGCTCATGGCAGGATTTTTACGGCGTGGTGCCGCTTTTGACCGGCTCGCTGCTCATCTCGCTCGTCGCGCTGCTCATTGCCACGCCCATCAGCGTCAGCGCGGCCATTTACACGAACCAGTTCGCCTCGGATCGCGAAAAGGAGATCATCAAACCGGTCATCGAATTCATCCAGGCCATCCCCAGCGTCGTGCTCGGCTTCATCGGCATCGCGGTGGTCGGTGACTTGATCAAAGGCGTGAGCCAGTGGGAGATTTTGAGCTGGATTCCCGGTTTCCCGATTCAAGAGCGCCTCAACATCTTCAATGCGGGCTTCCTGCTCGCCTTCATGGCCGTGCCCACCATGTTCAGCCTCGCCGAAGACGCGCTGAACAACGTCCCGCGAGCCTACAGCGAAGCCAGCGATGCCCTCGGAGCCACGAAGCTGCAAACCGTCTTCCGCGTCATCGTTCCCGCCGCCATCAGCGGCATTTTGGCGGCCATTTTGCTCGGCCTCGGCCGTGTGATCGGCGAGACGATGGTTGTGCTGCTCGTCGCTGGTAACCGCATCGCCATTCCCGACTTCGGCGATGGCCTCGGCGTCATTTTCCAGCCCGCGCACACGCTGACGGGCATCATCGCGCAGGAACTCGGTGAAGTATCGCGCGGATCGAGCCACTGGCAGGCCCTCTTCATGGTGGGCATCCTCCTTTTCGTCATTTCCCTCTCCGTGAACTGGTGCGCCCGCACCATCGCGAAACGTTTTGAGCATCCCAAGGCATGAACCGCTCATCTTCCTCTTCCTCCTACTCTTACTCCTCCTCCCCCGAGAGGTGGCGTGGAGACGTTCGATCCGAGAGGAAGAGTAGGAGTATGAGTAGGAGGAGGATTCCACAGGCATGAACAACCCATTCGCCGGCGATAACACCCGCATTCAGCGACGCGAGACCGCCGCACGCTGGGCGCTGCGCCTAGGCAGCTACACCGTCGTCTTCCTCACGGTGGCGATTTTCCTGTTCATCACCTACAAAGGGCTGCCGCATGCCACGAAGCCCGGATTCCTCACGGAGCTGACATCCACGCTGCACGTCATCGAAACGAAAAGCGGCGAGTTCATCCAAACCGGACCCGCCGAGGCTGATACGATCAAAAAACAGCTCGGAGAGGCCTTCGTGGCTGAAAAGACCATCTCCTACTCCGGCGGCGGCATCCTTGGCCCCATCGTCGGAACGGCCCTGCTCGTGCTCGTGAGCGTCAGCGTCGCTCTCTTCCTCGGTGTGTGCTGCGCCATCTACCTCAGCGAATACGCCAAGAAGGGTAAATTCCTCGAAACGGTGCGCCTGGCCATCTTGAACCTCGCGGGCGTGCCTTCGGTGGTTTTCGGGTTGTTCGGTCTTGGCGCATTCGTGCTCACCGCGCCTGTTTTGACCGATGTGCCGGCCGACCGCGCCATTTTCGTCATCCCGCTCTACTTCACCAACCTCAGTTTCCAAGGCTGGGACACCTGCGTGCTCTCCGGCGGCTTCACGCTGGCCTTCGTCATCCTGCCCGTGATCATCACCGCCAGCGAGCAGTGCTTGCAAGCCGTGCCGCAAGGCTTCCGCGAGACCAGCATGGCCCTCGGTGCCACGCGCTGGCAGACGATCTGGCGCAGCGTGCTGCCCTTCGCGACGCCCGGCATTTTGACCTCGACCATCCTCGGCATCGCCCGTGCCGCTGGCGAGACTGCGCCCATCATGTTCACCGCCGCTCTGGCCTTCAAAGACAAGCTGCCGTGGCAAAAAGACCTCCCGCCGCTGCCCGCGGATGCCGGGATGTTTGCCCATTGGGAGCAGAGCGTGCAGCGCTTCCTCGGCGTCTTCACTGAGAGCGTGCAGGCGCTGCCCTATCACATCTACACCCTCGCCGCGAAGATCCCGCAGAACGAATACTCCGAGCAGGCCCAGTACGGCTCCGTCTTCGTCTTCCTCGTCCTCGTCGCCTCCCTCGCCGCCACCTCGATCTGGCTGCGCATTCACTTGAGAAAGAAATACAAATGGTGATGCGCTGCCCCGTCGTCCTCGTCCTCCTACTCGTTCTCGTCCTCGATCCTGCCGCTCCTATTCACTCCATGCTCCGCACGTCCTGAACCGTTTCGAATGCTCGTCCTACATCGTTAGCCCGTTGATCGAGGACGAGTAGGAGAACGAGCACGAGGACGATCCTGCCTTCGACCTCTCACTTCTAACTTCTCACCTCTGACTTGCCCGAATCCCCCCCCAGCTCCAAACCCGCTCCCGTCGTGCAAGTGCGCGACATGGACTTCTGCTATGGCAGCAACGCGGCGCTGCATGGCATCAAGCTCGACGTCGAATACCACCGCGTCACCGCTTTGATCGGTCCTTCCGGTTGCGGGAAGAGCACGCTGCTGCGCTGCATCAATCGCATGAACGACCGCGTCGCCGGCGCCCGCGTCTCGAAGGGCGAAATCCTCGTCAAAGGCAAGAACATCCACGACGCCGATGTCGATCTCACGCAATTGCGCAAGCAAGTCGGCATGGTCTTCCAGAAATCGAATCCCTTTCCGAAGACCATCTACGAAAACGTGGCCTACGGCCTCCGCGTGCACGGTGTGAAGGACAAAACCAGCCTCGACGAGGCCGTGGAGCGCTCGCTCACCCAGGCTGCCCTTTGGGACGAACTCAAAGACCGTCTCCAAGACCACGCGCTCGGCCTTTCCGGCGGTCAGCAGCAGCGTCTGTGCATCGCACGGGCCATCGCCACCATGCCGGATGTCCTTTTGATGGATGAACCCTGCTCCGCGCTCGATCCCATCGCCACGCTGAAGATCGAGGAGCTCATCACGCAGCTCTCGCGTGACTACACCGTCGTCATCGTCACCCACAACATGCAGCAGGCCGTGCGCGTGAGCGATTTCACCGCCTTCCTCCACCTCGGCAAGCTCGTCGAATTCGCCCCCACCGAGGAACTCTTTACCAATCCGCGCGAGAAACTGACCGATTCGTATCTTCGCGGGACGTTCTCATGATTCTCTCCTGATGCCCGCCGAAGCTCCAGCATCTTCCGATCAGCCGCTCATCTCCGTTGAGCACTTCAACTATGCCTACGGAGACCACCAGGTGCTCTTCGATGTCGATCTGCCGATCCGCAGCGAGGACGTCACGGCCTTCATTGGACCTTCCGGTTGCGGCAAGAGCACGCTGCTGCGCAGCATCAACCGCATCAACGACCTCGTGGACAGCGCCCGTGTCGTGAGCGGCACCATCAAGATCGACGGCGTCGATTTGTACTCGCCGCTGGTCGATCCCATCGCACTTCGACGCCAAGTCGGCATGGTCTTCCAGAAGTACAATCCGTTTCCGCGCAGCATCTTTGAAAACGCCGTCTACGGCCTCCGCGTCGCCGGTGCGACGGACAAAGCCGAGCTCCTCGACGCCGCCGAGCGCAGTCTGAAGGCCGCCGCGCTGTGGGACGAGGTCAAAGACCGCCTTCATGAGCTCGCCACCGGCCTTTCCGGCGGTCAGCAGCAGCGTTTGTGCATCGCGCGCGCTATCGCGCTCGAGCCGCGCATCCTATTGATGGATGAGCCCTGCGCTGCGCTCGATCCCATCGCCACCGCGAGGATCGAGGAGCTGATTCACAGCCTGCGCGACCGCTACACCTTCGTGATCGTCACTCACAACATGGAGCAGGCCAAGCGCATCGCCGATCGCACCACGTTCTTCTACAAAGGCCAGATCATCGAAAGCGGCGAGACGCTGGACCTCTTCACCGCGCCGAAAAACAAGCTCACCGAAGACTACGTGACCGGAAGACTGGTCTGAGCAGGCTCATTCGGAGGCCAATTTCTCCTTCAAGAGCTCCAGCGCGGTGCCGAGGCGGGTGCATTCTTTTTTGAGCTTCTCCAAAAGGGCGCGTGCGCCGAAGAAATCGCCGTCTTGGGCGAGGTGGCAGAGGTGGGAGGCCGTTTCAGAGGTGCGAGTGGCCGTATAGACGCCGAGCATGCCTTTGAGCGAATGCGCGGCTTCATACAGCGCGACCGCGTTTCCGACTGCGAGGGCTTGGGAGGCGTTTTGGAGGAATCCGGCCGAATCTTCGGCGTAAATGGCAATGAGCTCGCGCGCCATTTCCGGGCCGCCAGCGGCTTGGATGAAGGCATCGGCCTTGAAGGCCATGCTGGGCCGTTTTTTCGATTTTTCGGCTGTGGCGGGCTGTTGGTTGAATTCCTGCCGCGGCGGCGCAGACGAACGACCGTGCATGAAACGCTCCACCGCATGCAGCAAATCCGCGCTGTGGATGGGTTTGGCCACGTAATCGTCCATTCCGGCCGCGATGCACTGCTCGCGGTCGCCTTTGAGCGCGTTCGCCGTCATGGCGATGATGGGCACGTGGCCGCCGTGCTTCTCCTCGATCTGCCGGATGGCCGCGGTGGCTTGGAAGCCGTTCATCTCCGGCATTTGCACGTCCATGAGGATGACGTCGAACTGCGTCTGCCGCACGGCATCGACGGCTTCGAGGCCGTTCGAGGCGATCTGCACGCTGTGGCCGCGTTCTTCGAGCAATTTGGCCGCCACCATCTGATTCACCCGGCCGTCTTCGACGACGAGGATCTGCATGGCCTTCTCCGCGAGCGGCAAAAGGCCCGCCGCACCGGCGGTGACGGCGTGTAGCGGTGCATCGCCGCGTGCGGGGCCAAAATTCGCGGTGAAGTGAAAGGTGCTGCCCTTTCCAGGCTCGCTCTCCACCCAGATGCGGCCTTGCATGAGCTCCACGAGATCGCGGCAGATGGCCAGACCGAGGCCTGTGCCGCCGTAGCGACGGTTCGTGCTCGTCTCCGCCTGCGTGAAGGCATCAAAGATGCGTCCCTGCACTTCCTGCGAGATACCGATGCCGCTGTCGTGAATCTCAAAGTGCAGCGTGGTGCGATCCAGCGCCTGGCTTTCGATGCGCACGCCCACGGAGATGCCGCCGCGGTCGGTGAACTTGATCGCGTTGCCGACGAGGTTGATCAAAATCTGCCGCAGGCGGCCGTCATCGCCGAGGAGCTGCGCGGGCACGTCCTCCGCGACGCTGTGAGTGAGCGTGAGGTTCTTTTGCATCGCGCGCACGTGCAGCGCGAGCAGCGTGTCCGCGATCGTGTGGCGGATGTCGAAGTCCTGCTCGTCGAGATCCATTTTGCCGGCCTCGATCTTGGAAAAGTCGAGCACGTCATTGAGCAGCGCGAGCAGGCTCTCCGCGGAGTTTTTCAGCATGAGCAGGTACTCATGCTGCTTCGGATCGAGCGAGGTTTTGAGCAGCAGCTCCGCCATGCCGATGATGCCGTTCATCGGCGTGCGGATCTCATGGCTCATGTTCGCGAGGAAGGCGCTCTTCGCACGGTTTGCGGCCTCCGCGGCGAGGCGTGCGTGGCGCAGTTGCTCCTCGGTGTGTTTTTGCTCCGTGATGTCCGTGTGCGAGCCCGCCATGCGGTAGGGCTGGTCCTGCGCATCCCGCAGCGCACGGCCGCGCGCGAGCACCCAGCGCCAGGAGCCGTCCTTGTGGCGGAAGCGGAACTCCACCGCGTAGCGCTCGATCTGCTGCGCCAGATACGCGCGCAGCTCCGCGAGCACGCGATCGCGATCCTCCGGATGCAGCAGCGACTCAAAAGTGGCGAAGGCATTCTCCAGCTCGTGATCTTCGTAGCCGATCATGCTCTTCCAGCGCGGTGAGAAGAAGACCTCGTTCGTGCGGAGGTCCCAGTCCCAGATGCCGTCATTCGTGCCGCGCACCGCGAGGGCGAAGCGGTCATCGGTCGTGATGGGCAGATCGGAGTCAGGCATGCAGGAGCCAATGATGCAGCGCCTTCCCGTCGCTGTCGAATGCCTCGGCAAAGGCAAAAGCAGAAAAAGGCCGGAAAGGAGAGGCTGCGCGGGCGTTTTGAAGCGGTCATGAACCGCCGCCACCTCCTCACCGCCCTCGCCGCCGCACCTTTCACGCCTGCTTTGGCCGCTGAGAAAAAATGGCGCGTCGGCGTCATCGGCCACACGGGTCGTGGAGGTTACGGCCACGGCCTCGACACGATGTGGAAGGCCATCCCGGCCACCGAGATCGTCGCCATCGCCGATGCGGACCCGAAGGGCCTCGATGCGGAGGTGAAGAAACTCGGCGCCGGCAAACCGTATGCCGATTACCAGGCCATGCTCGCCACCGAAAAGCCGGACATCGTCGCCATCGGCCCGCGCGAGATCGACCAGCACCGCGACATGCTGCTCGCAGCCATTCACAACGGCGCAAAGGGCATCTACATCGAAAAACCCTTCGTGCGCAGCCCCGCTGAGGCAGACGAGGTTATCGCCGCCGCGGAGAAATCCGGCACGAAGATCGCCATCGCGCATCGCAACCGCTACCACCCCGCTTTGGCCGCTGCCGCGAAACTCATCGCCGATGGCGCGATCGGTCGCGTGCTCGAAATGCGCGGTCGCGGCAAGGAAGACCCTCGTGGTGGCGGGCTGGACCTATGGGTGCTCGGCACGCACGTCATGAATGTGGCCACCACGCTCGCTGGTGCGCCTGTGGCATGCTTTGCCAGCGTGTATCAAGACGGTAAAGCCGCCACCAAGGCCGATGTCAAAGACGGCGCGGAAGGCATCGGCCCGCTCACCGGCACGGAGGTGCATGCGCGCTTCGAGATGAGCAACGGCGTGCCGTTTTTCTTCGATAGCCTCAAGGAAGCGCGCCTCAAAAAGCCCGCGTATGACGATCCCGCGTCCTTCGGCCTCCAAGTCTTCGGAAACGAGGGCGTCATCGACTTCCGCATGGATCAGGAGCCCTTCGCGTGGATTCAAACCGGCAAAGAACCGCGCAAACCCATCCTCGCGGACAAGGAACTCGCCAAACGCGTCTCCAGCCACGAAATCCCCGGCCTCGATCTCATCGACGCGATCGAAAACAACCGCGTGCCGCTCTGCGATGCCGCGCAGGGCCGCCAGCTCATGGAAATGATCAGCGCCATCTTCCAATCGCACATTCAGAATGGCGCGCGCGTCGCTTTCCCGCTCGTGAAACGGGAAAATCCGCTGGCGGTGTGGTTATAGGAAAGCAAAATAACCCCATGCCGCTCACCGCCGTACTCACCCCTGCCGAGGAAGGAGGCTTCATTGCCTACAACCCCGAAACTGGAACCACCACGCAAGGCGACTCCGTGGACGAGGCCGTCACCAACCTGCGCGAGGCCACGGAGCTCTATTTGGAGGAGTATTGAACCCCGACCTCCAGCTCATCCTCACCGCCGTGCCCGGCATGCCGGCGCATGCCACGCGCGCACTGGCGAAGGAAGGCATCAGCACGATCGCGGATGTCGTGTGGCATCTGCCTTTCCGGCATGAGGACCGGCGGAAGGGCGCGGTGGCGGCGTTTGAGGCTTCGGAAAAGCCCTCATGCCACCAGGTCATCGTCACGAAATGCGCGAACAAGTTTTTCGGGCGCGGACGCGGCCAGTTTGAGGCCACGGTGCAGCACGCCACGGGCGGACTCGGCCAGCAGCTCACGCTGCGCTGGTGGAACATGCCGTGGCTGTCCAAATCGCTCGCGGAAGGCATGGAGATGGTCGTTTACGGCGTCATCAAGGACTTCAAAGGCCGCATGTCGATGGCGCATCCGGAGTATGAGATCCTCAAAGAAGGCGAAGACGATGTGGAGGCGAAAATCCACACCGGGCGCATCACGCCGGTGTACCGCCTGCGTGGCGGGATGACGCAAAAAGCGCTACGCACCGCCGCGTGGCATGTGTTCGAGTATCTGCCGCCGGACTTTGTCGATGACTTGCTGCCCACGCCATCGGCGCAGAGCGAATTCGCCGGCATGAACCGAGCACGCGCCTTGCGCGAGGTGCACTTTGCGACCGAGGAGGCCGTTTTGGCCGTCGCGCGGCGTTATCTGGCCCTGGAGGAGTTTTTTGGCTACCAGCTCAAAGTGGCCCAAAGACGCCGCAAAATGGTCCATGCGGGCGGAAGAGCCCAAACCGGCAATGGCGAGCTCACACGCGATTTTTTGGCCGAACTGCCCTTTCAGCTCACGGAGGCCCAAAAGCGTTGTTTGGACGAAATCCATCGCGACATGGCCTCCAGCATCCCGATGAACCGCCTGCTGCATGGCGATGTCGGCAGTGGGAAGACCGTGGTGGCCTTTGCGGCGATGCTCCGCGCGGTCGAAAGCGGCGCGCAGGGCATTTTGATGGCTCCGACGCAGATTTTGGCGGAGCAGCACGCGCTCAGCGCGCGCAAGTGGCTGGAACCGCTCGGCATCGGCGTGGCGCTGCGCACGAGCAACAAGCGCGAGGAGTCCGGAGGCCGCGCAGACATCGTCATCGGCACGCATGCGCTGCTGTTTGATGAGGAGCTGATGTCGAACGCGGGCCTCATCGTCATCGATGAGCAGCACAAGTTCGGCGTGGCGCAGCGCGCGAAGCTCATCCGCAAGTCCGACACGCCGGACGTGCTCGTGATGACGGCCACACCGATCCCGCGCACGCTCACGCTCACCGTTTATGGCGATCTGGACGTGTCCACCATCGATCAGCGGCCGCGCGATGGCGTGAAGATCATCACGAAGGTGCGCGCGAAGTCGAAACAGGCCGAGGCGGCCAAATTCCTGCGCGAACAGATCGAGGAAGGCCGCCAGGGCTACATCGTGTATCCATTGATCGAGGAATCGGAGAAGCTGGCGGCCGGTGCGGCGGTGAAAGGCCACGCGGAGTGGTCCAAACTGCTCGCGCCGCTCGAAGTCGGTCTTTTGCACGGCAAACTGGCCCCGGAGGAGAAGGAGGACGTGATGAAACGCTTCCGCGCGGGCCGACTGGACGCGCTGGTGAGCACCACGGTGATCGAAGTGGGCATCGATGTGCCGAATGCGACGGTGATGTTCATCCACGACGCCGGGCGCTTTGGCCTTGCGCAGCTCCACCAGCTGCGCGGGCGCATCGGCCGCGGTGCACACACGAGCTACTGCGTTCTTTTCGTCGATGACAAGGATGAGGAGAACAAGCAGCGCCTCGCCATCATGGAGGAGACGAGTGACGGCTTCCAAATCGCCGAGGAAGACCTGCGCCGCCGCGGTCCGGGCGATGTTTTGGGCCACGCGCAGAGCGGAGAGGCTCCTTTGCTCTTCAATGAGCTGCTGGCAGACACCCGGCTCGTCCGGCTGGCCCGCCAACTGGCCGATCGCGTGCTGGAGGAGGACCCGGAGCTGAAAAGGCCCGCCCTAGCCGCCTTCCGGGACACCGCCGCCACGCCGGAAAAGGCGCAGGGGATGATGCAATAGAGGGGTTTGGGGGCCCTCCGGCCGGTCCGGGCCCCAACTTCGCCCTTGCGCGGGAGCAGTGAGCGGCTAGTCTCCGCGCCCTTTTTCAGACCAACCCCTTTCCGCACCTTTTAGACCATGTCCCAGCATCGCAGCCTCAAGTCCTCCGGTTCCGTCGGCACCAAGCGCAGCGTTTTGAAGCGTGGTGAGCGCGTGAAGCTCCTCAAATCCCGCGGTCTGTGGAAGGAAGGTCGTCTGCCGACCGGACTGCCGAAAACCAAGTCGGAATAAGGCCGCACCGTGCGTCTGAACCGTTATTTAAGCCAGTGTGGCATCGCCTCGCGCCGTGGCGCGGAGCAGATCATCTCCGAGGGCCGTGTGTCCATCAACGGGCACATCATCACCAACCTCGCCACGCAGGTGGAGCCCGATGACAAGGTCATCGTCGATGGCAAACCCGTGCAGTCCGAGCTGCCCGTCGTTTTGGCCCTGAACAAGCCCAAGGGTTACCTCTGCTCCCGCGGCGACACGCATGATCGCATGACGATTTACGATCTGCTGCCGGAGCGCTTCCAGCACCTGCATCACGTCGGTCGTTTGGACAAAGAGAGCGAAGGCCTGCTGCTCATGACGAACCGCGGCGACCTCTCCCACCGCCTGATCCACCCCAGCATGGGCGCGGAAAAGGAATACGAGGTGGTCGTGAACAAGCCGATGAGCCAGGAGACGATGGCGCGGCTGGTCAAAGGCATGCCGACCGAGGAAGGCCACGCCAAGGCCGAGCGCGCCTGGATGGAGACGGGCTACCGCTGCCACGTGGTGCTCAAACAAGGCCTGAAGCGGCAGATTCGCCTGATGTTTTATTACCTCGGCTTTGAAGTGGAGCGCCTCACGCGCACCCGCATCGGCTGGCTGAACCTGCGCCACCTGCAAAAAGGCGGCTGGAAAGAGCTGAAGGAGCATGAGGTGAAGCGTTTCTTTGAAGATCAGCCGCAGGAAAAACGCGAACGCCCACGCGTGCGCAAACCGGCCGCCGCAGCGCCCGCAGACGAGGAACGCCCCCGTCGCCGCACGGAGCGCTCGTTTGATGAAGATGAGCGTCCCCGTCGCCGCCCAGCAGCCGGAGCGGATCGTGAAGAGCGTCCTCGTCGTCGCCCAGCAGCCGGAGCGGATCGTGAAGAGCGTCCCCGCCGTCGCCCAGCGGCCGCAGCGGATCATGAGGAACGTCCTCGCGGCCGTGCCAGCTGGAAAAAAGATGGCGGCCCCAAATCGGGTCCCAAACCACGCCCGAAAAGCAGTGGCGCTCCGAAAGGTCCGCGTGGTCCGCGTCGCGGTCCTGGACGGCGCTGACGGTCAGGAACTCCGGATTTGCGTGTCGCGCAGCCATTCCTGAACGAGATGCAGCCAGTCCGGAAAAGACACTTCGGACTCGTGCAGTTCGATCTGATTCAAAAGAGCAGGAACCTGTGACTGAAAGCTTCGGTAGCTGCGAAAAATAGCCCGTCCTCCTGGGAGTCTTTTGTCGGGCGGCATGGAGCACTGCAACCAGTCACGGATGACGGCAACGAACCTAGCTGGATCATTGTGATGCGCCTTGATGTCCTGCCCCGCGATGTCGGAGATGAACTTCTGGTAACGAAAGCGCTCTACGTCCACCACGAGCGTCTTCTTCTTTCGCTGCAAGCCGGAGCCGAAATGGCTGGCCCCGATGAAAATGCCCAGTTCGAGCGGCATGTTGAAGCGCGGAAGCTGGTTTGTCTCATCCAGGGCGGTGCGGGAGATGTCGTGCATTCCCAACCGGCAATCTTGAATCAGGCGGAGGATTTTGGTCATGCGTAATTCGCCTGCATCCACCACCTCCAAGGCGCAGCGCGGGCGGAAGCCGCAAAACACGATGGCGAAACTCGCGGCACGGAGCATCGGCAGATACTCGTCATCAAAAGGGCAGTTGATGAAGACATTCTGCCCGAGTGCCGCAGGCCAGCGCTTTTTCATGCACCTTCCCGCAGCATGTTGTTGGCCTTCAAGACGGTGCGCACCGCCCGGCGGATGCGCGCGGGTGGCACGCTGGTTTTACCGCGGATCGGCCACAACGGAATCTTCTGACCGTCGAAAACAAAGTAATCGCGGCTGCTTTGGCGAGCGGTGGGGCGTGTTGTTTTGGCTGGCATGGCCGCATCATGGGGCATGCTCCTGTTTTTCTCAAGCGCCGCCTTGCCTCAGGCTGCCACGATCAGCCGGAACGGCGCGGCGCGAAACGTCACGCTCGCGCCTAGGCCGCTGGCCAGTTCGCCATCGAGCTCCACGGGAGGTTCGTCGGCATCGGAAGTCACGGTGAAGGCATCGGTTTGCAGGAAATCGACGTACTCAAACTCGCGGCTTCCGTCTTGAAGCATGCTGCGCAGCAATTGGATGAACTCCATGCCACCGAGGCCGCGGAAGAGGATCAAGTCGAGCTTTCCATCCGTGTTCGAGGCATCGCGGAAGAGCGGAAACGGTCCGCCGTAGTGGCGGCCGTTGCCGATGAGCACCACGGTGCCCAGCAGCGGCGCGCGACCTTCGATATTCACGCTGAGGATCGGCGGCGGGCGCATGAGGACGTTTACCGCGCTCATCACGTAGCTCAGCGGGCCGAATTTCTTCTTCGCCTCCCACGTGGTGTCCTGGACGATCTGCGCATCCAGCCCCACGCCGCCGAGTTGGACAAAATACTGCTCATTCGCCATCCACAGGTCGATTTCGCTCCGCGCGCCGGAGGTGATGCGCCGCCAGCATTCTTCGAAGTCCTTCGACGGCAGTTTCAGCTCCACGGAGAAGACATTCATCGTCCCGAGCGGCAAAACGCCCAACGCCGTGTGCTTTTCACCTGGTTTGCGGCGCGCGTTCGCCCGCGAGATCCCCTGCAGCACCTCGTTCATCGTGCCGTCGCCGCCAGCGGCCACCACGAGCTCGTGTCCTTCGCTGGCGAGCCGTTCCGCGATGTCCGTAGCGTCGCCCGGAGCGCTGGTGAAGTGCATTTCCGGCTCCGGACGGAGCTGGCGCACGACATCAATGAACGACGCGGCTTTCGTGCTGCGCGCGGCAGGGTTGAGGATGACCGGGATGGGCATAGCGGGCGCATTCTTGGCATGCCCCGCCCTCTTCGCAAAGGCGCATCCTCGCCTCCTTGTGAAAGTTTTCACAAAATCGGGTTGCCGCTCCCCCTCGCGCTCCGATAATCGACCCTCCGTCCCCCTTTTTCCCCTTCGCTCATGCCTGCTCCCGCTGAAGCTCCTGCCCCTGTCGCCGCGCCGCCCCCGGCTGATCTCGTGAATGTGCAGATCGACGGCGTCTGGCACAAGTTCCCCAAAGGCACGCGCATGATCGAAGCGTGCAAGCAGGCCAAGGCCGAAGTCCCGCACTACTGCTACCATCCGAAGCTCTCCTCCCCCGGCAATTGCCGCATGTGCCTCGTCGAAATGGGCATGCCGCCGCGCCCCGCTCCCGGCACCGAGCCTGAAAAAGACGAGCAAGGCATGCCGAAGATCGGCTGGATGCCGCGTCCGGTCATTGCCTGCGCCAACACTGTCGCCGAAGGCATGGGCATCCGCACCGAAAGCACCCTCACGCAGGAATGCCGCAAAGGCGTGATGGAGTTCCTGCTCATCAATCATCCGCTCGATTGCCCCATCTGCGACCAGGCCGGCGAGTGCCGCCTGCAGGAGTTCAGCGTCGAGCACGGCAAAGGCGAAAGCCGCTTCCGCGAAGACAAGGTCAAGAAGCCGAAGAATGTCGATATCGGCCCCCGCGTGCGCCTTGATGACGAGCGCTGCATCATGTGCAGCCGCTGCATCCGCTTCACCGCCGAGATCGCCGACGAGCCCGTGCTTGGCTTCACGGAGCGCGGCAGCCACACCACGCTCGCCGTGCATCCCGGCAAGCGTTTGGAGCACAATTACTCGCTCAACACCGTCGATATCTGCCCCGTCGGCGCTTTGACCAGCACCGACTTCCGCTTCCAGCAGCGCGTGTGGTTCCTCACCGAAACGCCGAGCATCTGCACCGGCTGCGGCCGTGGCTGCAACATGGAGATCGGCGCCCGTGGCGACACGATTTATCGTCAAACCCCACGCGATAACAACGACGTCAACTCCACCTGGATGTGCGACAGCGGCCGACTCGACTTCCACTTCGTGAACAGCGAGTTCCGCCTCACCGACCCGATGGTCAAAATGGCCGGCAAGCATCAGATCGCCAACTGGAAGACCGCTTTGAGCACCACCGCCGAGGCGCTGCGCGGCCTCAAAGGCAGCGAGATCGCCATCATCGCCAGCGGACGCCTCACCAATGAAGAACTCTTCTTCGTGAAGCATCTTGCCAAGCAACTCGGCACCGAAAACGTCGATATCATCCCTCGCACCGGCGGAGCGGACAATTACCTTCGCGCCGACGATTTGAACCCGAACACCAACGGGGCCAAACTGATCCTCGGCATCGAACCCGGCTCCAAACTGGCCCAAATTCAGGAAAACATGTCCCGCGGCCTCATCCGCGGCGTTTTGGCCCTCGGCGAAAATTTGCTCAAAGTCGGCTTTGCGCAGCGTGACCTCGAAAAAGTGCCCTTCATTGCCACTTTGCACCTTTTGGCCAATGCCAGCGCCGAACTCAGCCACGTCGTGCTCCCCGGCACCGCCTACGCTGAAAAACGCGGCAGCATGATCAACGTCACCGGCCGCCTCCAGCGCCTCAACAAGGCCGTCAAAGCACCCGGCAACGCCCGCGACACGTGGGAAATCCTCCGCGACCTCATCGTCGCCCTCGGCGGCAGCAACGGCCTTCACAGCGTCGATGACGTCTTCAAGCGTCTCACCGCCGAAGTGCCCGCCCTCAACGGCCTCACCTTCTCCAAGATCGGCGATCTCGGCACCCAAGTGCTCGAAACCGCCGAGAAGATCCCGCTACTCGAACGCGAAAAAGAGCGCAAAGCCAAAGGCATCATCGTCGGCTAATTCGTCATTCGTCATTTCCCACTCAGCAATCACACCAACCTCCGTTCCTCACACCCACATGTCCGACATCGCACTCGCCAAAGGTGAAAAATTTCTCGAAGACAACGCCAAGAAAGAAGGCGTCACCGTGACCGCCAGCGGTCTTCAATACAAAGTCATCACCGAAGGCACCGGCCGCAGCCCGAAGGCCACGGACACCGTCGAAGTGCACTACGAAGGCACGCTCATCGATGGCAAGGTCTTCGACAGCAGCTACAAGCGTGGCGAATCCATCGCCTTCCCGCTCAATCGCGTGATCGCTGGCTGGACGGAAGGCGTGCAGCTCATGAAGGAAGGCTCGAAATTCCGCTTCTACATCCCTTCGAAGCTCGCCTACGGTCCCCGCGGGGCCGGACGTGACATCGGCCCGAACGAAGCCCTCATCTTCGACGTCGAGCTGCTCAAGGTGAAGTGATTCAGCAGTTCCGGTCCTCTTTTCGATCTCCACGCCATGCAAACTCTCTCCCAAGCCTGGTTTCACGTCGAAAACGAGGCTGAAATCCCCTCGCCGGCCCTTTTGTTCTTCCGCGATCGCATCGAGCACAATCTCCAGCTCATGCTGAAGATCGCCGGTGGTGATCCGAAGCGTCTGCGCCCGCATGTGAAGACCCACAAGTGTGCGGCCATCATCGCGCGGCAGATCGAGCTCGGCATCACGCGCTTCAAGGCCTCCACCATCGCCGAAACGGAGATGTGCGCCGCGGAAGGCGCGGAGGACGTCATGCTAGCCATGCCCTGCGTCGGGCCGAATGCACACCGTCTTGCCGAACTGGCCGCCAAGTTCCCCAAAACGCAGTTTTCCAGCATCGCCGACAGCGAGGACACCATCCGCCTCCTCGCCTCCGCCGCGCAGCAGCATGGTGTCGCGCTGGGGTGCTTCCTGGAGGTCGATTGCGGCATGGGCCGCACAGGCATCGTGCCCGGTGATGAAGCTGCCATGCTCGCCCACGTCATCCGTGACGTGCCAAAGCTCCAATTCCGCGGCCTGCACGCCTACGACGGCCACATTCACGATGAAAGCCTCGACGTGCGCCGCGAGCGCTGTGATGCCGCCTTCGCCGCCGTGCATCAATTCCGCTGCCGTCTGCAAGGCGAAGGCATCATCGTCAAAGAACTCGTCGCCGGCGGCTCGCCCACCTTTGCCGTGCATGCCGCGCACAACGACCGCACGCTGAGTCCCGGCACCACCGTGCTGTGGGACTTCGGCTACGGTGACAAGCACCCCGACCTGCCCTTTCTGCCAGCCGCCGTGCTTTTGGCCCGCGTCATCAGCAAACCCGGCCGCGATCGCCTCACGCTCGACCTCGGCCACAAATCCGTCGCGCCGGAGAACCCGCATCCACGCGTGCGCTTCGAGGAGCTGCCGGACGCCACGCCCGTGATGCAAAGCGAGGAGCATCTCGTCCTCGAAACCGAGCGCGCCCACGAATTCGTCATCGGTCAGGCCCTCCACGGCATCCCGCGCCATGTCTGCCCAACCGTCTCCATGCACGCCGAGGCACACGTCGTGGAAGGTGGCCGTTTCACCACGCGCTGGCCGATCACAGCGCGAAATCGACGCATCACGGTTTAGCGCTTCGCTGAATGACGAAATCAGAATGACGAATGACGAAATAAACCCGAAATCCGAACTCTTCGTCATTCGAGCTTCGACATTCCTTCGTCATTCATCATTCTGATTTCGTCATTTATTCCCCCATGTCCCACTGGCTGCTCAAATCCGAACCCGACGTCTTCTCCTTCGCTGATTTGAAGAAGCGGCCGAAGAAAACCGAGCCCTGGAACGGCGTGCGCAATTA
>Ga0315902_10003149_pt1 | contig 24949 bp, 18 predicted proteins | sample LakEriMetagenome_9_FD_203523 | JGI IMG/M metagenome (GOLD analysis project Ga0315902, IMG submission 203523) | Freshwater fungal communities from buoy surface, Lake Erie, Ohio, United States - Buoy 12 MA117 | ecosystem: Environmental > Aquatic > Freshwater > Lake > Lake biofilm | place: USA... | reverse complement strand
AGCCTGGTTTGTCCGTGAAGTCGGGGGTGCCCCCGCCACGTCTCCGGACGTTCTCTCCGGCCCTCCGGGCCTACGCTCACTGCATGTCCGCGGCGCTCCGGCATCCGTGCCTCCGCTTGCTCCCATAGCCCGGCGACATGGCAGGGGCACCCCCTCGCAGACCACCTGTTCTCCCTTCCGAAAGTGCCGGCATGCCTCCCGAGATCTCGTTCGTCATCCCGTTCAAGGACGAGGAGCCCACGCTCGTGGAACTCTGCGAGCGGATCGCGGCGGCGACCCAGCCGACGGGCCGATCGTTCGAGGTGATCTTCGTGGACGACGGCTCACGCGACGGCGGGGCGGCGCGGGCCGCGGAGCTCGCCGCGCGGCATCCCGGCACCGTGCGGCTCATCGAACTGCGGGGCAACTTTGGCAAGAGCGCAGCCCTGGCGGCGGGGTTCGAGCGGGCCACGGGTGACGTGGTGTTCACACTCGACGCCGACCTGCAGGACGATCCCAAGGAGATCCCGAGGTTTCTCGAAGCCCTCGACGGCGGCCTCGACGTGGTCAGCGGCTACAAGCAGACGCGGCACGACCCGTGGCACAAGGTGCTGCCGTCGCGGGTCTTCAACTGGATGGTCCGGCGGCTCACCGGCGTGCCGCTGCACGACATCAACTGCGGCTTCAAATGCTATCGGGCCGAGGTGCTCCGCGACGTGCGGGTGTACGGCGAACTGCATCGCTTCATTCCGGCGCTGGCCGCCTGGAACCGGTTTCGCGTCGGCGAGATCGTCGTCGAACACCATCCGCGGCGGTTCGGGGTCTCCAAGTTCGGGGTCGGCCGCTTCTTCCGCGGCCTGATGGATCTGCTGACGGTCACGTTCCTCTCCAAATACGACCGCAAGCCGCTCCACTTCTTCGGCTGGCTCGGGGCGGCGGCGTTCCTCGCCGGTCTGGCGATCTGCGGCTATCTCACGGCCGTCAAGTTTTCCGGGCAGAGCATTGGGCAGCGGCCGCTGCTCACGCTCGGCGTGCTCCTGATCGTGATCGGCGTGCAGATTCTCGCGACTGGTCTGCTCGCCGAGTTGATCGTGCACGTGGCCGGCGACGCGCGGCCCTACCGCGTGCGCCGCACCGTGGGATTCGACGCCGCCACCGGTCGCGGCTGAAGGCTGCGATGGGCGACGCCGACCTCTATGACTACGACCTCCCGCAGGCGCTCATCGCCCAGGAGCCGCTCGCCGACCGGGCTGCGGCCCGCCTGCTGCACGTGCGCCGTGCAGACGGTGCGATCGCGCACCGTCACGTCCGCGACCTGCCCGAGATCCTGCGGCCCGGGGACCTGCTGGTCGTCAACGACACCCGCGTCGTGCCCGCGCGGCTCGTGGGCAGGCGGGCGCAAACCGGCGGCAAGTGGGAAGGGCTGTTCCTGCGGGAGCAGGCCGAGGGGCCGCATGCCGGCGCGTGGGTGATGCTCGCCCAGACCCGTGGCCGGCCCGAGATCGGCGAGCAGGTGATCCTCACGGACCGAAACGGCGCCGACGCGCTCGCGATCACGCTCGTGGGGCGGGCCGACGGCGGGGCGTGGCTGGCGGTGCCGGATGCCGCCGAGCCCTTCGCCGCGTTGCTCGAGCGGGTCGGCCGCGTGCCGCTGCCCGGCTACATCCGCGGCGGCGCGGAGCACGCCGGCGATCGCGAGCGGTATCAGACCGTCTTCGCCCGGGAGGCCGGCTCGGCCGCGGCACCGACGGCGGGGCTGCACTTCACGGACGAACTGCTCGCGGCGTTGGCCGCCCGCGGCGTGAAGCGGGCGAGCGTCACGCTGCACGTCGGCCTCGACACGTTTCGGCCGATCACGGTGGACAACATCGACGACCATCCGATGCACACCGAGTGGTGTGTGTGTCCGGCGGAGACGGCGGCGGCGGTGGCGGCCACGAAGTCGCGCGGCGGCCGCGTCGTGGCGGTGGGCACGACCGCGATGCGGACGCTGGAAACGGCCGCTCGTCGCGCCGGCCCGGACGGCACGTTTCCGGCCTGGGGCGGGCCGACCGACCTCTTCATCCGGCCCGGGTTTTCCTTCCGGGCCGTGGACTGCCTGTTGACGAACTTCCACATGCCGCGGACAACGCTCATGGTGCTGGTGAGCGCCTTCGCCTCCCGCGGCCTCGTGGCCCGGGCGTACGACGAGGCGGTCCGCGAGCACTACCGGTTCTTGAGCTACGGCGACGCGACGTTCTTCGAGTGACGCCGCCGCCGACAAGGAGCAATGCGATGAGTCTGCCGCAGGAAGACGTGCTGGTGGTGCCCCGGGCCCTGTTCGACAAGGTCGGAGCGTTTCAAGGATTCTGTGCGGACACCGCGGCGTACCTGCCGGCGCTGCTCGACCCGCGGCACACCTCCTGGCGGCCGCGGGCGACCGTCGAAGACGATCCGTCGTTCAAACAGTTGATCCCCTACTGCGTGCTCGCCTGGCGGGATGTGGCCGGAAGCCCGCGGTACTTCGCCTACACCCGCGGTGGCGGGCAGAGCGAGGCGCGGCTGCGGGCCAAGCGGTCGGTCGGGATCGGCGGCCACATCTCCAGCACCGACGGCGAGCACGGCGACGACACGTCGTACGAGGCCGGCATGCGTCGGGAAATCGCCGAGGAGATCGCGATCGGTGGCGGCTGGACGAGCCGCTGCGTCGGGCTCATCAACGACGACTCCAACGCCGTCGGCAGCGTGCACCTGGGGATCGTCCACGTGCTCGAGGTGGAGCGGCCGGAGGTGGCGTCGCGGGAGAGCGAGCTGGTGGAGTGCGGCTTTGAGACGCTGGAGCAGCTGCTCGCCGATCGCGAGCGGTTCGAGACCTGGTCGCAGATCACGCTCGACGCGTTGGCCGAGGGTAGACTCGGCTGAACGGTGCCAGCCGCCGGCCGAGCCATGATCTACCTCGACAACCACGCCACCACCCGGCTCGACCCGCGCGTGCTCGAGGCGATGCTGCCGTGGCTCACCGACCAATACGGCAACGCCGGCAGCGCTACCCACGAGATGGGCCGCGAGGCCCGGGCGGCCGTGGATGCCGCACGCGAATCGTTCGCCGCTGCGATCGGGGCCACGGCACGGGAGATCGTGTTCACCAGTGGCGCCACGGAGAGCACGAACCTCGCGATCCTCGGGACGGCTGCGCGGGTCCGGGCGATGGCGGATACAGGATCGCGGCCCCACGTCGTGACGCTCGCCACCGAGCACCACGCAGTGCTCGATCCCGTCGAGCATCTCGAGCGGCAGGGCGTCGCCGTCACGCGGCTGGGCGTCGTGCGGCAGGGAGAGACTGGAGTGCCGGGGCGGATCCGGCTCGACGAACTGGAAGCGGCGCTGCGGCCGGAGACGTGTCTCGTCTCGGTGCTCCTGGCCAACAACGAGATCGGCGTCGTGCAGGAAGTGGCCGCGATTGCGGAGATTGCCCATGCCCGCGGGGCGGTCCTGCACGTCGACTGCGCGCAGGCGGTGGGCCGCATGCCGGTCGATGTCGACGCGTTGGGCGCCGATCTCGCGAGTTTTTCGGCTCACAAGTTCCACGGGCCGAAGGGCGTGGGCGCCCTGTACGTGCGCCGCCGCGGCCGGCCGGTGCGGGTCGAGCCGCTTGTGTTCGGCGGCGGTCAGGAGCGCGGCATGCGCAGCGGCACGCTCGACGTGCCGGGGATCGTGGGGCTAGCCGAGGCGGCGCGGCTGGCGGGCGCCGGCCTGGCCGACGAGGTGCCGCGGATGCGTGCCCTGCGGAATCGGCTCTGGGAGCGGCTCGCCCACGGGATTCCCGGCCTCGCCCTCAACGGTCCGGCGTTCGACGCGCACGACGCCGCCGGCCGCCCGCTGCGGCTCGTCAACAATCTCAACGTGCAGGTGCCCGGCGTGGACGGCCAGACCCTCCTGGCGACACTCGCCCGCGACGACCTCGCCGTGAGTTCAGGGAGCGCCTGCTCATCGGATAGTCCGCGGCCGAGCCACGTGCTCCTGGCCCTCGGCCTCGACGACGACCAGGCTCGGGCGAGCCTACGATTCGGCCTCTCCCGATTCACGACGGCTGAGGAAGTGGACACGGCCGCCGCCCGCATCGCCGCCGGCGTCACCCGGTTGCGAGATTGACTCGCTCTCAAAGAGCGTTCGGCAGTCTGGTGGTCGATGCTCAGGAGGGGTTGCCCGTGTCCTCGAGCGGGCTGGGGGAGCAAGCGAAGCCATGGATGGCGAAGCGCAGCGGACACGCAGTGAGCGGACGCCCGGAGGGCGGACGCGAACGTCCGGCGAGAGAGCACGGGCAACCCCGACCCACGCGGCAGGACGCCGACCTTTGCCTTTCGGCCGACCAGGGCTACACTTTTCACAGGTCGGGCTGCGTTATTTCGGCCCCGACGGTCATCGCAGGAGAACAACGCCCATGTCGGTCATGCTCACGGAAAAAGCCGCCCACGAAGTCAAGAAGATCATCGCCGACCAGAAGCTCGACACGGCGACGGTGCTGCGGATCGGCGTGGCCGGCGGCGGCTGCAGCGGCTTCCAGTATTCGCTCGGCTTCGACACGCAGTTCGACCCCAAGGCCGACACGAAGTCGGAGCAGCACGGCGTGGCCGTCGTCGTCGACAAGAAGAGCGACCTGTTCCTCGACGGCACGACGCTCGACTTCCACGAGGGCATCGACAAGCGCGGCTTCACCTTCAACAACCCGAACGCCAAGAAGAGCTGCGGCTGCGGCAGTTCGTTCCAGGCCTGATCGTGGCTGAAGGCAAGGTTCACATCGTCGGCATCGGCGACGATGGTGTCGACGGCATGACGGCGCAGGCGCGGCGGCTCGTCGAAGCCGCCGACGTGCTGCTCGGGCCCGGTTCCTGCGAGCCGCTGCTGCCGGCGCCGCTCCGGTCGCGGCTGGAGGCGGCCGCGGGGCTCGAGGATCTCGTCGAGCGGATCGAGGCCGCCGGGCCGAAGCGGGTGGTCGTGCTCGCGTCTGGTGATCCGCTGTTCTATGGAACGGCACGCTACGTCTGCGGCAAGCTGGGCAAGGATCGGTTCGAGGTCGTCCCGCACGTCAGCAGCATGCAGCTGGCCTTCGCCCGCGTGAAGGAGTCGTGGGAGGACGCCTTCCTGGCGAACCTTTCGGGTCAGTCGATCGAGCGGGTGATCGACAAGGTGCGGTCGGCCGAGACGGTCGGCCTGTTCACGAGCGAGCAGTGGCCGCCGTCCGCCGTGGCGCGGGCCCTGCTCGACGAGGGCATCGACTCCTTCCAGGCCTATGTCTGCGAGAACCTCGGCTCGCCCGACGAGCGGGTGACGCAGGGCTCGCTGGCCGACATCGCCAAGGACTCGTTTGGGCCGCTGAACGTGATGATCCTCGTGCGCAAGGCCCGCGCGGCCGAGCCGGGACAGGCGGGCAGCCGGCTGTTCGGCAACGCCGACGAATGCTTCCTCCAGTCGCGTCCCAAGCGGGGCCTGCTGACGCCCGCCGAGGTGCGGTCGCTGGCGCTGGCGGAACTGAGCCTCCGGCCCACGAGCGTGGTCTGGGACGTCGGCGCGGGGAGCGGCTCGGTCGGCCTCGAGGCCGCGCGGATCGCCCGCGACGGCAGCGTGCACGCCATCGAGATGGACCCCGACGACCACCAGCTCATCCGGGAGAACGCCCGCCGGTTCGGCGTCACGAACCTGCATCCCGTGCTCGGGCGGGCGCCCGAGGCGTGGGCCAACCTGCCCGATCCCGACGCGATCTACGTCGGCGGCAGCGGCCGCGACGTGGCGATGCTCGTGGAGCAGGCCTGGGCACGGCTCAAGGCCGGCGGCCGGCTCGTCACCGCCTGCAACAGCATCGAGAACCTGGCGGCCGTGCACGCGCTGCTGCGGTCGCGGTCGGGCGACGCGGCGTACTGGATGGTCAACATCGCCCGCGGCATCGAGCAGATGGACCGGATCCGCTTCGAGGCGATCAACCCGATCTTCCTCATCGCCGCCACGAAGCCCGCATGACGGACGAGCACCTGCCCACGCCGCTCGACGTGATCGCCGTGGGCGCCCACCCCGACGACGTCGAGATCGGCTGCGGCGGCACGCTGGCCCTGCTTGCCTCCCGGGGGCACCGCGTCGGGATCGTGGATCTGACCGACGGCGAGCCGACGCCCCGTTCGAGCGGTCCGGAGGAGCGGCTCGCCGAGGCGGCTGCGGCCGCGCGAGTGCTCGGTGTGACGCATCGCGAGAACCTGGGCTTCCCCAATCGCCGGCTGTTCGACTCGTTCGAGGTCCGGGTGGCGCTGGCGAAGGTCTTCCGCCGCTGGCGGCCGCGGATCGTGCTGGGGATCGCCGAGAAGACGCCGCTCGCGTCGCCCGATCACGCCCAGGCCGTGGCGATCACGGAGGCGGCGGTGTTCTATTCGCGGCTCTCGAAGTGGGACGACACGTTCGACCACCTGCCCGTGCACACCGTGCCGCAGTTGCTCGGCTATTTTCTCTTCGCCGGCGTGCCCGCGATGCCGCCGGGCCACTGGCCGCTGGTGGTGGACGTCGCCGGCCACCTTGACACGAAGCTCGAGGCGATCGGCTGCTACAAGTCGCAGTTCCCGCCGGAGAAGGCGCACGTCTTTCCGCGGGTGCGGGCGATGGCGGAGACGACCGGGATCATGGCGGGCTGCGCCGCGGGCGAACTGCTCGCGTCGAGCCGCATGCCCTGCACGGGTGACCCGCTGGGGATGCTGTTTCCCGGCGGCTAGCAGACCGTGGAACAGGTCCGCCCGGATCGATTGGCCGGAAGCCGTGGAGTGCTGTTTCCACTGACGGCCACCCCACGCGGTCGCACAGCCGCGTCGTCGTCGCCTACACTTCCGGGCATGGCAGCCGACGACCTGATCGCCCCGCTTCGCGAAGCGCTCGCCCTGTCCCCGGACAACGTGCCGCTGCGCCGGCATCTGGCCGATCTCCTGCTCGCGCACGGCCAGCCGGCCGAGGCCGAGGCCGAGTATCGCCGTGCCCTGACGCTGGCCCCGGCCGACATGGGGCTGCAGCTCGGGCTGGTGAGGGCCTTCCTGCAGCAGCAGAAGTCGTCGGCGGCACTGGCGCTCGTCGAGGAGCTGGTTAAGCGGCCCGCGCCGCCGCCGGAGGCATTCGTGATTCATGCCCGGCTCCTGGCCGCGCGCGGAGAGATTCCCGCCGCGATCGCCCACTATCGACTGGGCGTGGAGCGGGACGCCGCGGTGGCGGACGTCGGCTTCGAGGCGCAGCTCGGCATCGGCAACGCGTACGCGGACGACGAGGTATCGGAGGGCCGCGTTCGCGACCGCGACGACGCCGGGCCGGCGGCGGCCGACGTCGAGCGGCCGCGAATCTCATTCGCCGACGTCGGCGGGATGGACGAGCTCAAGGAAGAGATCCGTCTCAAGATCATCCATCCCCTGGCCCATCCGGAACTGTACCGCGCCTATGGCAAACGGATCGGCGGCGGCATCCTCATGTACGGCCCGCCGGGCTGTGGCAAAACGCACATCGCGCGGGCGACGGCGGGGGAGATCGCGGCCGGATTCATCTCGGTCGGCATCTCCGACGTGCTCGACATGTGGATCGGGTCGAGCGAACGGAATCTGCACGCGATCTTCGAGCAGGCCCGTCGCCACGCGCCGTGCGTGCTGTTCTTCGACGAGGTCGATGCGCTCGGCGCCCGGCGCAGCGACATGGTGCGGAACGCCGGGCGGCAGATCATCAATCAGTTCCTGGCCGAACTCGACGGCGCCAACGCGTCGAACGACGGCGTCCTCGTGCTGGCCGCGACCAACTGCCCGTGGCACGTCGACCCGGCGTTTCGCCGGCCCGGCCGCTTCGACCGCGTGCTCTTCGTGCCGCCGCCGGACGCCCCGGCCCGGGAACAGATCCTGCGAATCCTGTGCCGCGACAAGCCCGCGGCCGGCGCCGACATGGCCGCCGTCGCCCGGAAGACGGCCGAGTTCTCCGGGGCCGACCTGCAGGCGGTCGTCGATCAGGCCGTGGAGGCGAAGCTCCGCGAGGCGATGAAGGCCGGTGGCGTCAGGCCGCTGGTGACGGCCGATCTGGTCGCCGCCGCGGCCCGCCACAAGCCGACGATCCGCGAGTGGTTCGCGACGGCGAAGAACCATGCCTTGTATGCGAACGAGGGGGGCATGTACGACGACATCCTCAAACACCTGGGCATCGGCCGCCGATGAACCACCACTTGTTCCGCGGCACGTTGCTCATGGAGCAGGAGCGTGACGCCGAGGCCGTGAAGGAGTTTCAGGCCGCCCTCGCCGAGGCGCCCGACGACTCCATGGCCCACGGCTTCCTGGCGATCCTCCACGCCCGTGGGAAGCGGTGGCGGGAGGCCGAGGAGCACGCCGCGCGGGCGGTGGCGCTCGCGCCCGACGAGTCGTTTCCGCATTACGCTCGGGCCCAGATGCTGCTCCAGCGCAACCGGTTCGTGGAGGCCGAAGCGGCCGTCACGGAGGCGATCCGGCTCGATCCGCACGACGCCGACAAGTACTGCATCTTGGCCGCCTGCCGGCTGACGCAGCAGCGCTGGCAGGACGCGGTCGCGGCTACGGATTCCGGGCTGGCAATCGATCCCGAACACTCGGGCTGCGCGAACGTCCGCTCACAGGCGCTGCTGCAACTTGGCGATCGGGCGGGGGCCGCCGCGGCCATCGCCGGAAGCCTGGCGCGAAATCCGGACGACGCCACGGCCCACGCCAGCCAGGGCTGGGCGGCCCTGCACGAGAACGATCCGCAGGCCGCCGTGGAGCATTTTCGCGAGGCGCTCCGGCTCGAGCCGGGGAACGACTTCGCGCGGGCCGGGATCGTGGAAGCCCTCAAGGCGCGAAACCCGATCTACCGCTGGCTGCTCCAATACTTCCTGTGGATGGGGCGGCTGCCGCGCGGGCTGCGGTGGGGGCTCGTCATCGGAGCGTTCGTCGGCGTGCGGGGGCTGCGGCAACTGGCCGACGATCCGGTCCTGCGCTGGCCCGTGTACGTGATCATCGCCCTGTATGCCGTCTTTTTGGTGCTCACCTGGATCGGCGACGCGGTGTTCAACCTCCTCCTGTTCCTCGACCCGCTCGGCCGTCACGCCCTGGACGACGATCAGCGGCGCGGCACGCGGCTGTTCGGCGGCCTGCTGCTCGGTGTGGTCGCCCTGGCAATCGGCGGCTTCGCATGCGGCTCGGCCGCCCTCGTGTTGGGAGCGTTCCTCGGGGGGCTCACGACCCTCGTGGCGACGACGATTTACCGGTGTGACCGCGGCTGGCCTCGCTGGGTGACCGCGTCGGCGGTGGCCGTGGTCGCCGCCCTGGCGGCGGTCATGACGGCGGGACTGGTGGCCTGTGAGTGGTCGGGCACGAGTCCCCGGGAGGCGTTTAGCGCCGGCGGCCTCAGGCTGGCGGGGGTGGCGTTCATGCCGGCGCTGTTGGGGACGATGATCCTCTCGCAGATCATGGTCCGCATGCAGGTGCGGCATTGACCGGGTCGATGCGGACGAAGGTCTCGGCAACGAAAGTGGTTCCATGGTGGGCGAGTCATCCTGCGATTGCGTCGTGATCGGGGCGGGGATCGCGGGGCTGTGCGCGGCCGGCGAGCTCGCGGCCGCCGGGCTGCGGGTGCTCGTCGTCGACAAGGCGCGGGGCGTGGGTGGCCGGATGGCGACCCGCCGCCTCGGCGCCGCCGTGTGCGACCACGGGGCGCAGTTCTTCACCGTGCGTGGCAGGGAGTTCGGCGGAACCGTGGCCGACGCGCACGCGAGCGGGGTCGTCGTGACCTGGTGCGAAGGCTTCGCGCAGGCGGCGGGCGACGGGAGCCTGACGGCTGCCGGCGACGGCCATCCGCGCTGGCGGGGAGCCCGGGGGATGACCGACCTCCCCAAGTGGCTGGCCGCTCGGCTCGATACGAACGGTGCGGGGCGGTGCGAGATTCGTACGCAGGCCGGGGTCAAGGCCGTGGCCACGGTGGCGGGGGGTGTGCGTATCGACCTGGAACACGGAACCGGCGACCGCGTTGCGATCACCGCACGCGGCGCGATTCTCACGTCGCCCGTGCCGCAGTCGCTCGACCTGATGGCCGCCGGCGGGATGCTCGGGGCGGGCGGTGGCATCGATCCCGCGGCGCATGCGTCGCTGGCTTCCGTCACCTACGATCCCTGCTTCGCCCTGATGCTCGTCCTCGACCGCCCGAGTCGGGTGCCGCCGCCGGGTGGCATCCAATTCGCGAACGGAAGGGAACCGATCGCCTGGTTGGCCGATAACTTTCAGAAGGGGGTCTCGAACGTCCCGGCCCTCACCGTGCACGCCACCGGCCGGTTCAGCCGCGACCATTTCGACGCGCCGCCGGAGGACGTGGCCGGGATCCTGCTCGATGCCGTGCGGCCCTGGATCGACGGCGATCCCGCCACGGCCGTCGTCGAGCGGTCGCTGCACCGCTGGAAGTTCGCCCTGCCGACGACGCTCATTGCCGAGCCGTTGGTCGTCGCCTCCGACGCGGCACCGGTCGTCTGCTGCGGCGACGCCTTCGCCGGCCCGCGGGTCGAGGGTGCGGCCGTGAGCGGACTGGCCGCCGGTCGGTGGATGGCGGGTGTGCTTGGTTGAAGGCTTGCGGAAAGCCCCCGCGGGCCGACAAGATGGTGCGGCATCGCCGTCGAGGCGAGGCGATCCTTCTTTCCCGGAGTCACGATCATGGCCACTGCCACCGCGCCCCGCCTGTCGCCCGAAGTCGAAAAGTTCCTCTCCGGCGCCCCCCTGAAGAGCGTGGTGGGTGGCAAAGACGTGGCGGGATCGAGCGGCGCGACGATGGCCACCCGCGATCCTGGCACCGGCGAGACGATCGCCGAGTTCTGCGTGCTCGATGCCGCCGACGTGGATGCCGCCGTGAAGGCCGCGAACCACGCCTTCAAGCATTCCGGCTGGGCGACGTTGCCGCCCAACGAGCGCGGCGTCCACATCCATCGGCTCGCCGACGCGCTGGAAAAGCACAAGCCGATCATCGGCCAGATCGAGGCCCTCGACGCCGGCAAGATCCTCGGCCAGGCCCTCGGCGACGTACAGAACTGCGTTGACACGCTCCGCTACTTCGCCGACATGGCGATGCACGTGCAGCGGCGCAACGTGCTCGCCGTCGCCGGGCACGAGGCCTGGACGACGCGGAATCCGTGGGGCGCCTGCGGCTTCATCTTCCCCTGGAACTTTCCGCTCTTGCTCATCGGCTGGGGCATCTCGCCGGCCCTCGCCGCGGGCAACACGATCGTCATCAAGCCGGCTGAGGACACCCCGCTCTCGGCCATCTATCTGGCGCGGCTGGCCCGGGAGGTCGGTATCCCCGACGGCGTGATCAACGTCGTCGCCGGCACCGGGGCCGGGGCGGGGGCGGCGCTCTCGGGCCATCCGGGGCTGAAGCGGATGTCGTTTACGGGCTCACCCGAGGTGGGCCGGCTCGTGGGCGAGGCCTGCGGCCGGAACCTCGTGCCGGTGAAGCTGGAACTGGGCGGCAAGGGGGCGGCCGTCGTGTTCGACGACGTGGATGTGGCCGCCACGGCGGCGAAGCTCGTGGGAGCGATCACGTTCCACACCGGGCAGGTGTGCTGCGACGCCACCCGGTGGATCGTGCACGAGAAGGTCTACGACGCCTTCGTCGACGAGTGCCGCAGCCGGATGGGGCAGGTGCACGTCGGCCACCAGCTCGACGGCGGCTCGACCATGGGGCCGGTGGTGAACGCCAAGCAGCGGCAGCGGGTGCTCTCGTACCTGGAGAAGGGCGTCGCGCAGGGCGCGAAGCCGCTCGTCGCCGGTGGGCCTGCGGAGGTGAGCGGCTGCGACGGCTATTACGTGAAGCCCGCCCTGCTCGCCGGGTCACTCGACAACGTGGCGGCCCGCGAGGAGATCTTCGGACCGGTGGCCTACCTGACGCGGTTCAAGACCGACGACGAGGCGGTGGCGATGGCCAACGACACCGACTACGGCCTCGCCAACAGCGTGTGGACGAGCGACCTCGGCCGGGCGGCACGGATCGCGGAGTCGATGGTGGCCGGCAACAGCTGGATCAACGCCCACAACGTGTTTCCCCGGGGCGTGCCCTACGGCGGCGTCAACAAGAGCGGCGTGGGCGGCGGCGTGAACTCGATCGAGACGCTGTTCGACTACTGGCGCAGCCAGTCGATCGTGCGTCCGCTGTGAGTGAGTTGCCGGTCGGCCGTGCCTGAAGGCATCACACTTGAAGCCCGTGCGTGACGCTGGTCGGGGGTGCCCATGCCCCATCGCCGGACGTTCGCTGCGGCCTTCCGGGCCTGCGCTCTCTCGAGGCTGCCTGCGCTTCGGCATCCATGCCTCCGCCGACCAATCCGCCTTTGGCGGATCGGTGCCCGAGCCACGCCGGCTCCCGGGGCACGGGCACCCCCTCCCTGACCCTCGTTTGCCTTGTGCGCGAGCATCAAGTGCGAGCCGTATGAGACCCTGTAGCGGCGGTCTCCGACCGCCGTGCCGTGTCTACAATAACGACCGTTGATTCGGTGGTCAGAGACCGCCGCAGGGGCGATTCAGTGTGCTGTGAATAACGCATGAGACATGACGACGTGATCATCGTTGGCGCCGGACTCGCGGGGCTGGCATGCGCGCGGGAACTCGTGCGGGCCGGACGCCGCGTGACCGTGCTCGAGGCTGCGGACCGTGTCGGGGGCCGCGTCGCGACCGACACCGTGGACGGCTTCCGCATCGACCGCGGTTTTCAGGTCTACAACGACGCCTATCCCGAGGGGCGGCGGCAGCTCGACCTGGCGGCTCTGGACCTCGGCGCCTTCGAACCGGGTGCGGTGATCGCCGAAGGTGGCCGGCTCCGGCGGGTGAGCGACCCGTGGCGTCGGCCGCTGGCAGCCATCGGCGGTCTGCTGGACGGCACGGTGGGCATCGCCGACGCGGTGCGGACGGCGCGGCTGCGGGCCGACGTGCTCGCCGCCCTGCGCGGCGGTCGGCTCGATCCCGACGCACCGGCCGCCGTGGGCGAGCGGACGACCCGCGCAGAACTCGAGGCCCGCGGCTTCTCCGCCGATTTCGTGCGGCGGTTCTTCGTGCCCTTCTTCGGCGGCGTGTTCCTGGAGCGGTCGCTCGACACGGCGGCGAGCGTGTTTCTCTTCGACTTCGCGATGTTCTCGCTGGGGCGTGCCTGCCTGCCGGCGGGCGGCATGGACGCGATCCCGAGGCAGCTGGCCGCGGGCCTGCCGCCGGGCAGTGTCCGGCTTGGCACCCGGGTGCGGGCCATCGAGCCCGGACGCGCGACGCTCGATGACGGGAGTTCGCTGCCGGCGGCGACTGTCGTGGTGGCGACGGATGGCCCGGCCGCCGGCCGTATCCTGCTGCCGACGCAGGCGGATCGGCTCGCCAGCCGCCGCTGGAAGGCAACGCGGTTGGTCGCGTTCGCGGCCGACCGCTCGCCGCTGGCGAGCCGCACGCTCCTGGTGAATGCCGCCCCCGAAGGTCCGATCGACAACATCACCGTGCCCTCGGACATCGCCGTGGGCTACGCGCCGGCTGGCCGATCAGTCGTCTACGCCTCGATCCGCAGCGACTCGAACGACGCCGATGGCGACCTGGTGGAGAACGTCCGCCGGCAGGCTGCCGATTGGTTCGGTGCAGGGCCGGCGTCCTGGCGGCATCTTGCGACGATGAACGTACCGCTCGCCCTGCCGGACGAGTCGCCGTCTGCACGGGCCGCACGGCCCGAGTCGCCACGGCTGGTCCCGGGGTTGTTTCTGTGCGGCGACCACTGTGCCGCCGCCTCGATCAACGGGGCTCTGGCCAGCGGCCGCCGCTGTGCCGAGGCGATCCTGGCCGCCGTAACCGCCTGACGCCGCGGGCCGGGCGGCGCCGGATCCTAGGAAATCCTGGTTCTTCATGCCCGGCGGTTATTCGGGCTCGACAACTGCGGTTTCCCCCCTATACGATTGATTGAAACATGCGCTTGAAATGCAGGTTGGGCCGATGGCGACCGTGGAAAAAGCCTTGGAAAACAAGCCCGTAGACGATCCCCGGGAGCGGATTCTGCTGGCCGCCGGCCAGGAGTTCGCCGCTCACGGCTTCGAGGCCGCCACGGTCCGCGACATCTGCGCTTCGGCCGGGGTCAACGTGGCCGCTGTCAACTACTACTTCGGCGACAAGCGGCGGCTGTACATCGAGAGCGTGAAGCACGCCCACGAATCCCGGGTCCGGCAGGTGCCGCTGCCGGAGTGGGATGCGAGCGTGCCCGCCGCCCAGCGGCTCCACGACTTCGTGGACAACCTGCTCGAGCGGATGCTCGGCCTCGGCCAACCGCCCTGGCAGGTTCGCCTGATGATGCGGGAGGTGCTGCAGCCGACCGAGGCCTGCCGGGAACTGGTCGAGGACTACATCCGGCCGCACTTCGCCGTGCTCGTCGCGATCCTCGACGACCTCGCGGGCGGGCGGCTCGCGGAGCCGGAACTGCGCCGCGTGGCCTTGAGCATCATCGGACAGTGCTTTCTCTACCGCGCCGCGGGCGACGTCGTCGCGATGCTCGTGCCGACGGACGAACTGGTGTCGCTGCACTCGCCGCCTCGGCTCGCCGAGCACGTCACCCGCTACGCGCTGGCGGCCCTGGGCCTGCTGCCGCCGCTGGCCGACAAAGGCGTCAATGTTTCCTCGAAGGATGTGGTTGCATGAGTATGGTGAAGACGATCGCTGGCTGGGTGCTGCCGGTGATCATTCTTGGAGCGGGAATCGCCGTGTTTCTGGGGCTGGGAACTCAGCCGCCGCCGGCCCGGAAGGACACGCCCGCGCTGGCTGCTTTGCCGGTGCGGACAGTCGTGGCGGAGCCCGTCACGGGCGGCCTGACGATCGACGCCGACGGCGCCGTCGTGCCGCTGCGCGAGGTGACGCTCGCGGCCGAGGTGGCCGGCCGGGTGCGGAGCAAGTCCGCCGACTGCAATGAGGGGCACTTTGTCAAGGCGGGCAGCCCTCTCTTCGAGATCGATCCCCGCGACTATGAGCTCGATGTCGAGCGGTTGGAGCGGGAACTCGCCCAGGCGGGGTTGGCAATCGAGGAGGTGGACGAGGAGTTGGGCCAAAACGCAACGTCCACTGACCTCGCCCGACGACAGGTGGAACTGGCCCGCCGCGAGGCGGCCCGTCTGGAGAACCTCAAGGCCGGGAAGATCGTCACGGAGTCGGACCACGATCGTGCCGTTCGCGACGAACTCACGGCGACTAATGCGCTCACCGGGCTCGAGGGGCAGAAGCGTGTGCTGACGAAGCGTCGCAACCGACTGCTGGAGGCGAAGTCGCTGGCGGCGACGATGCTGGAGAAGGCGAAACTCGATCTGGAGAGGACGACGATCACGGCCCCGGTGGACGGCGTGATCGTCGAAGACAAGGTGGAACAGGGCTCGTTCGTTGCCAAGGGCGCGGCCCTGGTCACGATCGAGGACACCAGTGCCGCCGAGGTGCGCACGAGCCTGGAGATGGACGACGTCGCCCGGATTTGGGGCAGCAGGGCGGATCCGGCCGCCGGGACCGGCCGGGAATCGTTCGACACGCCCGCCACGGTGGTGTTTCGGATCGGCGATGCGGCGTTCGAGTGGGACGGCGTGCTGTCCCGCCAGGAGGGCCGCGGCCTCGACGAGAAGACCCGCACTCTCCCTTGCCGCGTGCTCGTGCGTGAGCCGGACCGCGTGCGTGCCCTCGACCGCTACGGCGCCACGATGCCCAAGCCGCCTCCGGGGGCGCCGCGGTCGCTCCTCCGCGGGATGTTCGTGCAGGTGCACGTGCATATCGACTCCCGCGAGCCGCTCGTGTCAATTCCCGAGGAGGCGCAGCGTCCCAGCGGCGACGTGTGGGTGATGCGGGAGGGGCGGTTGGAGGTGCTGCGGCCCCGGGCCGTTCAGGCCGCGGGCGGCCGGCTGATTTTTGACGCGGCTTCCTCCGGGCTGTTGCCCGGCGATCGGGTCGTGATCTCGCAGATTGCCTCTCCGCGGCCGGGCATGTCGCTCGTCGAGGCCGGCCAGCCCGCCGAACCGCCGGCGGCCCGGGTCGCGGCGGGGACGGAGGAGGATCCGACATGAGATCGATCGTCTCCTGGACGGTCCGCAACATGCCGGCGATGAACACGCTGGTCATCGCCATCCTCCTCGTCGGCGGTCTCGCCTTCGCGTCGATGCGGCGCGAGGTGTTCCCGGAGTTCGACCTGGAGATCGTGCTCGTCACGGTGCCCTATCCCGGCGCCACGCCCGACGAGGTGGAGGAGGGCATCTGCCAGAAGGTCGAGGAGGCGTGCCGGAGCGTGGCCGGCATCAAGAAGATCACGAGCGTGGCCCAGGAAGGCATGGGCTACTGCGTGTTCGAGCTGCAGGACAGCATCAAGGACGTGCAGAAGACGCTCGGTGAGATCCGGTCCGAGGTCGAGCGGATTCCGAGCATGCCGGAACTGGCCGAGGACCCCAAGGTCGAGCAGGTCACGCTGCGGACGGCCGCCATCAAGGTGGGCGTGCTCGCGCCACCGGGCACGACCTGGGACACGGCCGCCGAACTGGAATTGCGCGACGTCGCCGAACTGGTACGCGACGACCTCCTGGCGTTGCCGGCGGTGTCGGCGGCGAACCTCCTCGGGGCTCGCGACTACCAGATAGACATCGAAATCTCCGAGGAGACGCTGCGCAAGTACGGGCTCTCGCTGCAGAAGGTCGCCGAGATCGTCCGCCGCGAGAACCTGGAACTCCCGGGCGGCACGATTCGCAGCGAGCGGGGGGAGATCCTGCTCCGCGGCAAGAACAAACGGTACGTGGGCGCGGAGATCGCCAAACTCCCGCTCGTCACGCTGCCCGACGGCCTCGTGCTCACCGTCGGCGACCTGGGCACGGTCCGCGACGAGTTCGCCGACGTCGCCTCGCTGAACCAGATCAACGGCCGGCCGGGCATGGTGATCTCGATCGACCGCAGTTCCGGCGAAGATCTGCTGGCGATGGTCGCGGCCGTGAAGAAGTACGTGGCCGAGGCCAGGCCGCCCGCGGGCTACGAGTTTGCCATCTGGGCCGACCAGTCGATCGACGTCCGCGACCGTCTGGAGATGCTCATCGAAAACGGGCTCCAGGGCCTGATGATCGTGTTCGTGATGCTGGCGCTGTTCCTGGACCTCAAGATCGCCTTCTGGGTCGCGATGGGCATCCCGTTCTCGATGCTCGGCACCGGGGCCTTGATGTTCGCCACCGACCAGACGCTCAACATGCTTTCGATGTTTGCCTTCCTGATGGCGATCGGGATCGTGGTGGACGACGCGATCGTCGTCAGCGACAACGTCGACCGCCATCGGCGGATGGGCAAGAGCCTGACGCAGGCCGCGATCGACGGCACGGTGGAGGTGGTGCCGAGCGTGATCTCCAGCGTCTTGACGACCGTGATCACGTTCCTGCCGCTGTGCTTCGTTTCGGGGGTAATGGGCAAGTTCATCGCCGTCATGCCGTTCGCCTTCATTTCCACGCTCCTCGTGTCACTGGCCGAATCGACGCTCGTCCTGCCAGGGCACCTGGCGCACGAAAAGAACCTCGTGTTCACGATTTTCGGCATCGTGCTCTATCCGCTCCGGCTCCTGCTGCCCGCGGTCGCCTGGCTGCAACGGGCCTGCGACCGAGGGCTGAAGTGGTTCGTGAAGCATGTCTACGCGCCGGCCTTGGATGTCGCCCTCGACAATCGTCTGGCGGTGCTCGCCGGCGCCGCGTGCATCCTTCTCGTGGCGCTGGGGATCGTCCGCAGCGGTGTCACGCCCTTCCTCTTGTTTCCCAAGATCGACGCCAACCGGCTCCTGGCGAAGGTGGTGTTTCCCGACGGCACGCCGGCGAGCATGACCGAGGAGGCCACGGCCCGGCTGGAGCAGGCCGCCATGGCCGCGTCGCGGGATCTGTCGCCAGCCGGCAAGCCGATCGTGGAACTCGTCCATCGGGCCGTGGGGCAGGTGGCGGCACAGGGTGAGATCGGCCCCGATGCCCGGCAGAGCGGCAGCCACGTGGGCGCGGTCGCGGTCGAGCTGGTCGATGGCCAGGATCGCAATGTGACCAGCGAGCAGTTCATCAGCGAATGGCGGCGGCTGGCAGGCGAGTTCGCCGGCACCGAGTCGCTTCTCTTCGGCACTGAGAACATCGGTCCCGGCGGCAAGACGATCGAGTTCAAGCTGCTGGCGTCCGCTGAACCCGAGGCCGTACGCCAGTTGGAAGCGGCCGTGGAAAAGTCGAAGGAATGGCTTGCCCAGTATCCCGGGGTGATCGACATCGACGACGACTCGCGGCCCGGCAAGTGGGAGTACCAGATCAAGGTCAAACCCAAGGCCGAAGCGATGGGTGTGTCGCTGGCCGACCTGGCGGGCACGATCCGGGCGTCGTTCTACGGCGAAGAGGTGATGCGGCTGCAGCGGGGGCGGCACGAGGTGAAACTCATGGTCCGCTACCCGCAGGCCGAGCGACGGACGCTGGCGACGCTGGAGGAGATCCGCGTCACCGGGCCTGACGGCGTGAAGCGGCCGGTCGGCGAACTCGCCGACGTCACGGTCAACCGCGGCTACTCGGAGATCAACCGCCTCGGGCAGAAGCGGTCGATCACCGTCACGGCCGACATCGACGTGGCCAAGAGCTCCCTCACCAGCTCCCAGGTGATCGCCGATATGGAACGGCGGCTCATGCCGTCGTTCCAGAAGGATTTTCCGCTCGTCCGGGTCCGTTGGGAGGGGCAGCGGGAACAGTCGAACGAGTCGCTCCGCAGTCTCGGCGCGGGTTTCGTTGTTGCGTTGTTCGCGATGTTCGTGCTCCTGACGATGGAGTTCAAGTCGTACTTCCAGCCGTTCATCATTCTCGCGGCGATCCCCTTCGGGATCGCCGGCGCCGTGTTCGGCCACGCGCTTATGGGCATGCCGTTGACGCTGTTCAGCATGTTCGGCCTCGTGGCCCTGGCCGGCGTCGTGGTCAACGACTCGATCTGCCTCATCGATTTCATCAACCTCCGGGTGCGCGAGGGGCATCCGTTGCGGGCGGCACTTCGTGAAGCAGGGTGCCTTCGATTTCGTCCGGTGATGCTCACGAGCATCACCACGATCGGCGGCCTGCTGCCGCTGCTGCTGGAGAAGAGCTTTCAGGCGCAGTTTCTCGTGCCGATGGCGACGTCGATGGCCTTCGGGCTGATGATGACCACCGTTCTCGTCCTGATCCTGGTGCCCGTGATGTACTCCTTCTTTGGCACGAGTGCCCGCGAGGAGCACGTGGAGGAGTACCTGGCCGGACATGCGCCGGGAGCTGGCGGGACGGCAAGCAGCGTCGCTCCCGACGAGGCGGAGCAGGAGTGGCTCCCGGATCACCTTCGCGAAGATCGGCCGCAATCGGCCGGGGTCTGATACGGTTCACATTTGATCCTCGCGTGTGACGCTGGTCGGGGATGCCCACGCCCCATCGCCGGACGTTCGCTGCGGTCATCCTGACCTTGCTCACTCGGGATCTGCCTTACGCTCCGGCATCCTGCCTGCGCTGGGCAGATCACGCCGGCTCCCGGGGCATGGGCACCCCTCCCGTTCTCTTGAATTGTGCATCGCCGCCGCGGGCGATCGCGGCGATCGCGTCGGCGAGGCGGTCGATCTCGCCGCGGGTGTTGTAGAACGCCAGCGACGGGCGGACCGTGGCCTCCAAGCCGTACCGCCGCAGCGACGGCTGGGCGCAGTGATGCCCCGCCCGCACGGCGAGCCCCGCGCGGTCGAGCGACTTGCCGATCTCGACCGGATCGAGACCGTCGAGCACGAACGAGAGCACGCCCACCTTTTCGCGGGCCGTGCCGATGATTCGTAGGCCGTCGATCGCCGTCAACCGGCCGGTGGCGTAGTGCAGGAGTTCGTGCTCGTACGCGGCGACCCGCTCGCGGTCGAGGGCCGTGACGTAGTCGAGGGCGGCGGCGAGGCCGATGGCGTCGGCGATGTTCGGCGTGCCGGCCTCGAACTTGGCCGGCGGCCCGGCATAGGTCGTGTGGGCGAACGTGACGTCGCGGATCATGTTGCCGCCCCCCTGCCAGGGCGGCAGCGACTCCTGGGCCTCACGGCTCATGAACACGGCGCCGATCCCCGTGGGGCCGAAGATCTTGTGCCCCGAGAAGACGTAGAAGTCGCAGCCGATCCGGCGGACGTCGATCGGGAAATGCGCGACGCTCTGCGCGCCGTCCACGAACACGCGGGCGCCGTACGCCTTGGCCATGCCCGTCATCAGTTCGACCGGGAGGATCGTGCCCAGGCTGTTGGAAGCATGGGACAACGAGACGATCCGCACCCGCGGGCCGAGCAGCCGTGCATAGGCCTCGAGGATCACGTCCCCGCGGTCGTCGATCGGCACGACGCGGATCACGGCCCCGGTCCGTTCGGCCACCATCTGCCAGGGCACGATGTTGGCGTGGTGCTCGAGCTCCGTAAGCACGATCTCGTCGCCGCGGGACAGGTCCGGGGCGAGGACGTTCGCGCAGAGGTTGATGCCCTCGGTGCAGCCGCGGACGAAGATGATCTCCTCGGCGGTCGCCGCGCCGAGGAAGTCGGCCACCGTTTGGCGGGCCGCCTCGTAGGCGTCGGTCGCCCGGGCGGCGAGCGTGTGGGCGCCGCGGTGGATGTTGGAGTTGTCGTGCGCGTAGAACCGCGACAGGGCGTCGATCACCACCTGCGGCTTCTGCGTGGTGGCCGCGTTGTCGAACCAGGCGAGCGGCTGGCCGTGGACCTTCTCCCGGAGGATCGGGAAGTCGCGGCGGATCGCTTCGACGTCGAGGTGCCCGCCCGCAGCGGCGGGCCCGGCCGATCCGGCGGTCGCCGCGATTCCGGGGTGGCCGGAGCCCAATGTCGGCACGCCATGCGCACCGAAGACCGGCGGCAGTTGTCGGTGGTCGAGGCCCCGGATGCTGCGCACGAACCCGCTGATGCCGGTGGTTATGGCCGCCGGGGCTGCCGTCGGGAACGAGCCCGCGACGGCCGCTGGAGCAATGACGGCCGGCGTGGCCGGCAGCCTGTCGGGGGCGGGCATGGACGAGGTCGGGGCAGCGGGGTCGTGGCCGATCGCCGATCCTCCTCCGGCCGCCGCGGCCAACGCTTCCCGCAGCAGCCGTGCCGCACCGCTCGCGATCTCGTCGCCTGTTTCCATCAGATGCCCGATCCCTCGCCGAAGGCCGTCCGGCCGTCGGACCGGTAGTCGTGGTAGAAGCCGACCTCGACATTTTCCAGCACGCCGAGCGCGTCGTCGGTGAGGACGGCGAGCGAGAAGTAATTCGTGAGCAGATAGGACGCGACGCCGAGGCTGTCGAGGCCCATCAGCCGGGCGGAAAGGCTGGGCATGATCTCGCCGGGAATGCCCGTCTGATGCAGGCCGACGACGCCCTGGTCGGCTTCCCCGATGCGCACGAGCACGATCGAGGTCGTGCCGAACGACTGGCTGAACCCGGAACGGCTCTTCACCTCCAACTTGTCGCAGGGTACCAACGGCACGCCCCGCCAGAGGATCACGGGTGTGCCGTGGAGCGTCGTCGTCGGCGGTGGGACGCCCCGCCGGGTGCATTCCCGCTCGAAGGCCGCGATCGCCTTGGGATGGGCCAGGAAGAAGGCCGGCTTCTTCCAGACGAGCGCCAGCAGGTCGTCGAGGTCGTCGGGCGTGGGGGCGCCGTATCGGGTCGAGATCCGCATCGCCGGATCGACGGAGTGCAGAAGCCCGAACTTCTGGCTGTTGACGAGTTCCCACTCCTGCCGCTCCTTGATCCCCTCGATCGTGAGCCGGATTTGCTCCTCGAGCTGATCGTAGGGGCCGTTGTAGAGGTCGGAGACGCGGGTGTGGACGCGGACGACCGTCTGGATCGCCGACAGCGAGTATTCCCGCGGGTTGGCGGCGTAGTCGACGAAGGTCTCGGGGATCTCCACGTTCTCCGCGAAGCCCGAGACCAGGTCGATGTTCCGCTCGCCGTAGCGGTTCACGGCCGACCGCAACGCGAGGTGCTCGTCGATCGCCACCCGAAAGGCGTCCCGTTGGTTGGGCACGTCGTCGAGCACCGCGTCGAGATCCTTCCGCGAGAGCGTGAGCAGCACGCAGGGCGTGATCGTGCGGACGGTGATGTCGGACGGCCGGTCGCTGACGAGATCGACCTCGCCGAAAAACTCGCCCTCGGTGAGCAGGGCGGCCCGCAGGTCGCGGCCGTGGTCGCCCTTGGAGAGGATTTCGACCTGCCCCTGGGCGATGACGAAGAACGTGCTCCTGTCCTGGCCCTCGATGAGCAGGTCGCTGCCCAACGGCACCTCCTCGGTGCGGAAGCGACGCTGCATGCGGTCCAACAGCGCATCCGGGAGGTTGGCGAACATCGGCACGCTCCGCAGCTCGTCGGGCGTGAAGGACAGGCCCCCCTCGCCCGCGGCGATCTCGATTCGCTCCGCCTTCGAGAGCTCGACCTTCGTGCGGTTGACGCGGTACGTGCCCCCCTCGACCTGCACCCAGGGCAGGAGCTGCAGCAGGTGCCGCGGTGTAACGGACATCATCATCGGCCGCGTCTTGGTCGTCGTGGCCAGATTGCGGGCCACGGCGGTCGTCACGCTGCGCTGCAGAAGGCTGTCGCTCATCGATCGTTCCTCGGGGACGGTGGTGGTGGGGTCAGGACTCGAAGATGCCCGTGGAGAGGTAGCGTTCGCCGGAGTCGGGGAGGACGACGACGATCGTCTTGCCATCCGACTCGGGCCGGGCGGCGACGCGGAGGGCGGCGTGCATCGCGGCCCCGCAGCTGATGCCGCAGAGGATGCCCTCTTCCTTCGCCAGCCGCCGGGCGATCGCGAAGGCCTCTTCGTTGGTGACGGCCAGGACCTCGTCGATGAGCGTGCGGTCGAGGACGTCGGGCACGAAGCCGGCGCCGATGCCCTGGATCTTGTGCGGCCCGGGAGCGCCCCCGGAGAGCACGGGGCTCGCGGCCGGCTCGACGGCGACGGTGTGCAGTTTCTGGCCCTGAGCGTCCTTGAAGAACCGCGAGACGCCCGTGATCGTGCCGCCCGTGCCGACGCCGGCCACGAACACGTCCACCTTGCCCTCGGTGTCGTTCCAGATCTCGGGGCCGGTGGTCGTGAAGTGGATCGCCGGGTTGGCCGGGTTCTTGAACTGCTGCGGCATGAAGTACTTCGGATCGCGGGCCATCTCTTCGGCGCGGGCGACGGCGCCCCGCATGCCCTCGGCGGCGGGCGTGAGCACGAGCTGGGCGCCGAGCCCCTTGAGCAGTTGCCGCCGCTCGACCGACATCGACTCGGGCATGAGCAGCGTGAGCGGGTAGCCCTTGGCGGCGCACACGAAGGCCAAGGCGATGCCGGTATTGCCGCTGGTGGGCTCGACGACGTGCTGGCCAGGCTTGAGCCGGCCTGACTTCTCGGCGTCCCAGATCATCGCAGCGCCGATGCGGCACTTGACGCTGTAGGCCGGATTGCGGCCCTCGATCTTGGCCAGCAGCCGCACGTTGAGCCCGTGCGCCAGCCTGTTAATACGCACCAGCGGGGTGCGGCCGATGGTGTCGACGTTGTCTGCGAAGACCGGCATTGGAGAGCCTCCTGCTCGGCCCGCTTGCACGGGCAGTCAGGCGAGCCTCCAAGAGGACCGGTCAGCGTCGCGGTGGTAGTGAATCGTCGCGGAAGAGATCGCCTCGCCCGCAAACTCGACGCACTTTAGCGAGTCGGCTCCCGGTTGCCAAGCAGCGCGGCAGGCGACTGGTTGGCCGTCACCCGCCGATCATCCGTGCGGCGACGCCGATCGCCGCGGCGACGAGCACTACCGCCGGCGCGGGCAGCCAGCGATACGCCAGGGCCAAGCCACTCGCCACGGCGACGGCGATCGCGACCCCATTCGGCCGTCCTTCCAGCAGGAAACACGACCGGCCCAGCGTCAGCGCGAGGATGACGATGGCCGCCACGACCGCGGCACCGATGGCCTCCATGGCGTGCGCCAGGAGCGAGCCTGTCCGGATTCGCCTGATTCCGGGGGCGAAGGCGAAGATCATCGCGAACGACGGCAGGAACGCGAACCAGGTGGCGACGGCCGCGGCTTCAAAGCCGGCGGGCACGCCCGCCGCCCGCCAGCCGGCCAGATATGCGATGAAGGTCACGACGAGGATCAGTGGCCCGGGCGTCGCCTCGCCCATGGCCAGAGCGTCGGGCCGCTCACGCGGTTCGATCCAGCGACGCTCCACGGCCTCGTCGAGCGCCCAGGGCACCACGGCGTAGGCACCCCCCAGGGAGAGCAGCGTCGTTTCGGTGAACAGCGTGGCGATTTCCGGTCCGCGTCCGCCCGCCCATCGCGTGGTGGTCACAAGGCGATAGCTCGCCGCCCACACAACGGCAGCGGTCAAGGCGACCAGCACCGCATGCCTCGCCAGCGGGCCGGCCAGGGATGGGCCGACTGCCGGCATCGGGTCACTGGGCGGTCCGCGACGCCGCAGCAGCCACCCCAGCCAGCCGATGGCGGCCGCGGCGGCCACGACCCACGGGAACGGCGCTCCGGCCGCGAGTCCTGCCCCGGCGGCGATCGCGATCGCGATCGTGAGCGGAGAGTGAAGAGACTTGCGTCCGATTCGCCAGACGGCCATGGCGACGAGCGCCACTGCCGCGGGGCGGGTTCCCGCGAACGCCGCGGCGACCAGCGGGAGGGATTGGCCGACGGCGTGCAGCCAGGCCAGCAGCGTGACGAGCACCGCACCGGGCAGCACGAACAGCGTGCCGGAAAGCAGGCCGCCTGCGATGCCGTGGAGCCGCCAGCCGGCGTAGGTCGCCAGTTGCTGGGCTTCCGGGCCTGGAAGCAGCGTGCACAGCCGTAGCGCGGCGACGAACTCCTCCTCGTCGAGCCATCGCTTGCGTTCGACGACCTCGCGGTGCAGGAGTGCCACCTGGGCGGCTGGTCCGCCGAAGCCCGTGGCCCCGATCAACAGCCACGTGGGCCAGGCGGCAGCCATGGTGACCGGCA
>Ga0315902_10003147_pt1 | contig 24954 bp, 17 predicted proteins | sample LakEriMetagenome_9_FD_203523 | JGI IMG/M metagenome (GOLD analysis project Ga0315902, IMG submission 203523) | Freshwater fungal communities from buoy surface, Lake Erie, Ohio, United States - Buoy 12 MA117 | ecosystem: Environmental > Aquatic > Freshwater > Lake > Lake biofilm | place: USA... | reverse complement strand
GGACTGCCGAAGCATCGTAGTGGAGGCGGCGAAACGCGGCCAGACAGGCCGGTCGCCGGGGCTGCCCGCACGGCACGAGGAAGCAGCTGCATGCAGGTCGGGACACCACACTCGGCGCCGTCGCCGCGGCACGGTCAGGCGGCCGCGCGCGACCCCGTGGCGTGGCGGCTGGCCGACCTGCCGGCGGACGCCGACCTCGCCGCCGCCGAGGCCTTCTGTCGAGCCGTCGCCGCGCGGCACTACGAAAACTTCACCGTCGCCACCCGGCTCGTGCCTGCGAGGCTCCGCCAGCACCTCGCCAACGTGTACGCCTTCGCCCGCTGGGCCGACGACCTCGGCGACGAATCGACGTCGCCGACCGAGGCTTCCGCCGCGCTTGCGGCATGGCGTGAGGAACTCGACGCCTGCTTCGCCGGCCGGCCGCGGCACCCGGTGTTTCTCGCGCTCGGCGAGACGATTCGCCGGACGGGCCTCGACCGCGCGCCCTTCGCCGACCTGATCGCCGCCTTCGAGCAGGACCAGCGACAGACGCGGTATGCGACCCGCGACGACCTCGTCGGTTACTGTCACCGCTCCGCCGATCCCGTCGGCAGGATCGTGCTGGCCCTCGAGGGCTGTCGCGACCCGCGGCTGCTGGCGATGTCCGACTCGATCTGCACCGGGCTGCAACTCGTCAACTTTTGGCAAGACGTCCGCCGCGACCGGCTCGCGGGCCGCGTCTATCTGCCGCTCGACGACATGACGCGGCACGGCGTCGACGAGGCGATGCTCGATGCGCCGTCGGCCTCCCCTGCCCTGCGGCGGCTGCTGGCCGACGAGGTCGAGTGGGCCCGCCGCTGCTTTGCCGCGGGAGCGCCGCTGGCCGACGCCGCACCCGCCGTGCTGAGGCCCGCCATCGAGATGTTCATCGGCGGTGGCCGGGCGGTCGCCGACGCGATCGAGCGGGCGGGTTTCGACACGCTCTCGCGACGTCCCACCGTCGGCCGCTGGGCCAAGATGCGGCTCGCGGCCCGCGCCTGGTGGCGGTCCCGCGTGGCCGGCGGGGGCCGCGCATGACCACGCTCGCGGCCGACCACGCCGCGTGCGCGGCGATCCTGCGGCGCTCGGGCTCGAGCTTCGCCATGCCGATCGCGCTGTTGCCCGAGAAGAAACGCCGCGGCACGACGGCGCTCTACGCCTTCTGCCGGGTGGCCGACGACATCGTGGACGACGCGGCCGATCGCGCCGCCGCCGCGTGCGGGCTGGCTGCCTTCTCCGCCGCCACCGACGAGGCGCTCGCGGGATGTCCGATCGCTGACCCGGTGCTCCGCGCCGTCGTTGACACGGTCCGCCGCTACGCGGTGCCCGAGCAGTGCCTCCGGGACATTCTCGCGGGCGTGCGGATGGACCTCGATCGCACGCGCTACGAAACTCCCGCCGAGCTCGAGCTCTACTGCAGCCGGGTGGCGAGCGCCGTGGGGATCGCCGCCATCCATGTCTGGGGATTCACCGACCCCACCGCGATCGACCTCGCGCATGACTGCGGCGTCGCCTTTCAGCTCACCAACATCCTGCGAGACATTCCCGAGGACCTCGGCCGCGGCCGGGTGTACCTGCCGGAAGAGGATTTCGTGGCGTGTGGCTGCACGGCGGACGACCTCGTGGCGGGTCAGGTCGGTCCGGCGTTCGCCCGGCTCGCCGCGATGGAGACCCAGCGGGCGGGAGCGCGGTTCCACCGCGCGGCGGCGCTCGACGGCATGCTCTCCACCGACGGCCGGGGCGTGTTTCGCGCGATGTTCGGCGTCTACCGGGCGCTGCTGGGGGCGGTGAGCCGCCAAGGAGCCGGCATCTTCACGGCGAAGGTGCGGGTCTCCAAGCCACGGCTCATGGCGGCGGCGCTGGCCACGCTCGCCTGCGGGACGAAGGTGTGGCGATGAGCGGCAGTCCCCAGATCGAGCCGCCGCATGTGATCGTCGTCGGCGGCGGGCTCGCCGGTCTCGCGGCGGCGGCGGCGCTCACGGAGAGCCGCTGCCGCGTGACGGTGCTCGAAGCGCGGCGGCGGTGTGGTGGACGTGCGGCGTCGTTCGAGGATCCCGTGAGCGGCGGCCTCGTCGATGCCTGCCAGCACGTGGCGATGGGGTGCTGCACCAGCTTTCTCGATCTCTGCCAGCGGGCCGGCCTGGACCACGCCCTCCGCCGCGATCGGACGCTCTGGTTCATCGGTCCCGATGGGGACCGCAGTCGCTGTACGCCGTCGCGGTTCCTGCCGGCGCCGCTCCACCTCGCGCCCCTGCTTCTCGGCATGCGGCATTTTTCCATCCGTGAGAAAGCGGCCCTCGCCTGGGGCATGGTGCGGCTGGCCCGGCATCAACGCGCCGACGGGGCCGATGCGGCAACGGCGTTGGACTGGCTGCGGTCCGCAGGCCAGCCCGAGCGGGTGATTCGTCTCTTCTGGCAGCCCGTGATCGAAAGCGCGCTTGGCGAATCGATCGACCTCGTGGGCATCGCCGCCGCCCGCAAGGTGGCGGTCGACGGCTTTCTTGCACACGTCGACGCGGCTGACCTGATCGTGCCCACCGAGCCGCTGGGCCGGCTCTTTGGCGACCGACTCGTCCACTGGCTGGAGGCGGCGGGCGTGGTGGTCTCCGGCGGGACGCTCGTCACGGAGATCGAGCGATCCGCCACTGGTCGCGTCATGGCCGTCCGTTGTGGTGCGGAGCGGCTGTCGTGCGATGCGGCGATCGTTGCCGTGCCCTGGAAGGCCGCGGGGCGGCTGGTGCCCGATGTGGTGCCGGACGTGGCCGAGCAACTGGTGGGATCGCCGATCACGGCGGTGCACCTCTGGTTCGATCGCGATGTGATCGACGTTCCCCACGCCGTGCTCGTGGGCCGCGTGTCGCAGTGGGTGTTTCGCGGCGAGCCGGGGTCCACGACGCCCGGCCACTGCCAGGTGGTCATCAGCGCGTCCCGCGGGCTGATGCAGGGCGATCGGCAGAAGCTCGTGGATCAGGTGGTCGCGGAGCTTCGGGAGGTGTTTCCGGCCGCCCGGGATGCCACGCTTCGGGAGGCAAAGGTCGTGACCGATCCGACGGCGGTGCTGTCAGTGAGGCCAGGCGTCGATGCCCAACGGCCGGCCACCACCACGGCCGTGCCCAATCTGTTTCTGGCCGGCGATTGGACGGCTACGGGTTGGCCCTCGACGATGGAGGGAGCGATCCGCAGCGGCCGCATCGCGGCGATGGCTGCATGTCGACACCTCGGGCTCACCGTGCCGGTTATCGTGCACGACCTTCCGAAGAACCCGCTCGTGCGGCTGATCACGGCCCCGAGTGATGCGGGTCACAATCGATCCTGAGGCGTTCACGAGGCTCGGTGCTCCCCACGCCCTGGAGCGGGGCGCTCACTTCGGGCATCCTGCCCTTCACTCGCTCGATGCTGACTGCGCTTCGCCATCTTGGCAACGCTTGCCAGCAACGCCGGCTCCAGGGCATGGGCAGCCCCTCGCAGCGGCTCCACGACGCGCGAGGATGACGTGCGACGTGGAGTCGGTGTCGATGAGGTTCGCAGCCCGGTGGCGGTTCGGGCCGTGATCCCCTCGCTCGCGCTCGGGGCTTTTTAGCGGACGCGTACCGCTTCCTCCCAGCGTGTTACCCATCAAGCCCCGAGCGCGAGCGAGGGGATCACGCTCTGCGGTCGAAAAACACCTTGCGATTCAGAATCCTGAGTCGCCTCGCTTGCGCTCGGGCTTTTTGGAGATGTGAGCGTAGGTGCGAGGGGCTGCCCGTGCCAGCTTGGCGGCACGTGGAAGCCGAACGGCCGTAAGGTCGCGGGCAAATCATGCTGGACGCGGGGTCGGGTGGTGGTTCGCCCCACGCCTCACGGCGTTGGGCTTGTACGGACAATGGTGAACACCGTCTCCTCGCATCAGGGGGCATGACGGATTGCGTCCACGACCGCAGCGGCAAGCGTGCGCGAATCGACGACCGACCGTTCCCAGAGCCGCCAGAGATCGACGGCGACGGCGGGCCGCCGGCCGACCGCGCCAACGACGGCGCCGAGACGCCGCAGCGACGACTGCGGTGCGGATAGCGTCGCCACCTCGCCGGGCAGCGTTTCGTGGGCGTCGTCGGAGATCACGCGGACCGCCGCGCAGGGCAGCCCGGCGGCGGCCGCCACCTCGGCGACCGCGAAGGTTTCCATGTCGACGAGCTGGCCGCTGGTGCGGGCCGCGAGCGTTTGCTTCATCGTGACGCTGGCGGCCACCACGTCCACCGTCACGATCGTCAGCGGGCCGCTCGCCGTCGGGGACGGCGGAGCGACGAGGGCGATTCGCTCCGTCGCGCCGTCGGCCACCGCCGTGACCGGATGCACGGCAACGCCCCGCCCCAGGTCGGGATCGAGACCACCGGCGAACCCAGCCGAGACGAGCAGCCTCGGGCGATGGCCGTCCACGAGTTGCCGGGCGGCTGCGGCCGCCGCCGTACGGCCCACGCCGGAGATGCACCAGACGATCCGCCTGCCAGCGACCAGGCCTGTGGAAAACGTGAACCGCGCCCCGTGGGACTCGCGGCGGTCCGCGACGACCCGCTCGAAGGCATCGGCCTCGACGGCCAGGGCAAAGACGATGGCCACGTCGGCGGACGACAACGCGTCGGCGTACGACGATGCGTCGGCGGCGAGGCTGGCGGCGGAATCTGGCATGCGGAGGAAGCCTCTCCCCCCGCTCACCACCACGACGTGCAGCGATGCAGGAAGGCGACCGGGTTCCACCAGCATAGCCGCGACTCGTCGTGGCCGGGGCAGTCGCAGGGCTCGACGGGCACCATCTTCACCTCGTACTTCGGCACCCGCTCGATCTTCTCCGGGCCGTCGACTTTGAAGAACTTCTTTTTCACGATCACGTCGCCGCAGGGAGGGTGGCAGCGGCAGTCGGGTGGCGGCGCGTGCCAGGGGTCGCGGCCACGGACGCAGGCGTACTCGCACGTCATCGAGTAGACGGGCTTGGTCGACGTCGTCTCGTCCCAAGTGCCGCTGCAGGCCGGAACGCATTCCTGGCAGCCGCCGGTGCACCCGGCGCAGCCGGCGCGGGCGCGGTTCGTCGCCACCGCCGCGACGGGTACGATGGCGAGCAGTGCGAACGCGAGCAGATGGTTCGGGGTGCGTCGCATGGGCATGTCTCCGTGCGGTCGGGGTTCAGAAGTCGAAGGCGAGCCGGGTGCCGAAGCCGTGGATGCAGCCACTGCCGTCGTAGCTGGGCCACGGGACGACCTTGCCGTCTACCTTGTTGAACGGCGTGTTCGAGAAATCGCGGTAGGTGAAGTCGTAGTTGAAATAGACGCGGGCGTTGGGATTGAGCAGCCAGTTCAGTCCGAGCGTGCAGCCATTGAGCACGCCGCCGTTCACCTCCCCGTCGCTGAGGCAGAGGTAGTTGTAGCGCACGCCCACCTGCCAGGCGCCTTCACTCAGGCTCAGTCTCCGGCCCGAACCGCCGCCGCGGACGGCGTAGAAGTTGTTGTGCGGAACGGGGCGGTCGAAGCGGTATTCGATCTTGGAATAGGTGCGGCTCTCGCCGGTGAGGAAGTAGAGCACCTCCGCATAACCGCCTTGGAAGAAAACGGTGCCGACCTTGGTGCCCGGGGGTGGCTGGTAGCCGTTGGTCACCAGCGGGCCGGCGCTGGTGGTGGTAGCGTTGTAGAGCCAGGAGCCGAAGTACTCGGACTGGAACGACCAGGGGCCGTTGTTGCCGACGAACTCGAGGCCGATCATGTTCTGCCAGGTGCCCTGGAGCAGGCCGGCGTCCGCGTAAATCGAGTTCAGCGGGCCGGGCGGGCCGTTTCGGATCGAGCCGCGACTGCGGAACCGGACCGCGTTGATGGGATCGCCGATCGGCGCGCCGGTGACCGGATCGAACGACGTGAACTGTCGTCGTGGCTCCATCGTTCGGCCGGAGATGGCCAGGTGCATCAGCTTTCGTCCCTCGTCCTCGAAGTAGGGGAGGTACACGAGCCGGCCGACCGTCATGCTGCCGCCGCTCGAGTTGGAGAAGCCGAACGGGTTCGTCGTGTTCTTGAACTCGCCCACCTGCCAGCCGACGTCGCCCTCCTCGTTGCTGTTGAGGATCTGGATCCCGGGCAGGAAGCCGTTGTTGAAGGGTCCCTCGAACGCGTCCTGGCTGAACGACCGCTCCATGAAGTTGAGCCAGCGGCTGCTCGTGAGATGCTCGTAGCCGAAGGGATCCTTCTGATTGCCGACGCGAACCGTGCCGAGAATCGGGATCTCGCGGAGCTGCAGCCAGAGGTCGGTGACGGCGGTCAGCGGCCCGGCGTCGCGCTCGGTGGGATAGGTCTCGTTGTTGACGTTGATCTGGTTGACGAAGTCGTATTCTGCGGCCCAGTCGTAGAACTCGTACATCCGCCCTTCGATGCGGAGCCGGGCGCGGCGGAAGTTGACGGTGTCGGCGAGGCCCGGATCGAGGCCGCCCTGGTTTAACGCCTGGTTGCCCGGGCCGGGGCCGGCCGTGAAAGCGACGGCATCGACCTGCGTGCGGCCGCCGATCTTGACCCTGAAGTCTTTCTGTTTTGACTCGGCCTGATATCCCGACGCCCACTTCGAGGCGAGGTTGGTGTCGCTGCCGATCTCGTAGGGTTCCGGCGGCTTCGTCTCGTCTTTCGCGGCGTCCTCGCCCGCCTTCGAATTGTTCTTGTCCGGTTTCTTGTCGGGCTTCGCGGCTGCGGCACCATTCGCAGCTTCGGCGGACGGCACGGGTAGCGTCTCGGCGGACTTCTGGGCCTCGAGTTCCTGAATGCGTCGCTCGAGCGCCGTCATCCGTTGGCGGTCGGCTTCGAGGGCCTCGGACACATCGGCGAACGAGCCGAACTCCGCGGCCACGCTGGGGATCGCCAGCGGAGCGGCGTCGCTGGTGTCGGCCACGACGAACGTCGCATCCGCAGCCCAGGCCGCGCTCGGTAGAACGCCGGCCACGACCACCGCGGCCAGCAGCAAGGCAAGTCGATGAAGGCGGAGATGATCCACCGGGCCACCTACTTTTCCCAAGCCGCCGGGTCGCAGGATTCGGCAATCCTTACGCGATCCCTCCGTTCGTCTCTATCGGCACGGTCATCGGCGAACGTGATGGTTGCTCTTTTGAAAGCGGCCGGGCTCGGGAAGCGACGCACCCGGGGCTCGGTTTTGGCCACCGGGTCGGGTCAGTCGGCGGCAGGCTGGGCTGTCTGGCCTGTCAGGGTGGGCCGCTCGTGGTGCGGGGAGCGCAGGGGGAACAGGGAGGCGGCGGGAAGCCGCAGCGTGACCGTGGTGCCCTCGCCGATTCGGCTGGCGATCCCGATCGTGCCCCCGCACGACTCCGCGATCGACCTGCAGATTGAGAGCCCCAGGCCTCCGCTCCGGATGCCGGCCCCGTGGGTGCGGGCCGGATCAGCCTTGAAGAATCGATCGAAGACATGTTCGAGATCGCGGGCGGCGATTCCCACGCCGGTATCCGCCACCATCAGGATCGCCGCATCGGCCGCGGCGACGGTCCGCACCTCGACCGTGCCGCCGGTCGGCGTGAAGCGGATCGCGTTGTCGAGCAGATTGCTCAGCAGGCGGCGGAGATCCACGGCATCGCCGTAGGCCTCGGCTGGATCGTCTGCCCGAATCCGCAACTCGATTCCCCGCTCCTCGGCCACCCCCGAGAACATCGCCACTGCTTGCCTGGCGACCGTGGCCAGATCGATGCTCTGGTGATGGCGGGGCCTGGCATGATCGGCCGACTCAGCCAGCAGCAGCAGGTCGTTGGCCACCTTCGAGAGGTGCCTCGTCGCCTCGAGCATGTCGGAGAGCACCTCGTGCTGGTCGGCCGGTAGGTCGTCGCGGTTGATCGCCACCTCCAGCGAACTCTGCAACGCCGCGAGGGGGCCGCGGAGTTCGTGCGCCGCGTCGGCGACGAACTGCTCCTGCTTGTCGACGTGGAGGGCGACCGAATCGAGCAGGCCGTTGATCGTGTTGGCGAGGAGATCGAGTTCGTCCTGCGTGCCGCGGACGGGAAGGCGGTCGCCGAGGCGGTTGGGGCTGAGCCGCTCGGCCGTGCGGAGCATCGACCTCATCGGCGTGGTCGCCCGACCGGCGAGCCAGTAGGCGGCCACGGGGGTGATCAGCGAGAGCCCGACGCCCAACGCCGTCAGCAGACGAATCAGGCCCGCCAGGCTCTCGTCGAGCCCGGTCGTGTAGGTTCCTACCCGAACGAGGAAGGACGGTCCGGTGGGACGATCGACGCGGGTACGGGCGTAGCGGTACTGTCCGACTTGACGAATCGTCTCCATCCGTTCGACGTCCATCGGAGGAAAGTTGGCGACATCGGTCGGGCAGTGGTCGCTCTTCCAGACCGTCGCGCCGTCGGCCGTCAGCAGTTGGACGAACCAGCCCCGCTCCTCGTGGCTGGCGGCCTTGCGGCGGAGTTCCGCCACGATCGGGGTCTCGTCGCCGCCGAGTTCCCGGATGGCCAGGGCGATCTCGCGGCAGGCGCCGCGGAGTTCGGCGTCGGCGTGGGCGTAGAGTGCCGACCGGGCGGTGAACCGCACGACGAGCAGGGTGACCGTCGTGAGCAGGATCACGACCGCGGCATTCCAGAGCGTGAGCCTGGTGCGGAGGCTCGTCGCCCGCAGTCGCTCAATCAGTCGCGAGTGCATAGCCGCGGCCCCGGACCGTCTGGATCATCGACGTCTCGCGGCCCTTGTCGACCTTGCCGCGGAGCCGGTTGATGTGCACCTCGATCACGTTGGTGGGGCCGTCCCAATCGAAGCCCCAGACATGCTCGCAGAGCATCGTGCGGGTCACGACCTGCCCCTGAAACCGCATCAGGAGTTCGAGGATGTTGAACTCCGTCGGCGTGAGATCGATTGGCCGCTCGTCGAGGGTCGCCCGACGGTTGGCGAGGCTGAGGTGGAGGCTGCCCGCCGTGAGCGTCATCGCCGGCCGGTCTGCCGCTCGGCGGTGGACGGCCGCGATCCGGGCGAGCAGTTCGTCCATTGCGAACGGCTTGACGAGATAGTCGTCGGCACCCGCCTCGAAGGCCTCGAGTTTTTCGCTCACGAGGCCTCGCGCCGTCAGCACGATCACGGGCGTGCGAACCCCGCCCGCCCGCGCCGCCCTGAGCACCGTCAGCCCGTCGGCGCCCGGCAGCATGAGGTCGAGGATCACCAGATCGCTGGCGATCATCGCGTCCTTACCGGCCGCGGCGCCGTCCGAAATCCAGCGGCACTGGTGGCCAGCGGCCGAGACGGCCGAAGTGACAGCCTTGGCGATGAGCGGGTCATCCTCGACGATGGCGACTTGCATCGGTTCCTCCACAGACGGCGTTCCGCCGACCATGGCTCCAGAATACCGTGCGCGGGCCGGCCGGGCGCTATTCCCACTCGATCGTGGCAGGCGGCTTCGAGGAAATGTCATAGACCACGCGGTTCACGCCCCGAACCTCGTTGATCACGCGGGTCGAGATCCGGGCCAGCACCTCGTAGGGAAGATGGCTCCAGTCGGCCGTCATGAAGTCCTCCGTCTCGACTGCCCGGACGGCGAGGGTGTCGTCGTAGGTGCGGGCGTCGCCCATGACACCGACACTCTGGACGGGCAGCAGCACGGCGAAGGCCTGCGACACCTGCCGCATCAGACCGGCCCGATCGAGTTCCTCCAGCACGATGGCATCGGCGTCGCGGAGGGTGTCGAGTCGGGGTTTCGTGACCTCGCCGAGGCAGCGGACGGCGAGGCCGGGGCCCGGGAATGGATGCCGCCAGACGATCCGCTCCGGGAGGCCGAGCTGCAGCCCGAGCTGCCGCACCTCGTCCTTGAACAGGTCACGAAGCGGCTCGATGAGCTCGAACTTCAGGTCCTTGGGAAGGCCGCCCACGTTGTGGTGGAGCTTGATGGTGGCGGCGGGGCCGTCGGCCGCCGCGCCGCTCTCGATGACGTCGGGATAGAGCGTGCCCTGGGCCAGGAACCGGGCGTCCTTCACCTTGGCCGCTTCCGCCGCGAAGCAGTCGACGAACGCCTTGCCGATCCGCCGCCGCTTCTCCTGCGGGTCGGTGACACCCGCGAGCACCCCGAGGAAGCGATCCTCGGCCGCCACGACGTGGAGGTCGGTCTTGAAGTGGCCTGTGAACTCCTCGATCACCGTCGCGGCCTCGCCCTTCCGGAGCAGGCCGTTGTCGACGAGGATGCAGGAGAGCTGGTCGCCGATCGCCCGGCTGAGGAGGGCCGCCACGACCGCCGAGTCGACGCCGCCCGACAGCCCGCAGATCACGCGATCGCCGCCGACGCGGCGGCGGATGTCGGCGATCATCGACGCCGCGAAGTCGTCGAGCCGCCACGTCCCGCGGCAGCCGCAGGCCTGGGTGAGAAAGTTGGCGAGGATCATCCCGCCCGCCGGCGTGTGGGTCACCTCGGGATGGAACTGGAGTCCGAAGACGGGCAGCGACTTGTGGCGCACGGCGGCGAACGGGCAGGTGGCCGTGCGGGCCAGCGGCACGAACTCCGCGGCGATGCCGTCGACCTGGTCGCCGTGGCTCATCCAGACCTCGGTCCGCCCGGGCACGCCCGCGAACAGCGAGTCGGCCTCCACGACCTCGCACGCCGACCGGCCGTATTCACGGGCCGCGGCCCGGCCGACGCGGCCGCCGAGGGCGTCGCAGGCCAGCTGCATGCCGTAGCAGATGCCGAGCACTGGAATGCCCAGATGGAAGATCGCGGGATCACAACGCGGCGCTCCCGCCTCGTACACGCTCGCTGGGCCGCCCGAGAGGATGATGCCCCGCGGAGCCAACTCGCGGATCCGCGCCGCCGTGATGTCGTGGCGGACGATCTCGCAGTAGACGTGCTGTTCGCGGACGCGGCGGGCGATCAGCTGGGCGTACTGCGAGCCGAAGTCGAGCACCAGCACCCGCTCGGCCTGCTGGCCGGTGGCGGGCTGGTCGGGGCGTGCGGGGGAGGACGCGGTGGGTGTCATGGCGGGCCGGGCCGGGAAAAGTGGCTGAGTATAGGGCGGACTGCCCGGCGGCGGCGATGCACCGCACCCGGGCCCGGCGGCAGCGTGTTTGGGGCCCTGAAGACCCTGCTATAGTGCCGCCCATGCACATCCTGCTGACCAACGACGACGGCATCTTCGCGCCGGGGCTCGCGGCCATGGAACGCGGCCTCCGCGGCCTCGGCGAAGTGAGCGTGGTGGCGCCCTCGACCGAGCAGAGCGGTGTGGGCCACGCCATCACGTTCCTCACGCCGCTGACCGCCAAGGAGGTGTTCGATGGCGACCGCCGTCGCGGCTGGGCCGTCGACGGCAGCCCGGCCGACGCCGTCAAACTCGGGATCTCGGAGTTCTGCCCCCGCCGCCCGGATCTCGTGATCAGCGGAATCAACAGCGGCCTCAACGCCGGCATCAACGTGCTCTACTCGGGCACCGTCGCCGCGGCGATCGAGGGGGCCTTCTTCGGGATCACGAGCATCGCCGTTTCACTCGAGTGGGACGACCATCCCGGCTACGCCCGCGCCGCGGAGATCGCGATCGGCGTCATTCGTGGCCTGCTCGACCGCCGGCCTCCGGCCGGAAGCCTGTTCAACATCAACATCCCCACCAGGGCGCTCTCCGGCACGCCGGAACTCCGCGTGGTGCCGATGAGCATCGCCCGCTACGGCGAGGCCTTCGAGCGCCGGGTCGATCCCCGCGGGCGTGCCTACTACTGGGCCACGAACGAGCCGCCGCCGCCGCCCTCGCCGCGCGAGTCGGACGTGACGGCATTGGCCGCTGGCAAAGTGACGCTCACGCCGCTCGATTACGACCTCACCCACCGCGGCGGCATCGACGAACTCGCGGCTGGCGAGTGGCGGATCGGCTGATCGAGGACAATCAGGAAGCCCCGAGCGCGAGCGAGGGGATACGGGCTGGATAGACGATCGGGCCGCGGGCTGGTTCCGGCCGGCCGCTCGGGGCTGCCTGCGCTCCGGCATCCATGCCTTCGCTTGTCAGCAACGCCGGCTCCAGGGCACGGGCAGCCTCTCGCTGCTTCGGCGTCCGTTTCCAGAAAGCCCTGAGCCCGAGCGAAGGGATGAGGCGATGCGGTTCGCGAGGGTCATTGTGTGTCGCCAAGCGTGAACCCCTCGCTGGCGCTCGGGGCTTTGTGGTGCTCCGTGCATCGCGGGCCGCGGGCTCTGTCGGCCCGGCGCGACGACGGCGGTCATTTGAGCGCGACCGTCACGGCGAGGCCGATCGCCAGCAGCACGCCGAACCCCACGGCGATCCAGGCACCGAGCGGCAGGCCGGCGATGTCGCGGCGCGGCCGCCGCGGCACTGCTGGCTTCGCAGCCGCTGGAGCGGCGGTCGCCTGGGCGTGGGCCGCCGGCGACGCAGCGTCGACCCGGATGGCCGGCACTGCGGCCACGGGAGGCCGCGACGGAGGCTTCGGCTGCGCCCGCGCGATGTCCGACGGCGAGGGCGTGCCCGCAAGGCTTCCGGAACCTCCGGGCGATGGCAATCCGGGGAAGATGCCGCTCGAGCCACTGCCGGGGCCGCTGCGGACCACGACACCGCCTCCGGACTCGTGGCCACCGACCGCGCGACGAGGCAGCGGCCGCCGCTGCGTCTCCGCCCGGGCCGGCGCGGCCGTGGACGGCCCTGAGCCGAGCCAGGCGCCGAGCGCATCGGCCACTTCCTGCGCCGACTGCGGCCGACCGTCGGGGTGCTTCTGCAGCATCCGGAAGTAGAGGTCGGCGATCGCGATCGGCACGTCGGGCCGCTGCTCGACGAGGTTCGGCGGTGGCTTGGTGAGGTGGGCCTGGAGACGCTCGGCGAGCTTGCCGGAGGCGAACGGCGGCTTGCCGATCAGCAGGTAGTAGAGCGTGCAGCCGAGCGAGTAGATGTCGCTCCTCCGATCGGCCTTGTGGCTGTCGGTCGCCTGTTCAGGGGCGAGGTAGTCGGCCGTGCCGAGCACCTTCTCGTCGTGTTCGCGGGTCAGCGAACCGTCCTCGTCGCCACCGGCCAGCGCGAGCCCGAGGTCGAGCACCTTCACGGTGCCGCGGCCGTCGAGCATCAGGTTCGCCGCCTTGATGTCGCGGTGGACCAGCCCTTCCTCGTGGGCATGCTGCAGGCCCAGGGCCGCCTGGCGGATGTACTCGGCCGCCTCGCGGACCGGTAGCGGGCCGTCGCGTTTGACCTTCGCGTGGAGATCGATGCCGTCGATGTACTCCATGGCGATGAAGTGGATCGAGCCGGCCGTGTCGAGGTCGAACGTGCGGACGATGTTGGGATGACTGAGGCGGGCCGACTGCCGGGCCTCCCGCTCGAAGCGGGCGAGATACGAGGTCTGATCGACCCGCTTGACCGGCAGCACCTTGACCGCGGCCTTGCTCTTGAGGGTCGCGTGCTCGGCAAGGTAGACGCTGCTCATGCCCCCCGCGCCGAGCAGCCTCAGGAGGCGGTACTTGCCGAGCGTGAAGCCTTTGTATCGGCCCTTGAGCAGCTGCTCGATCTGCCAGCGGGTCAGCAAGCCCGCCTCGGTCAGGGCCTGGAGCATCGGTTCCGGCGGCGGGCCGGCGTGACCGATCCAAGGCTCGACGGTGGCCATCAGCCGGTCGTCCTCCACGAGGCCGCTGCGGCGGGCGACCTGCAGAAAATCGTCGACGGACTGGACCGGCGCGGACATCGGCGGCGACACTTGGGGGGACGTTCGTCCGCGGGGCCGGCGACCGCACCGCCCCGCACTCCTCGGAATCTTACCTCAAGTCGTGGCCTGGGTGCTCTATTCCCGTCGCGGATGCCATCTCTGCGAGGTGGCTGAGGACATCGTTCTGTCGCATCGGCCAGCGGCTGTCGTCGTCGACGTCGACGACGACCGATCGGCGCGGGAGCGATTCGATCTCCGCGTGCCTGTGCTCGAGATCGACGGCCTCGTGGCAGTCGAGGGCCGGTTCGACGAGGCCGCCGTCGCGAGGCTCGCGGCAGGACGGGCGTCAGACGCCTAGCCGCAGCCCACGGCGGGAGAGCTGGTCGGCGAGCTGGGCCGCCGAGACGAAGAGCTCCGCGTCCCAGCCGACGGTGCGGGCCGTGTCGATGTGCGGTGCGAGGTCGTCACAGAAGAAGATCCGCTCCGGCGGCACGCCCGCCCGGGCGGTCGCCACGTCGTAGATCGCCCGGTCGGGCTTCGCGCTGTGCTCCTCGTGGCTGAGCACGATCTCGCGGAAGGCGGCCGGCAGGATGGCATAGCCGCTGGCGACGAGGAAGTCCCAGTGGGGGTCGCAGGTATTGGAGAGGATTCCCATCGGCACGCCCGCGCGGCGGCAGCCCGCGATGATCGGCAGCATCGCCGTGTTCAGCCAGAACATGTCGCTGGCCGCCCTGGCGAGCGCGGCGGGGTCGGGCCGCGTGCCGGTGCGGCGGGAGAACTCGGCGTGGAAGCCCGGCCAGTCGATGTCGCCGCGCTCGATCGCCTTCTGCAGTCCCCCCTCCATCACCACCTCGCGGACCGTCGCCACGTCGGCACCACTGGCGGCGGACATCTGCGCGAACGACCGTTCGCGGTCGAAGAAAAAGATGACGTTGCCGAGGTCGAAGTAGATGAAGGCGGGGGGCATCGGTGCGTCCGGGGCGAAAGGCGGGAGGGTGCCGAAGGCCGCCGCAGCGGCTTTCAAACCGCTGCGCAGCATACTATCCTGCGTCGTTCCGTCACCGGTCGCGGTTGTCGCAGCGGCGCCAGCCGGGCCGGCACCACCGCAGGAAGCCCAGACATGTCCGCGCTCAACCGCACCAGTTCCCGGATCACTCAGCCGCGGTCGCAGGGGGCGTCACAGGCGATGCTCCTCGGCACCGGACTGCAGCCGGCCGACCTCGACAAGGCCCAGGTCGGCATCGCGAGCATGTGGTACGAGGGCAACACCTGCAACATGCATCTCGACCGTCTCGCGGCCGGGGTCCGCGAAGGCGTGGTCGCCGCCGGCATGGTCGGCATGCGGTTCAATACCATCGGCGTCAGCGACGGCATCTCGATGGGCACCGACGGGATGAGCTTCTCGCTCCCCTCCCGCGACATCATCGCGGACTCGATCGAGACGGTGATGCAGGCCCAGTGGTACGACGGCCTCGTGGCCATCCCCGGCTGCGACAAGAACATGCCCGGCTGCCTGATCGCGATGGGCCGGCTCAACCGCCCCGCCCTGATGGTCTACGGCGGCACGATCAAGCCGGGCCACCTGGCCGACGGCACCGTGCTCGACATCGTCTCGGCCTTCCAGTGCTACGGGGAATACGTCGCCGGCCGGATCGACGACACGCGGCGGGGCGACATCGTCCGCCACGCGTGCCCTGGAGCCGGCGCCTGCGGCGGGATGTACACGGCCAACACGATGGCGACGGCCATCGAGGCGCTGGGCATGTCGCTGCCCGACAGCGCCTCGATCCCCGCCGAGCATCCGGGCAAGGCCGAGGAATGCCTGCGGGCCGGAGCGGCGATCCGCCGGCTCCTCGAACTCGACCTCAAGCCTCGCGACATCATGACGCGTCGGGCGTTCGAGAACGCCATGGTCACGGTGATGGCGCTCGGCGGCTCGACCAATGCGGTGCTCCACCTGATCGCGATGGCCCGCGCCGTCGGCGTCGATCTCGGGCCGGCCGACTTCCAGAAGGTCGCCCGTCGCATTCCCTACCTCGCGGACCTCAAGCCGAGTGGAAAGTTCGTGCAGGAAGACCTGCATTCGATCGGCGGCACGAGCGGCCTGATGCGATACCTGCTCGACAAGGGGCTCATGGACGGCGACTGCACGACCGTCACCGGCAAGACCCTCGCGGAGAACCTGGCGGCGAGCAAAGGGCTCGCCGCCGGGCAGAAGATCATCCGCCCGGTCGAAGACCCGCTGAAGAAGACCGGGCACATCACGATCCTGCACGGCAACCTCGCCCCCGATTCGGCGGTCGCGAAGATCACGGGCAAGGAAGGCTCGCGGTTCCGTGGCCCGGCACGCGTGTTCGACAGCGAGGAGGCGATGCTCGCGGCGCTCGAACACGGCGCCATCAAGCGGGGCGACGTGGTGATCATCCGCTACGAGGGGCCCAAGGGCGGCCCCGGCATGCCGGAGATGCTCACCCCTACCTCGGCGCTCGTCGGCGCCGGCCTCGGCAACGACGTGGCCCTGATCACCGACGGCCGCTTTTCGGGCGGTTCGCACGGCTTCATCGTGGGGCACGTGGTGCCGGAGGCCCAGGATGGCGGTCCGATCGCCCTCGTTCGGGATGGCGACGTGGTGGTGATCGACGCCGACACGGCCTCGATCGACGCGGAGGTTTCGGCGGAGGAGTTCGCTCGGCGAAAGGCGGAGTGGAAGGCGCCGCCGCTCAAGGCTACTCGCGGCATCCTCGCCAAGTACATCCGCTGCGTGGCGCCGGCCTCCCGGGGCTGTGTGACCGACGAGTGATGCGGTCCCCGGCGGTTCGCCGCGGTATGTCCCCATCGCTCACGCGATTGGGCTTCCTGGCGGCGTTTGACGCGGAGGGTGATTCAAGAAGCCCCGAGCGCGAGCGAGGGGATCACGCTCGGCGGCCACGCGGGGCCCGGCGATTCGCGACGGCCTGTCCCCATCGCTTACGCGATTGGGCTTCCTGACGGCGGTTGTTGCCCAACACGATCGCGCGGCCCGCTCAGGTCGCAATCGACGGCGCGAGCCGCTCCGGGAGCGTCAGTCCCGATTTTGAACCCAACGCGGCGGCGGTGCCGGCCGAGAGGGACGTCAGGCCGTTGAGGTAGAGCCAGCCGGTGTGCCGGGCGAGTTCGCAAGCTACGTCGTCCGGCAGGCTGGCAAGGCCGTCGAGGTAGAGGTCGCCGGCGTGTCGGGCGAGATGGGCCGCCGCGGTGGGCGAGAGCGACTTCACGCCATTGAGATACAGCAGACCATCGTGCGCGGCCAACGCGTCGGCCACGGCGTCGGGCACCGCAGCCAAGCCGTTCAGAGCGAGCGCGCGGCTTCGCTGGGCGAGTCCGCGGGCGGCCGATTCCGACAGTTCGGCCACCCCTGACAGCCGCAGCATGCCGCGGTGCCGCCCGAGTGCGGCGGCCACGTCGTCGGGCAGCGACTCGAGTCCATTCAGCGACAGGTCGCCGGACTGCCGTGCCAGTGCCACGGCGGCGTCGGCCGTGAGCGCCCGCATGCCGTCGAGCGAGAGCAGTCCCCGGAGATGAGCCAGCCCGGTGGCGGCCTCCGCGGACAGCGTGCTGAGGCCATTGAGCCAGACGGATCCGTTGTGTCGTCCCAACGCCGCAGCGGCGCGGTCGGAGATCGTCGTGAGGCCGTTGAGCCACAGCGATCCCTCGTGGGTGGACAGCGACTCGGCGGCCTGATCCGAGAGCGAGGCCAGGCGGTCGAGCGAGAGTCCGTGGGCGAACGTCGCCAGCCTGGCCGCGGCCTCGTCGGACAGCGAGCCCAGACCATCGAGCGAGAGTGCTCCTTCGTGGGCCGCCAGCGACTCGGCCGCCTCCGCGGAGAGCGAGCCGAGGCCGTTGAGCCACAGCGTGCCACCCTTGTGCTGCCCGAGAAACGCGGCGGCCTCGGCAGAGAGCGACGTACAGGCGTTGAGCGACAGGTCGCCCTTGTGCTGGGCGAGGCTCTGGGCCGTCTCGAGCGGCAGGTCGTAGTCGTCTGTCGTCGCGGCCATCAAGAGCTCCGGTGATCCGTGATAGGGAAGGTGCGCGCGGGCTTCAGCAGTCCTACGGCATGGTAGCCCATCGAGCATCCGCGAGCCGACTCATGCCGAACCCGGCGCGGAGCCATGCGAGGAGCCGGCCTGTGGGTGCGGGAAGAGACGCCGGCTATTTCGGGATCGGCAGCGTCTCGATCGGTACAGGAGGGCCCGGGGCGATCTGAGCTCCGGGCGGGAGCTGCTCGGGCGGGATCGGGACGCCGTAGACAGGACCCTGCGGCACAGGCGGCGCGGCCGGCGGAAGGCCCGGTTGCGTCACCGCGGCACCGGCCGCGTCGGGGGGTTGGTAGTAGGGCTCGGTGCGAGGCTGCGCCGGTACGCCCAGCTTGGCGAGCACCAACGCGAGCATCTTCTGCTCGAGCTTCGCGTCGCGACCGAGCGGGATCCAGCCAAGGTTGGGCGTGGGGCTCGCCACCGGCCGTGGCTGGTCGCCCACCTGCTGGCCGAGGGTGGGGAGCGGGGTGCCGTAGCGGTAGAGCGAGTCGTCGTTGCGGAACGAGGCCCCGCCGGTGGTCGCTCGCATCGGCCGCGGCAGGTATTCGAGTTCCTTGTTGACGACCACCTCGACCCGCCAGCCGGCCGAGTCTGGTGTGAGCCGCATCGTCGCCACTCGCCGTATCGACTGCAGCGTCGATTCCCACCGTTCGTCCCAGCCCACCGAGTCGCCCCGCCACGGCTCGAGGATGGTGGCGCCGGTCTGGGGGAAGGTGTCGATGCGGCCCTCGGTCGGCACTCCATTGGCGAACACCACCCGTTGCTCGGAGTGCACCTTGAAGAAGTCGTCGGTCACGTCGACGAGTTTCGTCCACACCAGCTCCGCGTCGATCGGGGGAATCACGACCGCGTTGCGGGGCGTCGCAGGCGGTCCGGGCATCACCGGACCGCCGGGGCCGATGATCGCGCCCTCCGGCAGCGGGGCGAACGGATTGGGTTGCAACGAGTTGGATTGCGAGCCGGGGGGAGCGGGCAGGATCGGCACCGCCTGAGGTGGAGGCAGCGGCTCCTGCGCAGTCGCCTCCGATCCCTGCGAGAGGGCTGCGACCAGCGTCGCGATCAGGAATGGGCGAAGCATCGGGGAGTTCCGCAGGGGTCGCGGATCGTCCCGGATCGTCGCCGGACGCTCAAGGGCAGTTCAGGCCCGCAAAATGCGGCGGTTTCGCCGCGTCAAGCAGCCCGACGCGGCGACCGCTCCGCAGGCGAGCAGCGAGAGCGCCGTCGGCTCCGGCACCGCCGCGATTCCGCCGGCCTGGCCTGCCGGCGGGTTGTAGCTGCCGGCGTCGAACAGGCCGTTGGACAGGAAGCTCGCGGCGTCGAGGATGTCGACGACGCCGTCGTAGGTGAAGTCGCCCTCGTTCCACGTCGCCGGGCTGCCGGTGTCGAACTTGCCGCCGGCAAGAAAGTTGGCCGCGTCGATGATGTCGACCTGCCAGTCGAGGTTGGTGTCGCCGGCGGCGGCGAAGCCGAACGTGACCGTGCCGTCGCCGTTGTCGAGCCAACCGACCGTCCGGTCGCCGCCGCTGGTGGCGGCCACGCTCGAGGTGATGCCGCTGGTGCCATTCCAGCTGCCGTCGCCCAGGCCGGTGACGATCGCGTTCACCATGTCGGCGGCGGAGAGGCCGGCCGCCACGGTCACCAGCCCGCTGCCCACGTCGGTCAGGCCGCCGGCATTCGGGGCCAGGCCGCCGACCGTCGCCTGGAGATACGGCGTGAGCGAGAGCGTGCCACCGGCAAGGGGCACGACCTTGCTCGAGCCAAGTGCTGCGCCGTCGGCCAACTGCAGACGTCCCCCCTGCACCGTCGTCGAGCCCGTGAGCGTGTTGGCGGCGGTGAGCACGAGCGTGCCGGCGCCCGTCTTCACCACCGGCACGGAGCCCGAGAGCGTCGGATAGCCCGCCTGCGTTTGCGTCTGGGTGCCCGTTGCGACGTTGATCGTGATCACCGTGGGCGCGCCGGCTGTGAATACGAGATTCAGGTCGTTGCCGCTCTGGGCGAGCGAAAAGGTGCCGCTGCCGAAGGCGTTGGCAAAGCCGCCGGTGCCGTTGGTGGCCGACGTGGTGATCAGGAACTTGCTGGTGGCGAAGCCCGTGATCCCGCCGGTGGCGGTGGCGATCTTCCAGGTGTAGTTGCTCGACGCGTCGAAGTTGGCCGCCGAGCCGCTGACGTCGGGCGCGATGCCGGAGAGCGTCCAGAGGTTGATCTTGAAGGGATCCGTCGGCGTGGATGCGATCGTGAGCGGCCCGCCAACGGCGAGCAGATCCCACGATGAGGTCGAGCCGGCGGTGCCCGTCGCCGACAGCATCTGCCAGTTGTAGTTGCCACCGGAACCCAAGGTGACGCTGCCGGAGACCGTCAGCGTGCCCGGACTGGCGCCCGGCGAGAGCGTGGCTCCGGAGCCGACGACCAGACCGCCCGCCACGGTGCCGCCGCCGCCGACGGTCTGCGTGGAGGGCACTGTGTAGCTGCCGAGGGCGGTGAGGTCGAGCGTCGCCCCGGCCGCGGCGGTCACCGACGATGCCGCCGTCATCGAGGCCGCCGGGCCCAGCGTGAGCCGTCCCTGCTCCACCACGACTGCGCCAGCGTAGTCGTTAGCCGCCGTGAATGTGAGCGTGCCGGCGCCCGTCTTCGCGAGCATGCCCGATCCCGAGACGGGGCGATCCATGGTGAGGTCGCCCGCGCCGCCCATGGCGGCCGTGCCGCTGAGGCTGACCGTGTTGGCCGCGCCGCCCCAGGTGGCGGGCGTCGAGGCGTTCGAGTTGACGAGCGACACGCGTCCGGCCGTGCCGGTCATCGTCAGCGCCTCGTCGTTGATCGAGTAGCCGTTGAGGTCGACCGTGCCCTGGCTTCGCGTCGTCGTGATCCCGGTCGTCGTGTCGGTCACCGCCACCGCGGAGATGGAGAGGCCCTTGAAGGTGTCTCCGAGTGCCAGTGCGTTGCCGAGTTTGAGCGTGCCCGCGCTCACCGCCGTGAGCCCCGTGTAGAAATTGACGTTGTTGAGCGACACGGTGCCGCCGTTCTGGCCCGTGGTGTTCGAGGTGATCATCAAGCCGAAGTTGTCGGCGGGTCCAGTGCCGCCACCCCAGAGCGCCCCGTTGATCACCACGTCACCGCCCGGGTAGAGGACGAGGCTGCGGTTGACCGTGGAACTGCTGGCTGTCACGTCGCCGTTCAGCACGACCGTGGCTCGTTCATTGACCTGCATCTTCTTGTCGGCGTTGCCGGTGAGCGTGCTGCCGCCCGTGATCGCGAGCGTCACGGTGCCGGTGCCGCTGGTGCCGACGCGGAGCATCGATCCGAACGAGCCGATGCTCGCCATCGGGTAGGTACCGGGGGCGACGAGGTCGAGCCCGGCCGAACTGTTGCTCTGGAACCATTGCAGATCGACGTTCGGCAGCGCCGCCTGATCCATCACGCGGACCGTGCCGCTCGTGATATAGAGCGTGCCGGTGAAGGAGTTGGCTCCGGAGAGCGTCACCTGGCCCTCTCCGTACTTGTAGAGCCCGCCGCCGCCGTTGATGTTGCCGGAGATGGTCGTGCTGCCGGCTCCGCCGATGCCCGTCTGGGCGGAGTAGAGGCCGACGGCGCCGCCCCACGACGCCGGTGACGACGTGTTGCTGTTGACGAGGGCGCCGGATGTCGAGATGCCGGTCCCGTAGAGCGAGAGCGGTTCGGCTGCCACCGACTGGCCGTTGAGGTCGAGGACCGCACCGCTCGACACGGTCGTGTCGCCGGCGGCGCTGCCCAGGGCCGTGGCGCTGCCCACCTTCAGCGTGCCCGCGGAGACGGTCGTGGCTCCCGCGAAGGTGTTGTTGCCCGAGACGACGAGCGTGGCGTTCCCGGCTTTCGCGAGCGTGCCGCCGCCGGAGATCGTGCCGGCCAACGTCTGGGCGCCTGCGCCGGAATAGACAATCCCACCGTCATTGGCGATTGCCCCCGAATAGACTCCACCGGGGCCGAGCAGGCCGTTGCCCGTGATCGCCAGCGTGCTGCCGGCGCCGGTCTCGAGCCTTCCGGTGTAGGCCGGGCTGGCGGCGGACAATGTCACGCTGCCGCTGCCCAGCGAGGCGAGCGTGCCGGTTCCGGAGAGCACCGCCGAGATGGCCTGGTCAGCGGAGCCCGTGAACGCGACACGGGTGTTGTTGGTGAGGGTGCCGGACACGGCCAGCGTGCCCGCCCCCGAGACCGCAACGGTGCCCGACGTGACCGTCATGGTCTCGGCGACGATCGCATTGTCGAATCCGAAGTCTCCTGCGCCCGACTTGGTCAGCGCGATCGCCGAAACCGTGCCGCCCGTCAGCGTGGTCGCCGCCGACGCATTGCCGATCGTCAGCTGGTTGGCCACCACGCCTTCTGGTCGGACGGTGATCGCCGCCGCCGTGTTGATGATGGCGTTGTCACCGGCGTAAAAGTTGGTCGAGCCTGCACCAGTCGTCCAGTTGGCCGTGGACTCGTTCCAGACGTTGTCGACCGCGCCGGTCCACGTCAGCGTGTACTGGGATCCGGTCACGACGAGTTGGAGTGCCGTCGGCGTGCTCTGGAACGTGTACTCCGTCCGTCCGATGGTGCCCGTGGTTCCAAGCAGCAGCGTCTGATTGCCGACGGCTGCACCCCCGAGTGTGATCGCGCCGGTGTTCGCGAGGCTGGCGCCTTGAAGCAGCGTGTAGGTGTTGCCAGGAGACGCGACACCGGAAAGAAGCAGCTGGTTGTCAGTACCGGCGATGGTGACCGCGCCGCTGGCAAGCAGCCCACTCGTGGCGGGCATCGAGATCGTCGAGTAGCCCCCGAGGGTCGCGGCGGAGATCGTGAACGGGGTGGCAGACGTGGTGGTGAAGGTGGCTGGAGTGACGGCGTCGCCTGCGATGGCGAAGCCGCCGGTGGGCAGGGAGGTGGCGGTGAGGCCGCCAGCGGGGCCTATTGTCACGCTCCCGGCGCCCGAGAGCGGCTTGGCAACAGCGGCACGGACATCGAGCATGCCCGCGGCTGCGATCGTCGTGGGGCCGGTCGAGAGCGCGGTCGCGTGGGCGACCTGCAGCGTGCCGGAACTGACGGTCACGCCGCCCGTGAAGGTGTTCGCGGTGCCGAGCACAATCACGCCGGGCCCCTCGGTGGTCAATGCCACGGTGCCCGACACCGGCACGCCGACAACGAGCGGGTAGGCCGTACTGTTGTTCTGCCACGCCTGCCTGGCTCCGAGCGCCATCTTCATGACCGACGATGAACTCGTGGCCGCGAACGAGGTCGTGCCGGTGACGCTGCTGCTGACGATGATGCCGTATCCGGCCGGCACGTCGGCGCCGCCGGTGTTGATCGTGAGGGTCGATCCTGCGTTGCCAGACGGGCTCCGGAAGGTGTATCCGCCGGTTCCACTCGCGTTCATCACGATCGTTCCGACCGACACGTTGCCGCTGGAGGGATTCGTGCTGTTGCCGATCGACACGATACCGGCAGCGCCCGTGTTCGCGGGTGCCGGCCCGAAGCCGAAGGTGACCGATTTGCTGCCATACGACGTGGTCCAGATCGCCGTAGTCAGCGTTCCGGACGACGAGGTGGAGAAGTTGGGGTTGTTCGTGCTGCCCGTCGTGCTCTGCCAACTTCCGCCGGCATCGCCGTAGATCGTGGTGCTGTTGCGATCCCAGTAGAAGTCGGTCGCTCGACCGGAATGCGCTGTCGAGAGAACCGCAAAAATGGCGACAGCGATCCACGTCATGAGCCGTTGCATGAGCGTTCTCCCCCCTGATGAAAACAGACGTTCCCCGACCCCTGAGGGCGTCGTTATAGCCCCGCCCCGCCCCGGACTGCAAGTCGCACAGCCCGGTTTCATGACGCGAGGCGGTGCGGGCGCAGGTTCCACGCCCGGGATGAACATCGCGTTGTGGCTTGAGGCTTTTTCGCATGCCGGAGGCCCATCGAGAGGCTGTCGCCGCGCGTCACCGCGACCCGCCGCGTGAGCGCCGTTCACCGTTCGCCGCCGGCCAGCATGCGGTCGGCCTCGGCGCGAGCCGTGGCGAGCACGTCGGCGACCTTCACCGGCATCCCACCCCGGCGGCCGCTCTCGTGGGCTGCCTCCATGATCGCGTAGATCTCGATCGTCTCCGCCGCGGGGACGGGCGGCTTTCCCGTGCGGAAGAACGCCGCGATCTCCCGCGCGAGCGGCCCGTAGCCGGGATTGTCTCCGAGGCTGCGAACCTCCTGCACGCCGAAGGCGACGCCTCCGAATGGCTTGAGCGGCCGCATCCCGCGAAACGTGCCGAGCCGGCCGTCGGTCCAGCGGCCCACGACCACGTCGCCGTCCTCGGCTCCCACGCGGGTCACCTCCGCGCAGCCCGGTCCCAGGCAGGTGACGAGCATCTCGATCCCGTGGATGCCGTACCAGAAGAAGTCGGGGTGGGTCGGCTCGAGCGTGCAGGGTCCGTAGGTGTCGCAGCCGCGAACCCGGCCGATCGCCCCCGCCCGCACCGCCTGCGGTTCCGTGCCCCAGCGGAGCGCCGAACTCGAGAAGATCGGCACACCAGCCCGTTCGGCGAGCGCATAGATCGCGACCACTTCCGCGAGCGAGCCCCCGACCGGCTTGTCGACGAACACCGGCTTTCGGGCGGCGATCACGGGGCGGATCTGCTCGAGGTGGGGCCGGCCGTCGTTCGTCTCGAGGAGCACGCAGTCGGCTTGGTCGAGCACCGCCGCGATCGAATCGACGATCTCGACGCCCTGGTCGGCGACCTGCTGGGTGATCGCGTCGCGGCGAGACGTGCTCGATTCGATGTCGGCACTCCCTATGGGATGGGCGACCACGACCCGCATGCCCCGCACCGCCTCGCGGGGCTCCGGTGCGTTGAAGTCCTTCGTGAACGCCGCCGCATGCGAGGTGTCGAGGCCGATGATCCCGATGCGGAGATCGCCGGCCAGGCACGGGCCGACGGCCCAGGCAGCCGCGACGCCGAACGAGATCAGGGCTCTCATGCGGGCCTCCACCCGGGGCGATACTCCTTGGTCCAGAGCGCCACCGCGTCGTCGTTCCCCACGATGTGGCCGTCCTCGGGCCGCGTGTGCAGCACGCGGTCGGTGCGGTGCGCGATGGTGCCGAGGTGGCAGAGGAGCGCACTGGCGTGGCCCTCGGCGATGTCCGCCACCGGCCGGCGGCCGTCACGGATCGCGTCGAGGAAGTCCACGACATGGACCACGTCGTCCTTCTTGGAGCCTGCGTGCTCGCTGACGATCACGTTCTTCCCGTCGAGCACCCGCCAGCCTTCGGTGTCGATCAC
>Ga0315902_10003146_pt1 | contig 24958 bp, 24 predicted proteins | sample LakEriMetagenome_9_FD_203523 | JGI IMG/M metagenome (GOLD analysis project Ga0315902, IMG submission 203523) | Freshwater fungal communities from buoy surface, Lake Erie, Ohio, United States - Buoy 12 MA117 | ecosystem: Environmental > Aquatic > Freshwater > Lake > Lake biofilm | place: USA... | reverse complement strand
CCGGCGAGGACGAGCTGGACGCCGCCATGCAGCCCTTTGGCGGCTTTGACCACAATGTGCAGACCTTCCGGGTCGTCACCCGTCTGGAGCGTCGCTATCCGATCTGGGAAGGCCTCAACCTGACCTGGGAGACCCTCGAGGGCGTCATTAAGCACAATGGACCTGTGACCTCCCGCCTGGAGCGTCCCTCCTGGAGCGCCGTGGCCGAGTTCGACCGGGGTTACTCGTTGGAGTTGGGCGGTTGGGCCTCGGCGGAGGCCCAGGTCGCGGCCCTCGCCGATGACATCGCCTACAATAACCACGACGTGGACGACGGGGTGGTGGCGGGCATGTTCACCCTTGCGGACCTGCTCGACGTCCCCCTCATCGGCCCCATCCTGTTCGGAGTGAAGCGGGATTTCCCCGACCTGGACGACTCCATTGTCCGGATGGAGGCGGTTCGCCGGATGATCGGCGCCATGGTGGACGATGTCATGGCCGAGACCACCCGGCGGGTGGCGCAGTCCGGCGTGGACTCCGCTGAGGCCGTGCGGGCTCTGGACCACGCCCTGGTAGCCTTCTCGCGCCCGATGCTCGAAGACCTCGCCGCCCTGCGGGAGTTCCTCCTGAACCGGATGTACCGTCACTGGCGGGTGAACCGCACCCGGAGCCAGGCCCGGCGCATTCTGGCCGAGATGTTCCAGCTGTTCATGGCCGAGCCCGATGTCCTGCCCGCGGACATCTACGCCGCACTGGAGGGCCGCGACGAAGCCTCCCGCGCCCGGAGCGTCTGCGACTACATCGCCGGCATGACGGACCGGTTCGCCATCGAGGAGCACAGGCGCCTGTTCCAGCTGGAAGTCTGGTCCTGACGCGGCCCGGGGTGGGTGACCTGTGCTCGGGGGGCTAAACTGCGAAGTCTCCGCGATCCGTATTGATTCGCGGTCCCAGGACGGAACTGGCCATGTCTGACCATGATCGCGGCGGCGGGTCGTCGCACGATGAACCCCTGGCCCTCGACCGGCGTGAACGCTCCGCGTCCCGCGGCTATGCGTCCAGGGGCCCCGCGCCTCTGACGCTGGTCCTGTCGGTTCTTCTGCTGCTGGCCCTGGCGGCGGCGATGTTCGCCTTCTATCGCAGCGGTCTGAACGAAGGCTCCCGGTCGCCGAGGGAGATCGGCGCCCCAGTGGGCGACCTTCACGCCGCGCCGCCGCCGGCCTCCGGCGATGTCGACCCCGCCGCCGGATTGAAGATCTACCAGCAGGCGGAGGGCGAGCCGCCCCCGCTCCAGCCCAACTTCACCCCGCCCCCGGAGCAGCCCCTTCCGCGGCCTTCGGCAGCGCCTGCGGCGCCCGTTGCGCCTGCGGCCACAACACCTGCGCCTTCGGCCGCCGTCCCTGCGCCGGCGCCCGCCTCGCCACCGCCTGCGCCGGTGACGGTCCTGACCAAGCCGGCCCCGACTCCTGTAGCGAAACCGCCAGAGACGGCCCCACGTCCCGCCCCGCCCGCACAGGCGGCCTCCAAGCCTGCGGCGCCGGCGGCGAAGCCGGCCCCGGCGTCGGCCCCCAAACCGGCCGCAACCGGCGGCCCCGCCAGCGTGCAGATCGGCGCCTTCTCCTCCGCCGAGATCGCGGACAGGGAATGGAGCGCCGCCGTCGCCCGGGCGGGGGGCTCTGGTCGAGGCAAGCGCGTCGAGCGGGTCGAGCGTAACGGGGCCACCCTGTTCCGAACCTCCGTGACCGGCTTCCCGGACCGCGCCTCGGCCCAGGCCTTCTGCGACCGGCTGAAGGCGGCCGGAAAGTCCTGCTTCGTCCGGTGAGGGACTCCGCCGCCATCTACGGCTGCCTTGGACCGCGTCTCGGGGCGGAGGAGATCGCCTTCTTCCGGGACGTCCAACCCTGGGGGTTCATCCTCTTCGCCCGCAATATCGAGGGGCCGGACCAGGTGCGCGCCCTCATCGCCGGCCTTCGTGAGACGGTGGGCCGTCAGGACGCTCCGGTCCTGATTGACCAGGAGGGTGGACGGGTCCAGCGCTTCGGTCCCCCCCACTGGCGAAGGTACCCACCGGCCCGGGTCCTGGCCCGGCTCCCGGGTGGACTGACCGCCCAGCGGGATGCTGTACGGCTGGGGGCGCGCCTGATGGCTGACGACCTCTTCGCCCTGGGCGTCAACGTCGATTGCGCGCCGGTCCTCGACGTTCCCCAGCCTGGCGCCCACGACATCATCGGCGACCGCGCCTACGGCGAGACCCCGGAGGCCGTGGCGGTGCTGGCCCGGGCGGCGGCGGAGGGGCTCCTGGCGGGAGGGGTCCTGCCGGTGATCAAGCACATGCCCGGCCATGGCCGTGCGACGTCCGACAGCCATCTCGACCTGCCGGTGGTCGAGGCCTCGCTCGCAGCGCTCCGGGAAACAGACTTCCCACCCTTCCAGGCGCTCTCGGACATGCCCCTGGCCATGACCGCCCATGTCCTTTACAGGGCGCTCGACCCCCGTCGTCCCGCAACGACCTCCCGCCGGGTGATCGGGGAGGTGCTCCGCGGGGAGCTCGGCTTCTCCGGCCTCATCATGAGCGACGACCTGTCCATGCAGGCGCTGGAGGGGGACATGACCAGCCGGGCCCGTCAGAGCCTCTCCGCAGGATGCGACGTGGTCCTCCACTGCAATGGCGACATGGCCGAGATGAAGGCCGTCGCCGCCGGCGTTCGGGGCCTGTCCGGCCCGTCCGCCCGCAGGGCCGAGGCGGCGTTGTCGCGGCTTCCCCTTCGTCCCGAACCCTTCGACCGCCGGGAGGCGGAGGCTCGCTTCGACGCCCTGCTCGCGGGGGCCGGCTCGTGAGCGAGGCCGCCGAGTTCCAGCCCCGTCTGGACTTTGAAGCCGCCGAGGGCGCCGCCCTGGACGGCGAAGCCCTGATCATCGACGTCGATGGGTACGAGGGACCCCTGCATGTCCTCCTGGCCCTCGCCCGGAGCCAGAAGGTCGATCTTCTCCGCATCTCGATCACCCGCCTGGCGGACCAGTACCTGGCGTTTGTCCAGCAGGCCCGGAGGCGAAGCTTCGCCCTGGCCGCCGACTACCTGGTCATGGCGTCCTGGCTGGCCTTCCTGAAGTCACGACTGCTCCTGCCCCGGCCCGAACGCCCCCAGCCGGAGGAGGCTCCAGCGGAGGAGGTGGCCGCCCAGCTCGCCTTCCGCCTCGCCAAGCTTGACGCCATGCGGCGAGCCTCCGAGGCTCTCCGGGCCCGGCCGCAGCTGGGCCGCGACGTGTTCGTCCGCGGCGACCCAGAGGCGATCCGGATCCTGCCCTCGACGCGGCTGGAGGGCGACCTCTACGCCCTCATGCAGGCCTATGTGGACCAGCGACGACGCTCGGACACCCGCAGCTACCGGCCGGAGCCCGTGAAGGCCTATGCCCTGGAGGCCGCCCGCGACCGTCTGCGCAGCCTGCTTCCCGAACTGACCCGCTGGACCTCCTTGACCGGTGTGGCCCCGCAGCCCGCCTTGGGGATGGCGTCCGCGCCCAGCCGGGCCTCGTACCTGGCCTCGACCCTTTCAGCGAGCCTGGAGCTTGTACGTGAAGGCGCCCTGGAGGCGCGGCAGCTGGAGGCTTTTGCCGAGATCTACCTCCGCAGCCGAAGGGGAGGAGGCGATTGACCGGACCGACAGACGCCGCCGCCAGCCCGGATTCCACCGAGACTGAGCGCCGCATCGAAGCGCTCTTGTTCGCCGCGGCGGGGCCGCTGAGCCTCGACGACCTCGCCCGCCGGCTTCCGGAGGGTTCCGATGTCGACAAGGCTGTCGCCGCGCTGCAGGTCCGCTACGCCGGCCGGGGCGTCGAGCTGGTCTGCGTGTCCGACCGCTGGCGCTTCCAGACCGCTCCCGACCTCGCCTTCCTGATGACGGTCGAGCGCGAGGAGCCGCGGCGGCTGTCCCGCGCCGCCCAGGAGACCCTGGCGATCATCGCCTACCACCAACCGGTGACCCGGGCCGAGATTGAGGCGGTGAGGGGGGTGCAGGCCAGCCGCGGCACCCTGGACGTCCTGCTGGAGTTGCGCCTGGTGAGGATGCGGGGGCGGCGGCGAACGCCCGGCCGGCCGGTCACCTACGGCACCACAGACGCCTTCCTCGAGCACTTCGGGCTGGCCAGCCTGGCGGATCTGCCCGGCGCCGCCGACATGCGCGCTGCAGGGCTTCTCAGCCTCGACCTGCCGGCGGACTTCAATGTCCCGACCCCAGGCCTTTCCACTCCGGAAGAGGACCCGATTGAGCCGGGGGACGACGCCCCGGAGTTCCACATGGATTTCCTGGGCGACCCCGGCGACGAGGGCAAAGGCCCGGCCGGCGCCGCCTGACCCTTGGCGGTACCGGGGGGCGGCGTCTATATAGGCGGATGATCGGTCCGCGGGGCCGGTCTGAACCCGATGAGGAGCTTGTCACATGGGCGGAATGTCTCCGGTCCACTGGATAATCGTTGCGGTGGTTGTCCTCGTGCTCTTCGGCGGGCGAGGGAAGCTCTCAGGCCTGCTCGGCGACGCTGGTAAGGGCATCCGCGCCTTCCGTGACGGCCTGAAGGACGGCGGCAAGCCTGAAGCGCCCGGCGAGACGGCGGCGGCCAAGGTGGACGCGCCCAAGGAAGACGCCCGGGGCTGACCCCGAGCGACCCGAACCACCCCAGGCCTTGGCATGGGGACAGTGCTAGGACCTGGTCATGCTTCCCGAAGTCGGCGGGCTTGAATACCTCCTGATCGCCGCTGTCGCCCTGATCGTCGTCGGGCCCAAGGACCTGCCCGTCATGCTCAGGAAGTTGGGCGAGTGGATGGGTCGCCTGCGGGGCATGGCCGCCGAGTTCCGCGCCAGCTTTGACGACATGGCCCGTCAATCCGAGCTCGATGAGCTGCGTCGCGAGGTGGCGGCCATGCGCCAGTCCCAGGGCGCGCTGCTGACCAGCGAGACCGCCGAGGTCAATCAGGTCCTTCGCGAGATCGGCGATAGCCTTCAGACCTCGGACATCCAGTTCCATCCGCCGCTTGGCGGCGGGACCTCGGAGGACGAGGCGGTCGCGGAGGCCGCTGCGGTCGATCCGACCCCAGCCCCCGAGGCGGTTGCGGCGGCGCCCAAGCCGCGGCGTCGCCGCAAGGCTTCGGAGCCGGCGGGATGACTGACGCCCACGAACCCGAAGACGAGATCGAGGCGTCCCGGGCCCCGCTGCTGGACCACCTGGTCGAACTCAGGCAGCGATTGATCCGATCGCTTGTGGCCGTGGTCCTGGCGTTCATCGTCTGCTTCGCCTTTGCGGATGTCCTCTATGGGCTGCTCCTGAGGCCTTACGAAGCTGCGGCGGGGATCCTGGCGGCCCAGAAGGCGGCGACCGCGTCGGCGACGCAGACAGGGTTCTGGGATGGCGTCCTGCAGGCCCTTCACCTCAAACCGTCGACAGCCAACGGGGGCGGAGGCCCCTTTGACCTGCTTCTGGTGCTCATGGGCCTGAAGGAACTGCCGCCCGTTCAGGGCCAGGAGCTCAAGCTTATCTACACCGCCCCGCTCGAGTTCTTCTTCACCAAGCTGAAGCTGGCCGGATTCGGGGCGGTGGTCCTGTCCTTCCCGGTGCTGGCCAGCCAGGTCTACGGGTTCGTCGCGCCCGGGCTCTACAAGCGGGAACGTCGCGCCTTCCTGCCCTTCCTCGTCGCCTCCCCGGTTCTGTTCACCCTGGGTGGAGCCCTGGTCTATTTCTTCATCTTTCCCTTCGTCCTCTGGTTCTCCCTGTCCCAGCAGATCACGGGCGCCGGAGGGATCACCGTGGAGCTCCTGCCGAAGGTCTCGGACTATCTGACCCTGGTCACCACCCTGCTAATGGCCTTCGGCCTGTGTTTCCAGCTGCCGGTTGTCCTGACCCTCCTGGGCCTGGCCGGAATGGTCAGTTCCACAGCGCTGCGGGAGTTCCGGCGCTACGCCATTGTCGCCATCTTCGTCGTTGCGGCGATTGTTACGCCGCCGGATCCCATCAGCCAGCTCATGCTCGCCCTGCCGATCATCCTGCTCTACGAGGTCTCCATCTGGTGCGTGCGCGTGATTGAGTTCCGCCGTCGGCGGGAGATCGACGAGGACGCGATCGCCTGAATACGTCCATGGGACGGTTGGCGCCCCCGGCGACGCGGACTAGAGAAGTCGGCCAATCCTTGGACCCTTCCGCCATGCATGACATCCGAGCCCTTCGCGACACTCCCGACCTTTACGAGATGGCCTGGGCGGCGAAGGGTCGGTCTGGAGCCGCGTCTGAGGCGCTGCTGCTGGACCAGCAGGTCCGCGCCGCCCGAACCGCCTCCGAAGCGGCGCAGGCCCGGCGTAATGACCTCTCCCGGCGGATTGGCCAGGCCAAGGCTGCCGGCGACGCAGCCGAGTCCGCGCGGCTCCTGGCCGAGGTCGAGGTCCTGAAGGCTGAGGCCGCCGGTGACGCCGAACGAGAGAAGGCCGCGGACGAGGCCCTGCGGGACCTCCTGGCCAGCCTGCCAAACCTGCCCGCGCCGGACGTGCCGGAGGGCGCCGATGAGGCCGGGAATGTCGAGGTCCGCCGCTGGGGCGAACCCTTCGCCATCCAGGCCCCCCGTAACCACGCCGATCTCGGCGAGGCCCTTGGCCTGATGGATTTCGAGGCCGCCGCCCGCATGAGCGGCGCGCGCTTCGTGGTCCTCAAGGGCCGGTTGGCGCGGCTGGAGCGGGCGCTGGGCCAGTTCATGCTGGATATCCAGACCCTCGAGCATGGCTACACCGAGGTCTCGCCACCCCTCCTGGTGCGCGACGCCGCCGCCTTTGGCACCGGCCAGCTGCCCAAGTTCTCGGAAGACCTTTTCCGGACCACGGACGACCGCTGGCTCATTCCCACCGCCGAGGTGTCCCTGACCAACCTCGCGCGAGAACAGATCCTCGCGGCTGAGACCCTGCCGCTTCGCCTGACCGCCCTGACGCCCTGTTTCCGGTCTGAGGCGGGCGCCTCGGGCAGGGACACCCGGGGCATGATCCGCCAGCACCAGTTCTACAAGGTCGAACTGGTGTCGATCACCGAGCCCGACCAGTCGGACGCCGAGCACGATCGTATGGTGTCCTGCGCCGAGGCGGTCCTGAAGCGGCTGGAGCTGCCCTTCCGGACCATGCTGCTCTGCCGGGGCGACATGGGCTTCAGCGCCCGTCGGACCTACGACCTGGAGGTCTGGCTGCCCAGCGAGGGGCGGTACCGTGAAATCAGCTCCTGCTCCAACTGCGGGGACTTCCAGGCCCGCCGCATGGACGCCCGAACCAAGTCCGCCGGCGAGAAGGGCACCCGCTTCGTCCACACCCTGAACGGTTCGGGCCTCGCCGTCGGCCGGACCCTGGTGGCCATCCTGGAGAACTACCAGGACGAGGGCGGCCGGATCTCTATTCCCCAGGTCCTCCAGCCCTACATGGGCGGGATCACCCACATCGACCGGGCCGCCTGACCCCGTGCGCATCCTCCTGACCAATGATGACGGCATCCACGCGGAGGGCCTGGTCTCGCTGGAGCGGATCGCCCGGGTCCTGAGCGAAGACATCTGGATCTGCGCGCCGGAGTACGAGCAGTCCGGCGCCAGCCGCTCCCTGACCCTTGCCGAGCCGCTGCGCGTCCGCAGGCTCGATGATCGTCGGTTCGCCACGACCGGAACGCCCACCGACTGCGTGATGCTGGCCGTCACCGAACTCATGGGCGGCCTGAAGCCTGACCTCGTCCTCTCGGGCGTCAACCGGGGCGCCAACCTCGCCGAAGACGTCACCATGTCCGGGACTGTCGCAGGCGCCATCGAGGGCATGGCCCTCGGCGTGCCGGCCATCGCCCTGTCGCAGATGAGCTGGCCGACCCCAGGGGAGGAGCCCGCCGACCAGCCCGTCTTCCTGCCCGCTGAACATTTCGGCCCGGGAATCGTGCGCCGACTGGTGGAGATCGGCTGGCCTGCGGACGTGGTGATGAACGTCAATTTTCCCTCCCGACCGTTGGCCGACATCCGTGAGGTCGAGGTCACGCGCCAGACCTTCCGGGATCTTCATGTCCGCCAGGCCGTGCAAAGGACGGATCCCCGAGGCGAGACGTACTATTGGATGGGCTTTCGGCGGGAGTTGTCCGCCCCTGCCGCCGGCACGGACCTGCGCGCCATCTACGACGGCCGAATCTCCGTGACACCGCTGCACATCGACCTGACTCACCAGGAAACCGTCCACAGGATGCGGGCTGTCCTGGGCGGCGCTCCGCCGAAGGCCTGAGGATGGTGAGGCGTCCCCACACTCCCGAGGACCCGCGGCACGCCCGCCTGATGGAAGGCCTGAGGGAGCAGGGCGTGTCGGATCCGGCTGTGCTGACCGCCATCGCCACGACCCCGAGAGATCTCTTTACGCCGGACCTGTTCCAGGAAAGGGCCTTCGAGGATCAGGCCCTGCCGATCGCTTGTGGGCAGACCATCAGCCAGCCCTATATCGTCGGGCTGATGACCCAGGCCTTGCGGATCGAGAAGCGCTCCCGCGTTCTCGAGATCGGGACCGGGTCCGGCTACCAGACCACCATCCTCTCCAAGCTGGCGCGGCTGGTCTACTCGGTGGAACGGTACCGGACCCTGCTGTCCGCTGCAGAGGGTCGCTTTCGTGAACTCGGTTTGACCAATGTGATCACCCGCTTTGGCGATGGGGGCCAGGGTTGGCCCGAACAGGCGCTTTTCGACCGGGTCATGGTGACTGCCGCGGCTTCGGAAGATCCGCGCACCCTGCTGGCGCAACTGAAGCCAAAAGGGGTATTGGTGGCGCCAGTGGGCCGGGGGCCCGTCCAGAACCTGAACCGGTATGTCGGGGATGGGGAGGGCGGTTTCACGGTGGAAACCCTGATGGAAGTCAGGTTTGTGCCCTTGCTGGACGGCGTCGCGAAGGACTCCTGAGCGCGCCAAATTTGTGACGATTTCTTGGGGCTGAGAGTCCGGACCGCGTGGACGATCCGAATCGCAGCGCCACACTGGGTAAACAGAGCCGGAGCGGCGATGAGCAGTTTTCTCAACCGGACCGTCCTGATCCTTGCGGCGACCACCGCGTTTGTCAGCCTGGCGGGCCCATCCCTGGCTCGGGAGCCAATCGGCGCTGAGGCCGCACCGGTGCAGCTGGCCTTGCTCCAGGCCGCCGGCGACACCTACACCGTGCAGCGAGGCGACACCCTCTTTGGGATCAGCCGGAAGCTCGGCCTCTCCCCTGAGGCTATCGCCGAGGCCAATGACCTTGGATCCGGCGCCCGTATCGATGCAGGCATGAAGCTGAGGTTACCCGGCGTCCAGGCCGGCGAAAGTTCGGCCGCGCGACCCCAGGCCGCCGGTCGCGTCATCACCGTTTCCTCCGGATCCTCGACCTATGTCGTTCGCAGCGGCGACACGGTCGACGAGATTGCAGGCCGCCTGGGCATGACCCGAAAGGCTTTTGCTGACCTCAACAACCTCCAGCCGCCCTATGCCCTGAGCGTGGGGCGAAAGCTCAAGGGGCCGCCTGAGACCCGCAGGGCGTATGTGGTCGCCGAGGGCGACAGCCTCGAAGTGGTGGCTCGACGCTTCTCGGTCTCCACCCGGGCTCTGGCGGGCGAGAACGGGTTGCGCAGCACAGCCGCTCTGAAGTCGGGTCAGAGGCTGACCCTTCCGCAGGGGTATAGGGACCGTGGACCCATTCGGGCGGCTGCGGCGTCGACGCGCGCGCCGACCACCGCCGCCGCGCGGCCGGCGCGCCCAGACGTGGAGCCGCCAGCCGAGGCGCCGTCCGCCGCGCCGCAGGGCGTCGCCACTGTGAGGGTCCTGGCCGGCGGCCGCGTGATCTCGGTCAAGGGCAAGCCCGCCGCCTATACGGTTCGGAAGGGCGACACCGTCGACGCGATCGCAGACCGCATGGGGCTGTCCCGAAAGGAGCTTTCGAGCCTCAATGGCCTGAAGCCGCCTTACACGCTTCGCCCCGGCCAAGTGCTCCAGGGCCCGGCCGAGACCCAGCGGGCCTATGTCGCCGTGGCCGGAGACACCCTTTCCGTTGTCGCGCGCCGGTTTGGCGTGACCCCTAGAGCCCTGGCGACGGCCAATGGGCTCCGTTCCACGGCCTCGATCCGGTCGGGCCAACGCCTGGTCCTGCCCGATGGCGCCCGGGATCGCGGACCGATCCGGGAGACCCTCCGGGTTCCGGCCCCTGCGGCGCAACCGGCCCGTCCCGCGCCCGAGGCGGTCACCACGGACACAGACGCACCGCTGGAGGATCCCTCCAACGCGGGACCGCCCGAGCTAAGGACCGAGCCCGGACAGCCGGCGGTGACCCGTCCGCCTGCGCCTGAGCCGGCTCCAGCCCCAGCGCCGGCCCAGTCCCAGGCCCCGACCCCTCCAGCCCCCGCTGCGGCCGCCACTCCCGCCCCGACGCCGCAGCCTCGCCCCGAGCCCCCCCGATCGGTTCCGCCCCGAGTGGAGACCCCGCGGCCGCCGGTCGTCGCTCCCCCTGCGCCGCGCCCTGTCGCCCCGCCTCCCAGGGTCGCACCGGCTCCGGCGCCTCCTGTCGCAGCCCGGCCGCCCTCCGGAGGTTTCACGCCCCCTCCGACCGCATCCACGACGCCCCTCACCGACGCCCAGGTCGCAGCCCTCGGCAAGGGCCGCTTCCTGTGGCCGATACGGGGGGAAATCCTCTCTGACTTCGGACCCAAGGGCACCGGCCAGAGGAATGACGGCATCAACATCCGGGCCGCCCGGGGCGCCCCGGTCAGGGCCTCCGCCGCCGGCGAGGTGGTCTATGCCGGCGACCAGGTGCCCGGCTTCGGCAACCTGGTGCTGATCAAGCATCCGGACGGCTGGGTCACCGCCTACGCCCACCTGTCCAACGTCGACGTGAAGATCCAGCAGAGGGTGCTGCAGGGGCAGCAGATCGGTGAGGCGGGCGATACGGGCGGGGTCTCCGAGCCCCAGCTCCACTTCGAGATCCGCTATGCGCCGACGCCAGCCGAGCGGGCCCGTCCTGTGTCGCCGTCCCTGCTCCTGCCGCGCTGAGGAGTCAGAACGGCAGGGCGGTTCCCCGAGACCCGGCGAGGTCGAGGATGAATTGCCAGGCGACCCGGCCGGACCGGCCCCCGCGCGCCTGCGCCCACTGCAGGGCTCGTCGGTCCAAACCCCTAACCGGCAGGCCATACCGCCGCGCATAAGCCCGCACGGCGGAGAGGTAGGTCGCCTGGTCCATGGGGGGGAAGCCGATCCAGAGTCCGAAGCGGTCGGAGACGCTGACCTCCTCCTCGGCGTCCTCAGCCGCAGCGATCAGTCCCCGGTCCTCGACGTGTCCCCGGGGCATGAGATGTCGCCGGTTGGAGGTGGCGAGGAAGAGAACGTTCGACGGGGGTCCGGAGACGCCGCCCTCCAGGGCCGACTTCAGGGCCTTGGCCGCTTCCGCGCCGTCCTCGAAGGAGAGATCGTCACAGAGCACGACAAAGCGCTCCGGGCGTCCCCGCAGGAGGTCGAAGAGCCGGGGCAGGTCGCTGACTTCGTCACGATCCACTTCGATGAGCTTGAGGTCGTCCCGGTCCTGTGCGGAGGCCATGAAGGCCGCCTTGGCCATGGAGCTCTTGCCGGCGCCCCGCACCCCCCAAAGGAGGACATGGTTGAAGGGTAATCCCGCCGCGAACCGGGCCAGGTTCCCGGACAGGACCTCCTTCTGGCGATCGACGCCCAGGAGAGCGTCCAGGGGCAGGGGATAGTCCGCCGCCGCAATGAAGAGCCCCCGCTCCGAATCGTGCCGGAAAAGCCGCGCGCCCGCGAAGTCCGGCGCTGGCGGCATCGGCGGGGCCAGCCTTTCAAGGGCTTCGGCGATGCGGAGCAGAAGGGGAGAGATGTCCTGGGTCATGAAGCGTGATTAGCCATCCCGACCCTCCATTGCAAAAGGTCGGTCAAGCGCATAGCTTCCGGCGACCCTGAACTCGGGCGCAGACTGCACCCGCCCCCCTCGGAGAGGCCATGTTCGCCACCCCCGCCTACGCCCAGACCGCCGCCGGAGCTCCCGCCGGAGGCGGAATCGAGGCCATGCTCCTGCAGATCGCCCCGCTGATCGGCTTGTTTGTCCTTTTCTACTTCCTGCTGATCCGTCCTCAGCAGAAGCGGATGAAGCAGCACCAGGCCATGCTCGCCGCCCTGAAGCGCAATGACGTGGTCGTCCTGGCGTCCGGCGTGGTCGGCAAGATCGTGCGGGTTGAGGACGGCGAGGTCGGCGTGGAGATCTCCCAGGGCGTCACTGTCAAGGTCGTGAAGTCCATGATCTCGTCCGTCCGTTCAAACGGCGACGCCGCCGCTAACGACGCCAAGGCCTAGGCCTGGCCACATGCTCGCTCCCTCGCGCTGGCGGCTGATCTCCGTCGTCGCCGCCCTGATCTTTGGCGTGCTGTTCACGCTGCCCAACCTGCTGCCAGCGAGCGTGCGGGAGTCGCTTCCTGCCTTTCTGCCGAAGCAAACCCTGAACCTGGGCCTGGACCTCCAGGGCGGATCCTACCTTAAGCTCTCTGTCGACACCCGTGCACTGCGGGTGGAGAAGACGACCAACCTTATCGAGGATGTCCGCACCACACTGCGGGCCGAGGATATCGCCTTCACGGACCTCGGTCAGGTCGGTTCCGACGTGACCGTCCGCATCACCGATCCCGCCCGGTCGAACGAGGCCCTAAACCTGCTGCGAACCCGGCTCGGCGGCGATATCGCCACAGGCGGCAGTGGTCTGGAGCTCTCGTCCCAGGCCGACCAGAGAATCCGGATGGGGTGGTCGGCTCAGGCTCTCAACGCCGAAGCCAGCCGGGCGGTCGACCAGTCCATCGAGATCATCCGCCGGCGTATCGACGCCCTGGGAACCCGAGAGCCCGCCATCCAGCGGCAGGGCTTCGACCAGATCGTCGTGCAGGCGCCAGGCGAGAGCGATCCTGAGCGACTGAAGTCCATCATCGGCCAGACCGCCAAACTCACCTTCCAGATGGTGGACGACTCCGTCTCGGTCGCCGAAGCCGTGCAAGGCCGCGTCCCGCCGGGCTCCGTAGTGCTGCCGAGCCAGGATGAGGGGCCGCTCCTCCTGAAAAAACGGGCTGTCGTGACCGGGGAGATGCTGACTGAGGCCTCCCAGGGCTTCGACGGCCAGACCGGACAGCCGGTCGTCAACTTCCGCTTCAATGGCCAGGGCGCCTCCCGGTTCGGGGAAACGACCGCGAACAATATCGGCAAGCGGTTCGCCATCGTCCTGGACGGCAAGATCATTTCGGCCCCGGTGATCCAAAGCGCCATCATGGGCGGCTCCGGACAGATCTCTGGGAACTTCACCGCCGAGAGCGCCAATGACCTCGCGGTCCTGTTGCGCGCCGGCGCCCTGCCGGCGCCCTTGAAGGTTGAGCAGCAGAATACGGTCGGCGCTGAGCTGGGCGCAGACGCCGTGCGCGCCGGGGCGATTTCGATGGCGATCGGCGCCGCATCCATGTTCGCCTTCATCGTCTTCGCCTACGGGACATTCGGCGTCTTCGCCGCCCTTGCCCTGGCGTTGAACGTCCTTCTGATCGTGGGCGCCATGTCCATGACACAGGCCACCCTGACCTTTCCGGGGATTGCGGGGATCATCCTGACCCTGGCCGTCGCCGTGGACGCCAACGTCCTGATCTACGAACGGGTCCGGGACGAGGCGCACCTCGGACGATCGCCTCTCCAGGCGTTGGAGCACGGCTATGAGCGCGCGCTGGTGTCCATCTTTGACGCCAATATCACCAGCGCCATTTCGGCCATCATCATGTTCATGTTCGGCGCCGGGGCGGTCCGTGGCTTCGCCTGGACCCTGCTGATCGGGGTCATCACCTCGGTCTTCACGGCGGTGGTCGTCACCCAGCTCCTGATCGGCTGGTGGTACCGGGCGAAGAAGCCCAAGACCCTGCCCATCGTCTAGAGGCTCTCATGCGCTGGCCCCTCATCACCAACCTGCCCCGCGAGTTCAACTTCGACTTTGTGAAGCTGGCGCCCATGGCGGCGGTCATTTCCGCCCTGCTGATCGCGATCTCTCTGGGCTCCATCGCCTTCCGTGGACTGAACTTCGGGATCGACTTCGTCGGCGGAGCCCTGATCGAGGTCGAGACCGAGAAGCCGCTCGACATTGCCGGCCTGCGCCGGGTGATGACCGAGGCCGGGGGCGAGGACGCCCAGGTCCAGTCTCTCGGACAGGGCAATGGCGCGATCCTGCGCTTCCGGGTGGCGAACGACGCCGACCTGAACGCCAGCACCCAGGTGGTCAAGGGGGCGCTCCAGAAGGCCTTTCCGGGCATCGAGATCCGGCGCGCCGAGACCGTTGGCGGAAAGGTATCGGGAGAGCTTGCACGGTCGGGGGCCATCGCCCTCGCCCTCGCCATGGTGCTGATGCTGCTCTACATCTGGTTTCGCTTCCAGCTTCAGTTCGGGATGGGTGCGATCGCGGCCATTCTGCATGACGTGATCCTCACCATGGGGGTGCTGTCGCTTGCGCAACTGGAAGTGTCGATGACCTCCATCGCGGCCCTGTTGACCGTCATTGGCTACTCAATGAACGAGAAGGTCATCACCTTCGACCGGCTGCGCGAGAACCTGCGCAAGTACAAGACGACGCCGCTGCGGGACATCATCAACAAGTCCGAGAATGAACGTCTGTCACGCAACCTGATCACCGGTACGACCGCCATCATCGCCCTTTCCGGCGCCCTCTTCTTTGGCGGACCCGTTCTCTTCCCCCTGGTCTTCACCATGGTCTTCGGGGTCATCGTCGGCACCTATTCCTCGATCTATGTCGCCCTGCCGATCATCCTCCTGTGGGGGGTTCGGCGCGATGACGACGAGGCCGCCCCGCTCAAGGCCGCAGGCGCGCGTCCGGGATGAGCCGGTCGGCGCCGCAGGTCGACGCCTTCGGCGGTGGCGGCTTTCGCCTTTCCGGAGAGTGGCGTCCCGGATCGGTCCTCATCCTTGATGACGTCGCCCAGGATTGGGATCTGACGTCGCAGACCGACCTCTCCGTCCAGAGCCTTTCTGCGGTGCTGCACGCGGGCCCCGGGAACTGCGAGTTGCTTGTCCTCGGCATGGGCGCAACCAACAGCCTGCCCCCGCGAGCGGTCCGAGAGGCCTTCCTGCAGGCAGGGATCGGGCTTGAGTTCCTCGATACCCCGGCTGCGGCCCGACTCTACAATCTCCTCACCTCCGAGGGCCGAAGGGTCGCCGCCGCCCTGATCGCGATTTGATCCAGATCAAGCCACGGCTTCCCGCGGCCGGCGAATGCCCTTAAGAACGAGGGCAGGGGAAGACACACAGAGGGCTAAACATGTCGAATCTTGTCTCAGGACTCCTGTCCAACCTCCGCAATACGGTGATCCTGAGCTCGATCATCACGCTTGTGGTGGTGGGCGGTTACATGCAGCACGCCGGGGGGGTGGACGCCACCTTCGTCCAGGCTGTGCTCCGATTCCTCCACCTGGTGTTCGGCATCATGTGGATCGGACTGTTGTACTACTTCAACTTCGTCCAGCTCCGGAAAATGCCTGAGATCCCGGCTGAGCTGAAGCCGGCGGTCTCCAAGTACATCGCGCCGGAGGCCCTCTTCTGGTTCCGCTGGGCGGCGCTCTTCACCTGGGTGGCGGGCGTTCTTCTTGCCTACAACCGCGGCTATCTCGTCGACGCTTTCGCCCTGGGCCTGACCAGCGGCAATCCGCAGCACAGCTTCATTGGCCTGGGCATGTGGCTCGCCACGGTCATGTTCTTCAATGTCTGGGTCTTCATCTGGCCAAACCAGAAGATCGCCCTGGGTATCGTCGAGGCCGACGCAGACGCCAAGGCCAAGGCTGCGAAGACCGCCATGCTGTTCTCGCGCCTCAACACCTTCCTTTCCATCCCCATGCTCGCCACCATGGGCATGAACCAGACCATCTTCGGCTGATCCCTGGGATTGAAGCCGGACGGACGGGCCCGCAGCTCCTGCGGGCCCGTTTCCATGTGAGGACGAATTGACCCCAGAGCCTTTCCAGATCTCCGATCCGGATCCTGACGGAGACCTCGAAGGGGCCCTCTCGCGCACGGACCCGGACAGGTGGTTGTCCAGTCGGTTCGCCGCTGGCGAAGCCGCCCGGCGTGCCCTTGTCGCCATCTACGCCTTTGACAACGAGTTGGGCCGTGCGCCCCGCGCCGCCTCTACCCCCATTGTCGCAGAGATGCGGCTGGCCTGGTGGCGGGAGGCGCTGGAGGAGATTCGCTCGGGTGTCCCGGGCCGGCGACATCCCGTGGCGCTGGCCCTCAATGCAGCGGCGGGCGAGCACCACCTCGACCCGGCCCAGTTGGAGACGCTCATCGACGCCCGCCTCCGGGAGCTGGACCCTCGCCCCATGACCCTGGAGGAGGCCCTGGAGTGGGCTGAGGGTACGGGCGGGACCTGCGCCCGGCTCGCGGCTGCGGTCCTGGACCCCGGATGCGATCCGCAGGCCGCCGGGGCGGGAGGGGCGGCCTGGTCCATCGGACGGTTGATCCTGACAGCGGGTCTCTCGGCCGAGGCGGCGCAGATGGCCCTTGAGACCCGCCTCCGGCAGGCGCGCGGGGTGACCGCCGCGGCCTTTCCCGCCATCGCCCACGCCGCCCTGGCCCGGGCCCGGGCGAAGGGACGCCGGGCCTCACCCCTCGGCGATCGCCTTCGCCTGATGCGGGCGGTGCTCGCCGGGCGCGTCTGAGGCCCAGGTCGCCAGGTCCTCCAGGGCCCGTTCACCCATGGCCAGCTTGCGGCCCTGGGTGCGCACCTTGGCGCCCAGCCGCCGGCCTTCGGCGTCCCGCTTGGGCGCCTCCACCGGCGGCATCAGGCCGTAATTGATGTTCATGGGCTGGAAGGAGCCCTTGCCGCCGTCGAGGTGGCCCCCGGTGATGTGGTTGACCAGGGATCCCAGGGCGGTGGTTGCTGGCGGCGCCTCAAGCGGTCGCCCCAGACGCTCCGCCGCAGCGAGGCGACCGGCCAGGAGCCCCATGGCCGCACTCTCCACATAGCCCTCGACCCCGGTGACCTGGCCGGCGAAGCGAAGACGGGGCTGGACCTTCAGCCTCAGGCTGCGGTCCAGGAGGCGTGGGCTGTTCAGGAAGGTATTGCGGTGCAGGCCGCCCAGGCGGGCGAAGACGGCCTTCTCCAGGCCCGGGATCATCCGGAAGATCTCGGTCTGGGCGCCGTGCTTCAGCTTGGTCTGGAAGCCCACCATGTTCCACAGCGTGCCCAGGGCGTTGTCCTGGCGCAGCTGCACCACGGCCCAGGGCTTCTCGTCGGGCCGATGGGCGTTGGTCAGGCCCACGGGCTTCATCGGGCCGTGGCGAAGGGTCTCGCGGCCCCGTTCCGCCATCACCTCGATGGGCAGGCAGCCATCGAAATAGGGGACGTTCTCCCACTCCCGGAACTCCGACTTCGGGCCGGCGAGCAGGGCGTCGATGAAGGCCTCGTACTGGTCCCGGTCCATCGGGCAGTTGATGTAGGCCTGGGTGTCGCCGCCGGGTCCCGCCTTGTCGTAGCGGGACTGCCGCCAGGCGGTGTCCATGTCGATGGACTCCAGTGTGGCGATCGGAGCGATGGCGTCGAAGAACGATAGCTCGTCTTCTCCCGTGAGTCCCTGGATGGCCTGGGCCAGGGCGGGGGAGGTGAGGGGGCCGGTGGCGATGATGACGCTGTCCCAGTCCGACGGCGGCAGGCCGGCAACCTCTTCCCGCGCGATCGTCACGAGGGGGTGCGCCGACAGGCGAGCCGTCACCGCCGCTGAGAAGCCGTCGCGGTCGACCGCCAGGGCGCCGCCCGCTGGCACCTGATGGGCGTCCCCGCAGGACATGATGAGGGAGTCCAGGGCCCGCATCTCGGCGTGGAGCAGGCCCACGGCGTTCGACGTCCAGTCGTCGGACCGGAAGGAGTTCGAACAGACGAGCTCTGCAAGGCCATCCGTATGATGGGCGTCCGTGCGCCTGAGGGGCCGCATCTCGTGCAGGATGACCGGAACGCCGGAGCACGCGACCTGCCAGGCGGCCTCTGAACCGGCCAGGCCGCCGCCAACGACATGAATGGGAGGATGTGACATGCGTGGCTAACTAGCAACGATCTCTGCGGATCGCGAGCCGAACCTCCGCCGGGCTTGCGCTGGCGCAGGGGGAGTAGCCAAATGAGGACGGGGAAGGACCGATTCAGGACCCTTGGGTCACGGTTCAGGTGCGCGACATGACGGTGTTTTCCGCAACCGATGCGGCTTTCGAAGGCTTCCGGTTGACTTGGGAGAAGCCCAAGACCCTGCTGATCTGGACCGGCTTCTTTCTTGTCGTGAATCTTCTGATGCCGCTGGCCCTCTTCGGCCTCGGGCTGAACTCGCAGATGGCGGCGCTGGAGGAGGTCTCCCGGAATCCATCGCAGGATCCCGACGTGGCCGTGGAAAGCATGGCGGCGCTCGCGCCCGTCTACGCTATCCTTCTTCCCGCCGGCCTTGTGGTCCAGGCCATGATTGCGGCCGCAGTGTTTCGGCTTGTCCTGGATCCAGAGGATTCCCGGGTGCATCCGGTCCAGTTCGGCGCTGAGGAAGCGCGGCTTATCGTCCTGGCGCTGGCCTATACCTTGCTCTTCCTGGTCGCCGTGGTCGCCGCCGTCCTTGTCGGAGGGATGATTGCCGGCTTGGCGGCCGCGGCGGGTGCGGGGCCGTTTGTCGGCATTCTGGCGAGCTTCGCGCTGATGGCGGGGCTGGTCTATGTCGCCGTCCGCATGTCCCTGGGCCCGGTGATCACATTCTCCGAGGGCCGGATCGCGGTGTTTGACTCCTGGGCCATGACCCGCGGCCTCGTCTGGCCGATCCTCGGCGCCTATGTCCTCGCGGTCATTGCAGTCGTGATCTTTTATCTCTTGGCCCTGGTCCTCGCCGCAGCCCTCGCAACCCTGCTTTCAGGGGGCGACTTAGGGGCGCTTGGCCGGGTCATGAACCCCGACATGACCTCATTGCAGACCTTCTTCTCTCCGGGCCAGGTCCTCATGATCCTGTTCGGCGCCCTGACGAGTGCGGTCTACAACGCCGTGATGTCGGCGCCGGCGGCGGTGATGTACCGCGAGATCCGGGCGCAGGGGGCCGTCCCCTGACCTCAGGCCCCGGCGCTGGGCCGGGCGGCCAGCCGCTCCCGCCAGGACGCAAGGGCCTTGAGCTCCGGATCACACGGCAGGCCGATCCAGTCCGCGAAATCCACCGTGGTTTGCAGGCAGATGTCGGCCATGGTCAGGGTGTCGAGGGCCAGGAACTCCCGGCCCTGCAGTGAGCGGTCAAAGAACCGTTGGGCCCCGGCCCAGGTCTCCCGGTTCGACTCCCCGAAGTCCTTGTACTGGGTCAGCAGGGCCGCTGTGCGCGGATGGGCGTGGCGCCAGAAGTTTCCCACCGGCATCATCGCGACGAACTCCACCCGGCGGATCCACTGGTCCACCAGCGCCTTCTCCACCGCCGTCCTCCCGAACATGGGCGGCTCGGGATGGATCTCCTCGAAATAGCGGCAGATAGACACCGTCTCGGAAATGCAGGTCCCGTCATCCAGCTCAAGGGTGGGAATCTGGCCCAGGGGGTTGCGGGCCCGGAATTCCTCGGACTTGTGCTCGCGTTTCATCATGTCGATGCGCGTCTCGGGCAGGTCGATCCCCTTCTCGGCGAGGAAGATGCGCACCCGGCGCGGGTTTGGGGCCGGGTTCGGCGCGCCATAGAGCTTCATGGATCTTCCTCCCTGGATTGCGGTCGCCGGCCTCAGGCCGAGGCCGCCATGCGACGGTCACGCCGCCTCTGCTCGTGCCGCGCCAGAATGTCCGCCAGATAGCGTCCGGTCCAGCTCTCTGACTGGGCCGCAACCATCTCCGGGGTGCCCGCAGCGACGATCCGTCCGCCTCCGTCCCCGCCCTCTGGCCCGAAGTCGAGGATCCAGTCCGCGGTCTTCACGACATCCAGGTTATGCTCGATCACCACCACCGTGTTGCCGGCGTCGGCCAGTTCATGGAGCACCTCAAGCAGCTTTCGGACGTCCTCGAAGTGCAGGCCGGTGGTCGGTTCGTCCAGGATGTAGAGGGTCTTTCCGGTGGCCCGGCGGGACAGTTCCTTGGACAGCTTGACCCTCTGGGCCTCGCCGCCGGACAGGGTGGTGGCCTGCTGGCCGACCTTGACGTAGCCCAGGCCTACCCGCTTCAGCGTGGCCATCTTCTCCCGGACCGTCGGCACCGCCTTGAAGAAGTCGTGGGCCTCGTCGACCGTCATGTCCAGGACGTCGGAGATCGACTTGCCCTTGAACAGGATCTCGAGGGTCTCTCGGTTGTACCGGCGGCCCTGGCAGACGTCGCAGGTCACGTAGACGTCGGGAAGGAAGTGCATCTCGATCTTGATCAGGCCATCGCCCTGGCAGGCCTCGCACCGCCCGCCCTTCACGTTGAAGCTGAAGCGGCCAGGGCCATATCCCCGGGCCTTGGCCTCGGGCAGGCCGGCGAACCAGTCGCGGATGGGCTGGAAGGCGCCGGTGTAGGTGGCCGGGTTGGACCTAGGCGTGCGGCCGATGGGCGACTGGTCGATGTCGATGACCTTGTCGAAGTGCTGCAGGCCTTCGATCCGGTCATGGGGCGCCGGAGCGTCTGCGGCGTTGTGCAGGCGCCGGGCGGCGGCCTTGTAGAGGGTTTCGATCGTGAAGGTGGACTTGCCGCCGCCGGAGACGCCGGTGATGCAGGTGAGGGTCCCGACTGGGATCTCCGCCGTCACGGACTGGAGGTTGTTTCCCGTGGCGCCTACGACCTTCAGGACCTTGGCGCTCTTCACGGGCCGCCTCTGGTCGGGCACGGCGATTTCCGCCGCGCCGCTGAGGTACCTGCCGGTGACGCTGTCCGGATCGGCCATGATCTGTGCGGGGCGTCCCTCACTGACGACGCGACCCCCGTGGATACCGGCCCCCGGACCCATGTCGATGACATGGTCGGCGGTGAGGATGGCCTCTTCGTCATGCTCGACCACCAGGACGGAATTGCCCAGGTCGCGCAGGCCCCGGAGGCTGTCGAGCAGGCGGGTATTGTCCCTTTGGTGCAGGCCGATGGAAGGCTCGTCGAGGACGTAGAGGACCCCTGTCAGGCCCGATCCGATCTGGCTGGCCAGCCGGATCCGCTGGCTCTCGCCACCCGAGAGGGTGCCCGAGGCCCGGGACAGGTTCAGGTAGTCCAGGCCGACATTCACCAGGAAGCGAAGCCGGTCGTTGATCTCCTTCAGGATCCGGCGGGCGATCTCCATCTGCTTTGGCGTCAGCCGGCCCTCAAGGGCGCGGAACCAGGCGCCGGCTTCCCGGATGGATAACCGTGAGACCTCGCCGATGTGCCGGGCGTCGATCCGCACCGCCAGGGCCTCCGGCTTGAGCCGATAACCATTGCAGGCCTCGCACGGCGTCTCGGACTGGAAGCGGCCGAGTTCCTCGCGGACCCAGGCGGAGTCGGTCTCGCGCCAGCGACGCTCGAGGTTGGGCAGGACCCCTTCGAAGGACTTGTTGACCTCGTACTTCCGGGCGTTGTCGTCGTAAACGAACAGGATCTTCTCGCCCGCCGAGCCGTGCAGGACGACCTTGCGCGCGGCCTCGGGAAGATCGCTCCAGGGAGAATCCATCGAGAAGCCATAGTGCCGGGCCAGGGCCTGGAGGGTCTGGGTGTAGAGGGGGGAGGGGCCCTTGGACCAGGGGGCGATGGCGCCTCCGTGCAGGGTGCGGCTGCGGTCGGGCACCACCCGGTCGCCGTCGAAGGTCAGCCGGGCGCCCAGCCCGTCGCAGGACGGACAGGCGCCGAAGGGGTTGTTGAAGGAGAAGAGCCGCGGCTCGATCTCCGAGATGGTGAAGCCTGAGACCGGACAGGCGAACTTCTCCGAGAAGATCAGCCGCCGGGGTTCCGACCCGTCCTCCGGAACGTCGGCCCACTCGGCCACGGCGATACCGTCGGCCAGGCGCAGGGCGGTCTCGAGGGAGTCGGCGTAGCGGCCCTCTAGCCCGGCGCGGGTGACCAGTCGGTCGACCACCACGTCGATGTCATGCTTGAACTTCTTGTCGAGGACGGGGGCGTCCTCGATCGGATAGAAGGCGCCGTCGATCTTCAGCCGCTGGAAGCCGGCCTTCTGCCACTCGGCGATCTCCTTGCGGTACTCGCCCTTGCGGCCGCGGACGACGGGGGCCAGCAGGTAGACGCGCTCGCCATCCGGCAGGGCCGACAGCTTGTCGACCATCTGCGAGACGGTCTGGCTCTCGATGGGCAGGCCGGTGGCGGGAGAGTAGGGGGTTCCGACCCGCGCCCAGAGCAGGCGCATGTAGTCGTGGATCTCAGTGACTGTGCCGACGGTTGAGCGCGGATTGCGGCTGGTGGTCTTCTGCTCGATGGAGATGGCGGGCGACAGGCCCTCGATCAGGTCGACGTCGGGCTTGCTCATCAGCTCCAGGAACTGGCGTGCGTAGGCCGAGAGGCTCTCGACATAGCGCCTCTGTCCCTCGGCGTAGATGGTGTCGAAGGCCAGGGAGCTCTTGCCCGAGCCGGACAGGCCGGTCAGTACGACCAGCTGGCCCCGGGGGATGTCGATGTCGACGTCCTTCAGGTTGTGCTCGCGGGCGCCCCGCACCCGGATGAAATTCTGTTCGTCGGACATGGCGCGCTCGCCGCGGCCCGGGAGCGGGCCTGCGGACTCCCCCTTGCAGAAGGCCCCGGATAACACCGGAACATGAGGCGAACAAGCGGCGTGGAGCCGCCGCTCGCCGGACCCTGTGGATCAGCTCTCGCGGGTGGCGTAGACCGGCTTGCGCTTCTCCAGGAAGGCCCTCACGCCTTCGCCGAAATCGCCGTCCTGGGCGCAGAGGATCTGGTTCCGGTCCTCCATGGCGATGGCCGCCTCCAGGCCCTGGGCGTCGATGGCGTGGTTCAGCGCCTCCTTGGTCAGGCGAAGGCCCAGGGGCGTGGCGTGCAGCATGTCGGCGGCGAAGTCCCGGGCCTCGGCCTCCAGGGCGTCAGGCTCGACGATCCGGCTCGCCAGGCCCAGCTGGTAGGCGCGCTCGGCGCCCATGAAGCGGCCCGTCAGCATGTACTCCGCCGCCACCGAGCTGCCGACCATCCGCGGCAGGAAATAGCTGACCCCGATGTCGCAGGCCGACAGGCCGATGCGGATGAAGGCGGCGTTCATCTTCAGGGTCGGGGTGGCGATGCGCACGTCCGAGGCCAGGGCCAGGGCGAAGCCGCCACCGCTCGCCGCGCCGTCGACGCAGGCGATGATGGGCTGGGGACACCGGCGCATGGCGATCACGATCTCGCTGATCCGCCTCTGCCCGGTCAGGCCTGCGCCCACGGACCGGTCGGCGTTGTCACCGCTGCGTTCCTTCAGGTCCAGGCCGGCGCAAAAGGCCCGCCCGGCGCCGCGCAGCACCACGACACGCACGTCCCGCCGCCAGTAGAGGCCCGTGAAGAAGTCTCTCAGCTCCTCGACAAGGCGCGGATTGAGCGCGTTCAGGCGGTCGGGGCGGTTCATCGTCGCCCAGGCGACCTGGTCCTCGATGCGGACGTCCAGGTGTTCGTAGGTCATCAGTCAGCCTTTCCGGTTTTCAGGCGGTCCCGGACGGCCTCGGCCTCCCTCAGGACCCGCAGGGCGTTGCCGCCCCAGATCTTGTTGATGTCGGCCTGGCCATAGCCGGCGGCGATCAGGCGTCGGGTGATCTCGGGAAAGCCGGTCACATCCTCCAGGCCCTCGATCCCGCCGCCCCCGTCGAAGTCGCCCGAGACGCCCACATGGTCGGGTCCGACCAGGGCGAGGGCATGCAGCATGTGCTTCATGAAGTCATCCATGTTGGCGCGGGGGAGGGGCCAGCGGGCGTCTATCGGCTTTCGGCCCTCGACGAAGGCCCGCCTCTGGGCCGGCGTCATCTCGCGCCCCGAGATCCCGAGGGACCTCGCAAGCTCCGCCAGCGCGGCCTCCCGCTCGGGAATCCGCAGGGTCGGGACCATGTAGGCCGAGAAGGCGTTGATCTGGATCACGCCGCCCTTCGCGGCCATGGCCTTCAGTCGGGCGTCGTCCACATTACGGGGATGGTCAAAGACATCCTTGCAGCCCGAGTGCGACAGGATGATCGGCGCTTGCGACAGGGCGATCAACTGGTCGAGGGCCGTGTCACTGGCGTGACTGGCGTCAATCACCATGCCCAGTCGGTTCGCCTCCGCCACGAAGCTGCGCCCCGCCGGGGACAGGCCGCTCCAGACCGGCGCTTCGGTCGAGGAGTCCGCAAGGTCGCTGTTCCGGAAATGGACCGGGCCGATCATTCGCACGCCGAGGTCATAGAAGGTCTTCATCAGCGACAGGTCGCCCGCCACGGGGGATCCGTTCTCCATGCTCATGAAGACAAAGCGCTTCTTCGCGGCGAGGATTCGGGAGGCGTCGTCGGCGGTCAGGGCAAGGGCGAAGTGCTCGCCATGCTTTGCGACCATCTCCCGGATTTCAGAGGTCCTGAAGAGCGCATGATCCCGCGCCGCGGCGTTGCCCTCCGCGCCCCGCGGCCCCTGGGGCGTGAAGATCACGAAGAAGCCGCCGTCGACACCGCCTTGGATCATCCGTGGCAGGTCCACCTGGCTGTCGTCCAGCAGGGTGTCGTGCCGGTCCAGAATGCTCCAGCCGGGGCGGCTGAAATTGGCTGGGGTGTCGAAGTGGGTGTCCAGCACCACCGCCGCCTGATGGGCCCGCCGGGGATCAAGTGGCGCGGCCTGGGCGAGGACCGGCGGGGCGAGGCAGAGAAGCGCTGAAATGCAGGCGGTGGCGCGGAGGCGAGGCTGGAGGCGCAAGGTTCAAACTCCCGGTGGAAGCTCACCCTGCCTGCAGCCGCCGCGAAGGCCAAGTCCCCTGGACGGGGCTCCCGTCCCTGTCAGGCTCTCTGGTTGAGGGTGATCGAGGTGGCCAGGTTCATCACATG
>Ga0315902_10003145_pt1 | contig 24959 bp, 19 predicted proteins | sample LakEriMetagenome_9_FD_203523 | JGI IMG/M metagenome (GOLD analysis project Ga0315902, IMG submission 203523) | Freshwater fungal communities from buoy surface, Lake Erie, Ohio, United States - Buoy 12 MA117 | ecosystem: Environmental > Aquatic > Freshwater > Lake > Lake biofilm | place: USA... | reverse complement strand
CCACCGGGGTATCGGTGGGAATCGAGCCCACCCCCGAAGATCCGACCAGCGTCACATGCGGCGGCGTCAGGCGTGCCAGCTTGGGGTCGTACTGCTGTTGAATCGCCCGCACGACGGCGCCGGCTTCACCGGGGAGCTCTGCGAGAACGAATATGCCGAAGGACGCTGCCATCTCGGCAATCTAGCCACCCTGCCACAGCACTCACCCGGGGACGTGGGGTCCGTTATTCACGCAGGGTCCACTATTCTTGTGGTATGGCACACGACTTCGCTGGACAGGTGATCCTGCTGACGGGCGCATCGAGTGGCATCGGTGCCGAATTGGCGCGACAGTTTGCGGCGGCGGGTGGACGCCTTGCCCTCGTTGCGCGCGATGCTACGCGGCTCGAAGCCGTGGCCGCCGAGTGCCGCACAGCCGGCGGGGACGTGCTGGTGGTGCCCGGTGACGTCAGCATCGAGTCGTCCTGTGCCGATGTGGTCGCGCGCACGGTCGCGCACTACGGTCGCCTCGATATTCTGGTCAATAACGCCGGGCTCGGCGCGAGCGGCGCCTTCGACGAGATCACCGACCTCACGATCTTCGATACGCTGATGAAGGTGAACTACCTCGGCAGCGTCTGGTGCACCGCCTACGCCCTTCCGCACCTGAAGCGATCGCGTGGCCGCATCGTGGCCGTGTCGAGTTTGACGGGATTGACCGGCGTCCCCAAGCGGACCGCGTATGCCGCCACCAAGCACGCCATGGCCGGCTTCTTCGATTCGCTGCGCATCGAACTCGACGGGACCGGTGTCTCGGTGACGGTGATCTATCCGGGGTTTGTCTTCTCCGAGATCAATCAGCGGGCGCTCTCCCCCGATGGCACGCCATTCGGAGAACGCGGCTACAAGCGGACGCCGAAGGAAACCATGGAGACCGCCACCTGCTGTCAGCTCATCCTGCGCGCCACGGCCCGCCGCGATCGCGACTGCGTGATGACGTTCAAGGGAAAGATCGGGCGTCTGCTGAAACTCGTGTCGCCGCGCCTCGTTGACGCGATCGCCCGCCGCACGATCGCGTCGCGTCAGTAATGCCGGTCAGCGAGTCCGCGCTGGCTCAGGCGGCGCAACGTCTCCGCGAGGGCGGTCTGGTCGCCTTTCCGACCGAAACGGTCTACGGCCTTGGGGCGCATGCGCTGGATCCGGAGGCAGTCGCCCGCATCTATACCGCCAAAGGTCGTCCGGCATGGAACCCGGTCATCGTGCACGTCCCGGATCTCGCACATGCGCGCCCGTTATCGCGTGCGTGGCCGGCGACCGCCGAAGCGCTCGCCGGGGCATTCTGGCCGGGCCCCCTCACGCTGGTGGTTCCCAAGGCGCCGATGATTCCCGACGTGACCACGGCGGGGCGCGACGCGGTGGGGATCCGCGTGCCGGCACATCCCGTGGCGCTGGCGTTGCTGCGCGAGGCCGCCATCCCGGTTGCGGCACCCAGCGCCAACCGATTTACCCAGGTGAGTCCCACGACCGCCGACGATGTGGCCCGATCCCTCGGCGACCGGGTGGATTGCCTCCTGGACGGTGGCCCGTGCGAGGTGGGGATCGAAAGCACCGTGGTGGACTGTACCGGTCCAGACGTCGTACTCCTGCGCCCCGGCATGATCAGCGCGGCGGAGATCGCCCAGGTCGTGTCGCCCCTTGGCGTCACCGTGCGAACGGCCGCCCCCGTGTCGCTCCCCCACGATGCGGGTGCCCCGGTTGAGGCACCGCGTGGCCCGGGGATGGTTGATCGGCACTACGCCCCCACGGCGGAGGTCTGGCTGGTGGCCCCCCCGCCGTCGCATGACGTACAGGAGGCGCTCGAGGCCGCGTTTGCCGCCGGGGTGGATCGGGGCCCGGTCCGTGCACTCTGGCGCACGCTCGATTGCTCGCGACCGGGGCTCGACGTGCAGCGAATGCCGACCGATCCTGCCCCCTATGCGCGGGCGCTCTACCGGGCGCTGCATGATGCGGATGCCGCGGGGGTGACCCTACTGCTCATCGAGCTCCCGCCAACTGACGATTCGGCGTGGGATGGCGTCAGGGACCGGCTCACGCGGGCCTCACGCTAGACTATCTTTCTCGGATGCTTCCCATCGACCTCACCGGCAAACGCGCGCTCGTCGCGGGCGTGGCCGACGACAACGGGTTCGGCTTCGCCATCGCGAAGGCCCTCGCCGAGGCGGGCGCCAGCGTGTGCGTCGCCACGTGGCCGCCAGCCCTGAACATCTTCCTGACCCTCCTCGAGCGCGGGAAGATGGACGAGTCGCGGCGGTTGCCCGACGGGTCGATGCTGACGTTCGAGAAGATCTATCCGCTCGACGCCATGTTCGACACCTACGCCGACGTCCCCGAGGACGTGCGCGAGTCGAAGCGGTATGCCGGGTGCGGCGACTTCTCGATCGACGGGCTGGCCAAGGCGCTCGTGGCCGATTTCGGCGAGCAGCCGCTCGACATCCTGATTCATTCGCTGGCGAATGGTCCGGAAGTGAAGAAGCCGCTGCTCGAAACGTCACGCGCAGGCTATCTCGCGGCGTCGAGCGCCAGCGCGTATTCGCTGGTGTCGATGGTGGCGCATCTGGGGCCGCACATGCGCGCCGGCGGCTCGGCGTGCTCGCTCACGTACATGGCGAGCGAAAAGGCCGTGCCGGGCTATGGCGGCGGCATGTCGTCGGCCAAGGCGCAGCTCGAGAGTGACACGCGGACGCTGTCCTTCGAAGCCGGTCGCAAGTGGGGACTGCGGATCAACACCATCTCCGCGGGCCCGTACGCGTCGCGTGCCGCGAGCGCCATCGGCATCATCGAGAACATGGTGAAGTACTGCACCGCGAACTCGCCGCTCCCCGAAGAGCTGTCGGCGCGCGAAGTGGGTACGACGGCGGCCTTCCTCGCGAGCGCACTCGCGAGTGGCATCACCGGGTCCACGGTCTATGTGGACAAGGGGTATCACGCGATGGGGATGGCGGTCGCGCCCCCGGATCCGGAGCGCGCGTTTCGGTGAGTGCCGACGTCACGGGAACAGCCACGATCCTGCTGGCCGAGGATGACAACAGCGTCCGCGGGATCGTGAGCCGTGTGCTCACGACGCACGGCTATCGTGTGCTGGAGGCGTCGCGCGGTGATGATGCGCTGGCGTTGTGGCGTGCGCATCACGGGGAGACCGGCCGGATCGACTTGTTGGTGACCGATGTCATGATGCCGGGAAGCACCGGTCGCGAACTCGTGCACGAGTTGCGCGCGATCGAGCCGTCGCTGCCGGTGCTCTTCACCTCCGGCTATCTCGAAGATGCCGCGACCGCCGGTGACGACGCGCGGATCACGCAGTATCTCGAGAAGCCGTTTGCGACGGCGAAGTTGTTGCTGGCGGTTCGCCAGTTGCTCGCCACGCGTGGAGTCTGACACCGAGCACGCCCCTCGATCGTGGCGCATGTTGGCGCTGCTGGCGTGTGCGGAACTGCTGGGAATGAGCGGGTGGTTTGCGGGGAGCGCGGTGGCCCCGGCATTGGCGGAGCGGTGGGCGCTGAGCGCCAGCGAGGTTGGCGGCCTCACAACGGCCGTGCAACTCGGGTTCGTCGGCGGGACCGCACTGTCTGCGGTGCTGAATCTTGCCGATATCATCGCCGCGCGGCGGCTATTCGCGATGGCTGCGGTAGCCGGCGCCCTTGCCAATCTGTGGCTGGCCTTCGCGCCATCGTACCGAACGGCGCTGATGGCGCGCGCCCTGTGTGGCGCCTGCATGGCCGGGGTGTATCCGCCGGCGATGAAGATGGCCGCCACCTGGTTTCGCGCGCGACGCGGACTCGCCGTCGGCGTGATCGTCGGCGCCCTCACGGTGGGGAAAGCGCTTCCTTACCTCGTGCAGGCGGTGCCCCATGCCACCGTCATGCACATCGTCGCGGCGACGTCGACGGCCATGCTCATCGCGGCCGCACTGATCCTGATGGGGTACGACGACGGGCCCTTCGCGTTTCCATCACGACGGTTTGCGTGGCACCGCATTGGCGACGTGATCCGCACGCGCCCCTGGCGTCTCGCGACTGGCGGCTACCTCGGCCACATGGCCGAACTGTACTCGTACTGGACTTGGATTCCGGCGTTTCTCGCAGCAAGCAGTCTCGCGCACGGTGACGATCCCGCCACGCGGCAACTCGTCGCTGCGCTGTCCTTTGGCGTGATTGCCGTTGGTGGCATCGGGTGCGTGTGGGGTGGCGTTGTTGCGGATCGGATTGGTCGCGAGCGACTGGTAATCGGCGCGATGGCCGCCAGTGGGGGCTGTGCCCTGCTCATCGGACTGGCATTCGGCCGATCGTGGTGGATCCTCGCGCCGCTGGCCTTGGCGTGGGGATTCTTCGTCATTGCGGACAGCGCGCAGTTCTCGGTCCTCGTCACGGAAAGTGTACCGCCCCATGCCGTGGGTACGGCGCTGACGCTGCAAACCTCCGTGGGGTTCCTGTTGACCACCATCACGATTCAGCTGGTGCCCATCCTTGAACGGCGATGGGGATGGGCGTGGACATTTCCGCTGCTGGCGATCGGTCCACTGCTTGGCATTCAGGCCATTCGACAGCTTGTCGCTCTCAAGGCGGGGTCGGCTCCGGAACCATCACCATCCGCACGGCTTCGATGAGCTGATCGCGAGAAAACGGCTTGGAAAGGAACGCGGTGAGTGGATCTTCCCCGTTCCGCAATTCTTCCTTGCTGTAGCCCGACATGAAGACGACCGGGATATGCGGTGACGCGCGGCGCAGGAGACGCACCAGTTCCGGTCCACCCATCTCGGGCATGCGGACATCCGTAATGACGGCATCGATACCGCCCGGATTGGCATACCAGACCTGCAGCGCATCGGCCCCATGCTGCGCCTCCAGCACGTGGAATCCGCTGTGCTCGAGAATCCGTCGCAGTGCCATGCGGACCGGCTTCTCATCTTCGACGAGCAGAATGCTCACGCGCTTGCTGACAGTCGATGCGGATGTCGCGGGCGCATCAGGTGTCGTGACCGACGGGACTGTCGTAACGGGTACAACGGGTACAGCCGCGTCGTCGCGTGAAACCGTCGCCACCTGCTTATCAGCGGCCGCTGCCGGGAAGTACAGGGAAAACACCGTCCCCATCCCGGGACTGCTCTCCAGGTGGATCATGCCTCCGGCCTGTTGCACGATCCCGAACACCGTCGCAAGACCAAGGCCAGTCCCGGCGCCTACCTCCTTGGTGGTGAAGAACGGTTCGAACGCATGCTGCTGCGTTTCCTCATCCATGCCGTGCCCCGTATCGCGAACGCGCAGCCGTACCGCCGAGCCTATCGTCGCACCAGGTAGCCGGATGACATCTGCCGCACCGAGCACGACATGAGACGTCTCCACCTGGAGCAGCCCACCCCGCCCCTGCGCTCCGGGCACAGGCTTGAGCATCGCATCGCGGGCATTCACGGCCAGATTGAGCAGCACCTGTTCCATCTGGCTTTTGTCCGCGCGGATGAGCGGCAGGTCCGTGGCCAGATGGACATCCAGGACGATCTCCTCGCCGATCACGCGACGCAGCAATGACCCCGCATCGTGCACCACGGCGCTGAGATCGAGGAGCACCGGGGCAATCGGCTGTTTGCGGCTGAAGGCCAACAGTTGACGTACCAATTCGCTCGCGCGCTGGGCCGCACTACCGATCTCGGCGAGATCCGGAGCCGCCGGATGATCCTTCCCCACGGCATTCTTGGCGAATTCCAGATTCGCCATGATTACCGTGAGCAGGTTGTTGAAATCGTGCGCGACACCACCGGCCAGCTGCCCGACCGCCTCCATTTTCTGTGCCTGTTGCAGGCGTTCGGCGAGTTGCTCGCGCTCGGTATCATCCTCCATGACGCCAACCATGCGGATCACGCGCCCCTCGGGATCACAGGCGACAAACCCTCGATCAACGACGGTCGCGTAGTGCCCATCGAAGCAGCGGAATCGATAGGTGGCGTGCCAAGCGCGACCAGGATTGGTCGTCTGAAGCAGCGCATCGAGAGCGGCTGCGACGGCAGCCCGATCGTCCGGATGAATCCGCTCGCGCCACCAGTCGGCGCGCGATGAGACCGCCGTGGTGACGTAGCCGAAGACCCGCTCCATCCCCTCGCTCCACAGCGTGGCCCCGGTGGCCACATCCCAATCCCAGATGGCGGCATCGGTGGCACGAGCAGCCAGTGCATAGCGCTCTTCACTCGAGCGCAGCGCCATCAGCGCCCGTTCATAGCGCGCCTGCTGATCGGCGCGGCGTTCGCCGCCATGGCGGCGTTCGGTATAGGGGGGAAAGACCGTGCCCCCAGTCGTGGATGTGGTCACGACTGGGGGCACAGCAAGTTTCGTACACCAGCGTGCGCGGGGTCACACCGCGCCGACGCCGAGCACTACGGTACGCCTTACATCGCCGTGCGGCGGGTATCCTGCGGCTTCACTTCAATGGCCTTGTGTCCGTTTTTGCGCAGGATCTCATCGACCGGCGGGAGCAGATCCTTGTACGCCTTCCGCAGCTCGACGAGGTACGTCTCGAGCTCGGCCGTGAGCTTGCTGAAGACCACCTGCGACTGCCGCGTCGGACGCGCTTCGGTGCTGCCCACGACGCCAGCCAACGCCGCGATCTGGTTGTTCACCTTGATCGGGAAGTTGAGCGGGTCCTGCGAGCTCTGGTTCTGCACCTGATAGATCTCGGCTTCCATCGCGCTGATCTTGCTGTCGAGTGCCTTGACGAGCTCGGCATAGCGCGCGGAGTCCGGGCCCACCTTGCCGCGATAGCTGTCCGCCTGCTGACGCACGTACCGCACCGTCTTCACGGCATCATTGGCGTCGGTGGTACGATCGCGGATCTGCATCAGCAGCTTGTACTGCGCAACGAGATCAGCGGCCGTGGCGTCGCTGCGCGGGTCCTTCTTCACCAGCAGGGTCTGCTCGCCGGCCACGGTGCCATCGACGAGGAGACGGACCTTGTAGTTCCCCGGCAGGATGAGCGGCCCGTTGGTGACGCCGGCCCACATGATCATCCCGTTGAACGTCGACGCGTCACTTTCGCGGAGATTCCACGAGAAGCTGTTCATCCCCGACTTGTTGGTCGGTGGCGCATCGGCGGCCACGCTGCGACGACCGCCTGGTGCCGCGGCACCACCAGCCCCCGCGGTATCACTGGAGAAGGAGCGCACGGTGCGTCCGGTCGAATCGCGGAACTCTACGGTGACCTTCTTGGCGGCATCCTTCAGCCAGTAGTACACGATCGCGCCATTCGGCGGATTCTGCCCCACCGGCGCATCGCCACCGCGTCCGCCCCAGCCACCGCCCCAGTTGATGCGGTAGGCCGCGCGCGGCGCAAACAGATGCGCCTTCGAGGCCATCACCGACGCCGCCATCTGGCGCAGCACGCTGATGTCATCGATGACGTAGAAGGAACGGCCATGCGTCGCCGCGATGAGATCGCCTTCCTTGATGGCGAGATCATGCACCGGCACGATCGGCAGATTGCGGCGCAGCGAGAACCAGGTCGCGCCGTCGTCGAGCGACGCATAGATCCCACGCTCCGTGCCCGCGAACAGCAGCCCCGGGCGCACCTCGTCCTCGCGAATCACGCGCGTGAACTCGGTATTCGGAATGCCATCATTGATGCGGGTCCAGCTACGACCGTAGTCGGTCGTCTTGAAGAGATACGGCTCCTGATCGTCCATCTGGAAACGGTTCGCCGCGACGTATGCCGTGCCGGCATTGAAGTGCGACGCTTCGATGATGGAGATGCGCGCCCACTCGCGCTCCTTGAGAAGCGGCGGCGTGACGTTGGTCCATGTGGCGCCACCGTTGCGTGTGACATGCACGAGCCCGTCGTCGGTACCGGCCCAGATAGTCCCCTTGGCAACCGGCGATTCGCTCACGGCGAACACGGTCCCGTAGGTTTCGACGCCGGTCTGGTCCTTCGTGATCGGGCCACCCGACGCCCCAAGCGTCCGTACGTCGTTGCGCGAGAGGTCGGGGCTGATGGCGGTGTAGCTCTCGCCTTCGTTCGTGGTCTTGAAGAGCACGCTTGAGCCGACATAGATCGTCTTCGGATCGTGCGGGCTCACGATGATGGGGAAGGTCCACTGCATGCGGAACGTGGCGTCCTTCGCATCGTGCCCCATCGGATTGAGCGGCCACGGATTCACGTCGCGCGTGAGCCCGGTGCGCATGTCCTTGCGGGTGAGATAGCCGCCGTAGCTGCCGGCGAACACGACGTCGGGGTTGTTCGGCAGTGCGGCGATGAAGCCGGACTCACCGCCCCCCGCGTCCTTCCACATGTCGATCGTGATGCCACCCGGTGCGCGCGACGGACCGCACAGCGTGCTGTTGTCCTGCTGCGCACCGCAGATCTGATACGGGAAGTGATTCGTGGTCGTGACGTGATAGAACTGCGCCGTGGCGAAGTCCTGCTCCGTCCACGTCTGCCCCGCGTCGAGCGAGACATTCGCGCCGCCGTCATTCGCCTCGATCATCCGGCTGCCGTTCTCCGGGGCGATCCACAGGTTGTGCGAGTCGCCGTGCGGCGGATTCAGATTGCTCCACGTCTTGCCGCCATCCTTCGACACCTGGAACTGCACATTGCTGGCGTACACCAGATCCGGGTTCTTGGGGTCCGCGTAGATCTTGGAGTAATACCAGGCACGCTGACGCAGCTTGCGTTCGTCGTTGACGCGCTGCCACGTGATGCCGGCATCGTCGGAGCGGTACACGCCACCTTCGTCGGCTTCGATCAGCGCGAAGATGCGCTTCGGATTCGCGCCGCTCACGCTGATGCCGATATTGCCCCACAGCCCCTTGGGGAGCCCGGCGTTCTTCGTGATCTCGGTCCACGTCTCGCCGCCATCGGTGGACTTGAACATCCCCGAACCCTTGCCGCCGGAGACAAGCATCCACGGCTTGCGGTGCGCCTGCCAGAAGCCGGCGTACATCACATCAGGGTTCGTCGGATCGATCGCGAGATCGGCCGCCCCCGTCGAATCATCGCGGAACAGCACCTTCCGCCAGTTCTTCCCGCCGTCGGTGCTCTTGAAGACTCCACGCTCGGCATTGGGCCCCCACACATGCCCCTGCGCCGCCACCCACACCACGTTCGGGTTGGTGGGATGCACATGCACGCGCGCGATCTGTCGCGTGTCGTTGAGGCCGATATTCGTCCACGTCTTCCCGCCGTCGGTCGTCTTCCACATCCCGTCGCCATGCGAGACGTTGCCGCGAATCGGGAATTCGCCGCCGCCGACATACACGACATCCGGATTGCTTGGTGCGACCCCGATGCTGCCGATAGTGCCGCCGAAGTACTTGTCGGTCATTGGCTGCCAGCTGCGGCCGCCATCGGTGGTCTTGAACACGCCGCCGCCGACCGTGCCCATCCAGTACTCATTGGGACGGGCGGAAGAGCCGCCTACGGCCGCCGAGCGACCGCCACGGTACGGGCCGATTTCCCGCCAGCGGATGGCGGTCAGCGCCGCCGTGTCGAACGGGGCGGCCAATGGCGCCACCCTGGGCGCGGCCGGCCGAGCCGGGGCGGGGCGAGAGGCGGCCGGACGGGTCTGGGCGCCGAGAGAGATCAGGGGGACCAGCACGCCCGCGGCCAACGCGAGACGTGGGACGAAACGCTGCACCACAACACCTCCGTATCTATGGAATGGGCCAGATGGCGACTATGGCCCCACGCGGGGGTGCTACGCAAGCGGGAGGCTGCCGACGGCCACGGAATCGAAACCGGGGACGCCCGGATTCCGTACGAGCTATTGAAGTGATATCATACTTATACCACTCACCCGTGACGGTATCACCATGCTGAGAGAGAATGAGGCGCGGCCAGTCCCCGGCCTCCTGATGGTCTTCGTGCTGATCGCCCTGCTCCTGGGAGGCGTCTTTGCCACGCAGCTGGGCGGCCGCTATCAAGAGCCCTATCACTTCGTGCTCGGCCTGCTGGCGATGACGGGGGCCGGTTTCGCCTTCAAGGGGATCTTCTCCCTCGAACCCAACGACGCCCGGGTCCTGACGCTGTTCGGGAAGTACGCCGGCACCGTGAAGCAGCCGGGGCTCTGGTTTGTGAATCCGTTCATGGCCCGCCAGAACGTGTCGCTGCGCGTGCGGAATTTCGAGACGAACAAGCTCAAGGTGAACGACGCGCACTCGAACCCGGTGGAAATCGGGGCGATCGTCGTCTGGAAGGTCACCGACACGGCCGAAGCGATTTTCGAGGTGAACGACTACGCCCAATACGTCGTGGTGCAGAGCGAGTCGGCGCTGCGCGCGCTCGCCTCGCAGTACCCGTACGATGCCCATGGTCTGGGGATCGCGCTCAGTACGCATCAGACCGAAGTCAACAAGGGCTTGCTCGAAGCGCTGCATGAGCGACTCGGCAAGGCTGGCGTGGAGGTGCTCGAGGCGCGGATCAGTCATCTCGCGTATGCGCCGGAAATCGCGGCCGCGATGCTGCAGCGACAGCAGGCGAGTGCCATCGTCGCCGCCCGTCAGACGATCGTGGAAGGGGCGGTCGGCATGGTGGAACAGGCGCTCGCGCATCTCAAGGAGCGCGACATCGTCGAGCTGGATCCCGAGCGAAAGGCTGCCATGGTCAGCAACCTGCTCGTGGTGCTGTGTTCCGAACGGTCGGCGCAGCCGGTCGTGAACGCCGGCACGCTGTACAACTGAGGCGCGCGTGGCCGAACGCAAATCCTTTCTCCTGCGTGTGGACCGCGAGCTACTCGACGCGGTTCAGCGCTGGGCGAACGATGATTTGCGCAGCCTGAACGGCCAGATCGAATTCGTCCTTCGGCAGGCGCTCCGTGATGCCGGGCGCCTGCCGAAGCGCCACGGGCCATCCGACGCGCCATCCGACGCGCCATCCCCTGTATCCGAGTCGACCGAGGTCGACGCGGGGTAACCATGCGCTTCATTCGACCGGTGACGTGGAGTCTCGCCCTCTTCGTGCTCGTCGCGGCCCTGTCGGTCTATCCGGATCTGCCCGCGCGCATCCCGCAGCATATCGATGGGAATGGTCGCGCCGACCGCTTCGTGGAGAAGCACCTCGGGTTCTGGCTGCTCCCGCTCCTGATTGGGCTCGGCTCCATGATCGCGCTCGAGGCCATCCGCGCGCGCCTGCCACGCAACCCCGCCCTCTTCAACTTCCCGGGCAAGGAGCAGCTGCTGCGCCTCCCGGTCGACCTGCAGCGCGAGCCCGTCCAGCGCATGCAGTGGTTCATGGACCTCACCAACCTGCTGCTCGTTGGGGTCTTCGCCGGTGTGCAGTGGATGCTCTGGCGCGGCGCGTACGGTTCGCGCAGCGGCACCATGTCGATCGCGATCCTCGTACTCCCAGCGGGCTTCCTCGTCGTGACGGGGATCTACCTCACGCGGATCCAGGAAGCCGTGGACATGGCGACCAAGCAACTCGAGAGTCGGCACCGTCCGAGAGCCTGAGGGCCAGAGCCTGAGGGTCGAACGTCGACGTCCGTTCGATCGAATGCGCCGCTGGATCAGCGGCCTCCGCGCAGCAACCTCGCGCCCGGGAGCTTGCCCGCTTTCCGATCAAAGGTCGCGAAGATGTGCCCGTGCCCTTCGTAGGCCGCATGAATGAGCCGATCCATGAAGCCCGCGCCGCCCGTATCCCCAACGGCGACGTTCGATACGGCGGCGAGCGCCTGCCGCGCAGCGGGAGAGGCGACGATCACGGGATCGTCCACCAACAGGAGCAGCGCACGGGCGGCCTCGACATCAGGCACGCCATAGTGTGCGCGGAGGGCATGCCACGATTCCGCCACCACGAGATCGTGCAGGTGGCACCGCTCGTTCGCTGCGGCCGCCTCAGCCAACAGCGCCTGCGCCGCCTCGGACTCGGCAACCGGTTCACCGATCAACAGGCGCAGGACGACGCTGGTGTCGAGCCCGATCATGGAATGCAGTCGCGATCGCGACGTCGAGCCGCGTCGACACTCGCCCGCACGGCGTCGAGATCGTGCCCGCCCTGTGCCCGATCAGCAAAATCCCGAAGGGCACCGAGGTAGGGGGGCGATTGCTCGCGCACCACGGCGGTCCGGGGGGTCCCAAGCACGAGGCGTACCCCCTCATCCACCATATCCCGGAGGGTGCGCCCACGCAGCGCGGCCTCAGCCTTGAGTTGGCGGTACAAAAACGGGTCGAAGTCAATCGTGGCTTTCATGCTAGCAAGCTAACTTGTTCATCGGACCAACCGCCAGCATCCCGTCATGCGGCGCGTAGGTCACCGGTCGCGGTACTATGCGTGTAGCGATCCTCCCATCTCTCCGCTCGACATGCGTCTGCTTTCTCGCACGTTCTTCCTGACCCTCGCCGCCGCCAGTCTTGCAAACGGCGCCAGCGCGCAGCAGCCGGCCACACCCGACCGCTCGCTGTCGTTTGTGTATCTCCGCGGCGCCGATACCCTGGGCATCGAAACGGTGACCCCCGGCATGCCCTTCCGCGGCGTGCAGCAGATGAAGGGGCAACCGATCATTGCATGGGAGCAGGAGCACACCGATCAGGTGCCGGGCGCCCTCATCCTCAAGGTGTTTGCTCCCGGCGCAGCCGCGAACGCCGCGCCGGCGCAGATGCTCCGCTTCACGCCTCGCAGCGACTCGATCGTGGTGGACATGCGAACCGCCGCGGCCAATCGCACACAAACCATGGTGTCGAAACCGGGCGCCGTGTCACTGATCGGGAGCTCGGTGCTGCATGCCGCGCTACTCTCGCAGCATGCGCGGGCCAAGGGACGGAGCGTCTTGCCCGTCTTCGTGACCGCCGGCGGACAGACGTTTGATGCGTCGGTGGCCGCGAACGGCGACACGACTTTTTTTGCGGTGGCAGGACAGACCATGCGCATCACGTGGGGCGCCGACGGCGCACCTACCGACATTCGCGTCGACGCGCAGGGGCTGCGCGTGATGCGCGCCACGAGCCCTGTCACCATCGCGACGGCGGCGCGGATCAGCTACGACGCGCCCGCGGATGCCCCCTATGTGGCGGAGCATGTCACGATCCCCACCGTGCGCGGCTACACGCTGGCGGGGACCCTGACGCGGCCGAAGGGTTCGACAAAGGTTCCCGTCGTCGTCACGGTGAGTGGCAGTGGTCCGCAGGATCGGGACTCCCGCATCAGTATCGTCGAGGGCTACGCGCCCTTCCGCGAGATCGCGGACACGCTCGCGCGGCAAGGCATCGCCGTACTCCGGTACGACGATCGTGGTGTGGGTGAGAGTGGCGGTCGATCCTCACGCGACTCAGCCACGAGCGCGGATTTCGCCGACGACGTCCAAAGCGTCCTCGCCTATCTGCGCACGCGTGCGGACGTCGATGGCACCAGACTCGCCGTCGCCGGCCACAGCGAAGGCGGCCTGATCGCGCCGCTCGTCGCGATGCGTGAACCGACCGTCGCTGCGATCGCCCTGCTCGCGGGTCCATCACAGAATGGTCGGCAGATCCTGACCTATCAGAACGCGAACAACATCGCAGTCGCACCAGGACTGACCGACGTGCAGCGGGATTCGTTGCGCCGGACCATTCCGGCCGCCCTCGATTCACTCGCGCGCAGCAATCGGTGGATGAATTACTTCATGGCGTATGATCCGCTGGCCACGGCGCGTCGCGTGAAGCAGCCGGTGTTGATCCTGCAGGGGGATACCGATCGCCAGGTGACCGCCGAGCAGGCAGACACGCTGGTTGGAGCGTTTCGCGCCGGTGGGAATCGCCGCGTCACCATGCGACATTTCCCCGAAACGAATCATCTCTTCCTGACCGATCCGTCCGGCGCCCCGCAGGGGTACACGTCGCTCGCGGATCGTCGGATCCGCCGCGACGTGCTGGGTGCGCTCGCCGACTGGTTCGTCACCACGCTTCGTCCGTGAGCTGCTCCATCGTGAGATCCTCCATGCGCAGGACGCGCTCCCGTGCGACCATGATTGTTGCCCTGCTCGCTCCGCTACTTGGCATCACGCCGAGCGCGCAGGCCCAGCGCCCCATCACGTTCGCCTATCTGCGCGGCACCGATACGCTGGGCACGGAAACCGTCACGCGCCGCGCGGATCGCATGGAGGGATCGCTCGCGATGCGTGCGGCGCCCGTGATCGAATGGAGCCACTCTGAGGGCACCAAGGCGCTCGGCCCCTTACGCATGCGCGTCATCGCACCCAACGCGTCGACGACGTCGCAGGAAGCCACCTTTACGGTGCGCGGCGACAGTCTGGTGGTGGAGATCACGACCAACGGCAAGGCGAATCCGCGTCAGGCGATCCAGGTCCCGATGCCGGGGATCGTGCCGCTCGCCAATGCCTCGGTGCTGCATGCCGCGTTCATTGCCGGCTTCGCCAAGCGCGCAAAGCTGGCGAGCGTGCCGATTGTTCTGACCACGGGGGCGCAGTCCGCCACGGCGACGGTCACGCAGGACGGCGACGTGACGGTCTTTCAGCTGGGCAAGGTCGCCATGCGCATCCGCTTCGCGGCCGACGGCCTGCCAAGCGAGATCGCGATTCCGGCGCAGGGAACCCGCGTGGTACGCGTCGGCGCATCGCGCTGACCTACGCGCGGCAGACGCCGAGGCCATCCCCGGCGGGCGGCCGCATTCAGCGTTCGCATTCAGCGGCTGCCCCGTCGCGTGCGTAATTCTGGGGTTCCCCGTCTCCCGGCGCGCTGAGGTGCCGGATGGTCTCGGGGACGTTGCCCCTTACGAGGATTCCCCTCGCATGCGTCACTCCGCATTTCCCTTGGCATTCGCCGCGTTGGTCGTCGGCGCGTGCACCAAGCCGTCGCCGAAGCCGGCACCGGCACCTGCTCCGGCCCCTGCTCCGGCCCCCTCCACGACGCCCGCCCCCGGTGGCGGCCGCCCCGCCGGCATGCCCGGTGGTATGGGTGGCGGCATGGGCGGTGGCATGAGTGGGGCCATGGCCGCCGCGGCGCAGGGTGGTCAGGGCGCCGGTGCCAATCAGGACCCGCAGCCGCGCCCCTACAGCCAGGTCATCACCGCCCGCGCCGTCACCAAGTCCGGCGTGTTCAAGGTCCACCAGGTCGGTTCGCGGCTCTTCTTCGAAATCCCACGCAAGGAACTGGGGCAGGATTTCGTCATCGTCAGCACCCTCGCCGGCACCCCGGATGAAATCGGGATCCGCGGCACGCAGGGCGGCAACAACCTCGTGCGCTTCGAGCGTCGCGAGAACCGGATCCTCGTTCGTGAAGCCGACTATCGCGACGTCATCGCGGATACCGCGGCCTCGCAGCGCATGGCCGCGGAACTGATCGGCGTCACGCGCATTCTCGCGGCGCTCAACGTCGAAGCGTACGGCCCGGACAGCTCGGCGGTCGTCGAAGTCACGCGCATGTTCACGGGTGGGGTGCCGGAATACACCGCGCTCGGTCGCCGCGCGCAGGTGGATGCCGCGCGCAGCTATGTCGAGCGATTCGCGGCGTACTCGCGCAATGTGAATGTCACCGCCGTGCAGACCTTCACGGCGCAGGGTGGTACGGGGGCGCCCGGCGGGTTCCCCGGTGGCGGTGGTGCCGGGGCGACGCCGAGCAGCACGACGGAGAAGTACACCTTCTCGGTGGCGAAGCTGCCGGAGATTCCGATGCAGCCGCGTCTCCACGACGAGCGCGTCGGCTACTTCGGTGTGCAGCAGCGCGACTTCTCGGGTGCGACGCAGCGTGTCGAAACGAAGCGCTTCATTTCGCGCTGGCGTCTCGAATGCTCCGACAAGAAGGTGGGCAACCTCTGCGTGCCGAAGAAGCCGATCACGTACTACCTCGATCCGGCGACGCCGGCGTGGCTCAAGCCGTGGATCAAGCGCGGCATCGAGGAGTGGCAGTCGGCGTTTGAAGCCGCCGGCTTCGCCAAGGGCATCGTCGCCGCCGAAGCGCCCGCGAACGACCCCGATTTTTCGGGTGAGGACGCGACGGTGAGCATGGTCCGCTGGCTCCCCTCCGCTACCGAAAATGCCGTCGGTCCGTCGCTCAAGGATCCGCGCACGGGGGAAATCATCGATGCCGACGTGCAGACGTACCTCAACGTCATGAATCTCGGGCGCGATTGGTACTTCACGCAGGCCAGTCCGATGGACAAGCGCGCACAGAAGCTGCCGTTTCCCGATTCGCTCGCGGGGCGCCTGCTGCAGTACGTGACCGCGCACGAAGTCGGGCACACGCTCGGCTTCCCGCACAACTTCAAGGCGAGCTCGATGTACCCCGTCGACTCGGTCCGTTCGAAGACGTGGGTCGCGAAGATGGGGCACACGCCGACGCTGATGGACTACTCGCGCTTCAACTATGTCGCACAGCCGGAAGACGGCATTGCGCTCGACGATCTGATCCCGAAGGTCGGTCCGTACGACCGGTACGCGGTGATGTGGGGCTACACGCCGATTCCAGCGGCGAAGTCGTCGGAGGCCGAGAAGCCGACGCTCGACAAGTGGGCGAAGATGCAGGATACGATTCCCTGGTACCGCTTCGCCGGTGATGGCGGCGCGCAGGGGGCGGATCCAGGCGAACAGTCCGAAGCGGTCGGTGATGCGGACGCGGTGAAGGCCACCGGTCTCGGCATCAAGAACCTCAAGCGCGTGATGGGCTATCTCGAAAGCGCCACCGCGTGGAAGGACGGCGACAACTTCGACAATCTCGAAGAGATGTATGGCCGCACCGTCGGCCAGTGGGCCACCGAGCTCGGCCACGTCGCGCGCATCGTGGGCGGCGTGTACAAGCAGGAGAAGATGGTCGGCCAGAAGGGGCTGGTGTATCGCAACGTCGAGCCGGCGCGCCAGAAGGCCGCGGTGCAATTCCTGCTCGATCAGGCGTATGCGACGCCCACGTGGCTCCTCGACGAAAGCATCCTGCGCAAGCTCGAGCCGAACGGATCGCTGAGCCGCGTCGGGAGTGCGCAGTCACGTTCGCTCGCCAGCCTCGTGAGCAACGATCGGTTGCAGCGCATGATCGAGCTCGAAGCGCTCACGTCGAACCCGAAGGACGTCTATCCGGTGGCCGACATGCTGGCCGACGTGCGCAAGGGGCTGTGGCAGGAGATCGCGACCGGCGCGCCGATCGACGCGTTCCGTCGCCGCCTGCAGCGCGTGTATCTCGAGCAGATGGCGTCGAAGATCAATCCGGCGCCTCAGTCCCCGTCGCCATTCCCGCCGCAGGGTGGTGGGCGCGGCGCGACGGCCCCGGTGGGCACGGCGGATATCCGCCCCATTCTCAAGAGTGAAATGCGCGCCCTCGACGCCGACCTGGCCGCGGCGATCAGCCGGACCAGCGACCGGATGACGAAGGCGCACCTCGAGGATGCGCGGGACCAGATCCGCGCGATGCTCGATCCGAAGGGGTAATCGGTCGACGTTGGTGATGGTTTAACATCCCGGCGGCCTCATCCGGTCATAGATTTCCATGACCAAGGACAGGGCCGCCGGGATCCGACCGAGACCCCGGGGCGTCCTGTTCGCGTTTCCCCTCGACAGGACCTCATGCGTTTCCGTCTCCTCTCGCTCGCCGCCACCGGCCTCGTCGTGGCGGCGTGCCAGCCGGCCAAGAAGCCGGCTACGGCACCCGCGCCGGCGAACCGCCCCGGTGCGAACGCGTCCCCCAACGCCGGCCCCGGCATGCCGGGTATGCCGACCCCGGGAACCCCGGGACAGCCGCCCGCCGGCATGCCGAACCTCGGTGCGCTGGCCGGAGCCATGGGAGCCATGGGTGGCGCTGGCGACCCGAATCCGCGCCCCTACGCGCAGGTGATCACGCCGCGCGCCAAGAGCAAGAAGGGCGTGTTTGATGTGCATCAGGTGGGCTCGCGGCTGTTCTTCGAAATTCCCGCGGCGCAGAACAACAAGGAGTTCCTGGCCACGACGGTCCTCGCCGCCGGTGAGGATGCCATCACCGGCAGCCTGTATGGGCAGGAGCGGGTCATCCGCTTCGAGCGCCGCGACAACCGCATCCTGGTCCGTGAAGCGATCTATCGCGACATCGCCTCGGACACGGCACTGCAAACCGCACGCGCCATGTCGTTGATCGGTCTGTCTCCGATCATTGCCACGCTGAATGTCGAAGCCTATGGCAAGGACAGCAGCGCCGTTGTCGAAGTCACGCGCATGTTCACCGGAGGCGTGCAGGAGTTCGCGGCGCGCGGTCGTCGTGCGCAGGTCGATGCGTCACGCTCGTACATCGACAAGTTCTCTGCGTTCTCGCGCAATGTGAACATCACGGCGGTGCAGACGTTCACGCCGCAGGCGGCGGGCAATCCGCTGGCTGGGCTCCCGATTCCGGGATTCGGCGGCGCGCAGCGCGCTACCACCGAAGCGTACACCTTCTCGCTCGTCCGTCTGCCGGACGATCCGATCATGCCGCGCCTGTACGACAAGCGCGTCGGCTACTTCGTGACGTCGAAGCGGGATTTCGGATCGGCCGAGCAGCGGGTGGTCGCGCGCGATTACATCAAGCGCTGGCGCCTTGAGTGCTCGGACAAGAAGGAAGGCAATCTCTGCGTGCCGAAGAAGCCGATCACGTATTACGTCGATCCGGCCACGCCGAACTGGCTCAAGCCGTGGATCAAGGCTGGCATCGACGAGTGGCAGGAGGCGTTCGAGGCCGCCGGCTTCGCAAAGGGCATCGTGGGCGCCTATGCCCCGAACGACCCGGACTTCTCGGGTGAAGACGCCAGCGTGACGATGGTGCGCTGGCTGCCGTCGCCCGTCGCGAACGCACAGGGGCCGAGCCTGGTGGACCCGCGCACGGGGGAGATCCTCGACGCCGACGTGCAGATGTATCACAACATCCTCGACCTGCAGCGCGAGTGGTACTTCTCGCAGGTCGGTCATCTGGATGCGCGCGCCCAGAAGTTTCCCTTCCCCGATTCGCTGATGGGCCGCCTCGTGCAGTTCGTGGTGGCACACGAAGTCGGACATACGTTGGGCTTCCGTCACAACTTCAAGGGGAGCTCGATGTACCCGCTGGATTCCATCCGAAGCCGCAGCTGGGTGGAGAAGATGGGGCACTCGCCGTCCATCATGGACTACGCCCGCTTCAACTACGTCGCGCAGCCCGAGGATAAGCTGCCCCTGTCGACGCTGATTCCGAAGGTCGGTCCTTACGATCGGTACGCCACGATGTGGGGCTACAAGCCGATCGCTGGTGCGAAGACGCCTGATGCCGAGAAGGCAACGCTGGACGAATGGTCACGGATGCAGGATGCTGTACCGTGGTACCGCTTTGCCGATGACGCGAGCGCCAGTCAGGCCGATCCGGGCGAACAGACCGAAGCCGTCGGCGATGCGGATGCCGTGCGCGCGAGCACGCTGGGCTTCAAGAATCTTGCACGCGTGATGAAGCTGGTCGAAGGAGCTGCCACCGCTCAGAAGGCATCGGATCTGTCGCTGCTGCGGGAAACGTACGACGGCGTGATCGGTCAGTGGACGTTGGAAGCCAACCATGTGACCAAGATCGTGGGTGGACTGGATCGGCAGGAGAAGTGGGTGAGCCAGAGCGGTCCGGTCTGGACGCCAGTGTCGCGGGCGCGCCAGAAGGCGGCGATGAAGTTCCTGAACGAGCAGGTATTCGCCACGCCGAGCTATCTGATCGACGTGTCGATCCTCCGCCGTCTCGAGTCGGATGGCAACATCAACCGTGTCGCTGGCGCGCAGGCTCGCGTCCTCTCGAGCCTCGTGAACAACAATCGCCTCCAGCGGCTGGTGGAAGTCGAAGCCACCTCCAATGGCGCGAAGGACGTGTATTCGCTCGGCGAAATGCTGACCGATTTGCGTCGCGGCCTCTGGAGCGAGGTCTATGCGGGGAAGGCGGTCGATGCGTACCGTCGCCGCCTGCAGAACACGTACCTCGAGGCGATGGCCAGCAAGATCAAGCCGGCGCCGGCCAATCCGCAGGAAGCGCAGTTGGCGGCGCTGTTCGGGATGAGCGTGGCGCAGCCGCGTGACTTCCGCGCGCTGCTGAAGGACGAGATGCGCGTCCTCGACCGGGAGCTGGCGAGTGCGATGGGGCGCATGAGCGATCGCACGTCACGCGCGCACCTGCAGGACGCGCGCGATCAGATCAAGACGATGCTCGACACCGAGAAGTAAGGCGCATCGCCGCATTGCCAACGAGGGGCCGAGTGGAGATTCCACTCGGCCCCTCGTGTTTTCTGCGTCGCCTTTCAACTACTTCGCGGCGCCGGTATAGTGCCAGGATACCCACAGCGTGTGGTTGACTTCATTGGCGCGCCGCGACGGAAAGGCGTTGTACAGGTTCATGTAGCCGATTTCGGTGCGAAGCTTCGGCGAGTGCGGAATGCCGAACCCTACGGACGCGCGATTCTGACCGATGGTGAGTGTCTGTGTCGGGCCACCCAGCGGCATGAGGAGCTCATTCCATCCATACAGCAGCACCGGGCGGCCCTTGACCTTTACCTGGCTCAGCTCGGTCTGCGCACGTCCCATGTAGCGCAAACGGTTCTGGTACGTGGCGTCGCCGTATTCGCGATCCGCCGAGCCGGCGACTCCAGGCACCAAGGGAAACAGCCATCGCTGTTCGAGACGATAGCGCTGCGTAAAGGCCACCCGCCCCGCCCGATGGGTCAGCAGAAGCTGCTGCCAGCTGCGATGCTCACGGGTCGGATTGGCAGCTGGCAATGCTCCATACGGCGCAGTCGCGACGTACACATACCCCGCCGCGATTCGCACGCCATTGGTGACGGTGTATTGGACGCCGGGACGGAGGAGCAGCTGCTGCGGCTCACGACCGAATGCCATCCGGCGCCAGGACCCATCGAACCAGAGGGCCGTCTTCTTCGTGATCGGCCGATCGATTGTTCCGCCAACCCACACCGCATCCTGATGGCGCGTCTGCCAGGATGTCGGTGTGCTGCTCTGGGCTGCGGCGGTTGGGGCAACGAGTACCGAGCCGATCACGGCGCTGCAGATGGTGCGCGTCACGGAGCCACGAGACGTGGCGGAGTGCTGGCGGTAGATCATATCGAACGGTAGCGTCTACGGGGATCGCCGCACAGGCGACGCGATACGACACGGTGGTCGGAGACTCTTTGGCAGGAGAAGCTTGATGCTGTTACGCGGCGCTGCATGGTACGTTGGGTCACGACTCGCCCCCTTGGTATTGGTGCTACCTGCGCTCGTGGAAGCCCAAAGCGTTCCCCTCCAGTCGTGGATCGCGCTGGACGCGCCGGTCGGGTATGAGCGGCGCACGACGGCCCCGCTCATCCCGACGTTGAATGCGGCGACGGGCGGGGCGTGGCGAGTCGACGCACTGGGGAATCTGACACTCCGTAAGGGAAGTGGGACACCGCGCCGCGTCGTCGCCTGTGGAATCGATCGCGCCGGCTTTGCCGTCACGCAGATCACCGACAACGGGCTCCTCCGTGTGCACACACTCGGGACCTCGCCACATCCGTTGTGGGAGCAGGCGCACGAGGGACAGCAGCTCGAAATTCTCACGGCCACGGGCGCTGTCCCCGCGGTCTCGGCCATCGCGAACGGTCACTTCGCGCAGCAGCATCGACAGGAAACGCTGATCACGTCGGCGGATGACCTGTGGATCGACGTGGGGGCGTCATCACGCGCCGACGTCGAGGCGCTGGGCATTCGGCTTCTCGATCCGGTGCAGCGCCGTCTTCGGAGCTGGGCCTTGAGCGGGCATGTGGCAGGCGCAGCGGCAGGTCAGCGAGCGGGGTGTGCCGCAGTGGTGGCCGCCGCCCGTGGTGAGGTCGCGCAGGGCGAAACGATGTTCGTCATTGGCGTGCAATCGGTGTTCGGGTGGCCCGGCGTGGGCGGGGCGGTTGGACGGAGTGGATTCCGCGCCGACTCCATCACCGTGTTTGGTCCCGGTGCCATGCAACGGGGCACGTCGATCGTCCGCGGTGGAGCGCGTGGCGCCATGAACGCGGCAGTCTTCCAGGCGATGCGCACCGACGCCGTGCGATGGATCGCACCACGGGTCCGGCACCCGGGCGCACTCATGGAGACGATCGCGCTCGAGGAAGCCGGGTGGTTGGTGGACGAGGCGCGTCGGGCAGCGGGCATCACATCGACTGCGCCATCAGGCGAATCGTTCGTTGCGCTGCCGATGCGTGATCTACGTGCTCCAGCACGTGCGGGTGATCCGCACGCCGCAACCATGCGCATGCTGTCGACGCTCGCCGATCTTCCAGCCACACCAGGCGATGAGTGGCGCGTCCGCGAGGCGATTCGTGTGCAACTCCCTGCATGGGCCAAGGCACGTGCGACGGTCGATTCAATCGGGAATCTGATCGTCAGCGCCGGCCCCATGAAGGACACCGTCGTGTTCATGGCGCATATGGACGAAGTCGCGTACGAGGTGATCGCGATTGCGCGGGACGGAACCGTGTCGCTCCGTGCCCGCGGTGGTGTCGTAGCTACCGCGTGGGAGGGGCAGGCTGCGCTACTGCATCTCCCGCGCCCGGCCAACGGGATCGCCGATACCGTCGCGGGGATCTTCCTGACGCGCGATACGGCGTCGGTACGACGGGTCACAACGCCTCGCGCGTGGTTCGGCATGGACTCGGCGGCGCTCGTCGCCCGCGGCGTACGCCTCGGTGTTGGCGTTACGATGCCGAAGCAGAGTGTCCGTCTTGCCGGCGCACGCTTCACCGGGCGGAGCATGGATGATCGCGCGGGTTCGACGGCGCTCCTGACTGCGGTGCAACGGCTCAATCCCGCCACACTCGATCATCATGTGCTCTTTGTCTGGTCCGTGCAGGAGGAAGGGGGACTGAACGGCGCGCAGGCGCTGGCGGCGCGCGCCGGGATCAGCACCACCCGCATCTACAGCATCGACACGTTTGTCAGTTCCGAGTCGCCGCTGGAGTCGCCGCACTTCGCCTTCGTGCGTCTTGGTGCGGGCCCCGTGTTGCGAGCCATCGAGAATGGGAGCATTTCCCCGCCGGCGGTGCGCACGCAGGTGCAGCAGGCGGCGCGGACGGCCGGCATTCCGTTGCAAATCGGCCTGACACAGGGCGGCACCGATGGCACCACGTTCACGTTCTACGGGGCGCCGAACACCGGGCTCTCGTGGCCGGGACGCTACAGTCACACCCCAGCCGAAGTGTTGGACCTGCGTGATGTCGAACGGTTGTCGCAGCTGATCGGCGCCCTCATCACGCGGACGCCGCGCGACTGAGTCGCCATCGTACGCTAGAACAGTTTCTGGGCGCCCACGCGCAGATACGGCACGTTCCCCGGCGCCAGATCCGTCACGGTCTCGCCGTTCCGCGCATACTCGAGACGACGCAATACCGTTGTGCCGCCATCGAGCAGCAGTTGCCACTTGCCACCGTTCGGCGCCCAGCGCACCTGTGTACCGACGGTGGCGTTGGCCAACCACAACGCATCGGCACGGTTGATCTGCAGCGCCTGCGGTAACCCGTACTGGGCACCGGTGAGCGCCGCGTTCACACCAAGATCCAATCCCTTGCGCGGCATCCACCACACTTCGCCACGCGCCGGGAGCAACGCATCGATCAGGATCCGCTTCGACGGACGCGACACGATGTGCAGCACGGGGATCGGCAGCAGTTTGCCGTAGCTGGACGCGTACGACAGGCCGCCGCCAAGTGTCGTACGCGGCGACACGATGCGATCCACGAACGCCGCCCCCTCGACGCGAAACTGCGTGCCGTAGATACCCGGCCTCAGCGTGCTGATGACGGTGTGCCGATCGTTCAGTGTCTTGAGCACCATGACTTCGGCGTGCGCGACGTGCAACGTGCTGGGCGGATTGGCTCCAGTCGCGCGGGGTGATATCTGGGGCAGGTCGGCGTCCACCGCACGCCACAGACCACCCAGCAGGATCATCGTGTTCCCCTGCTGACGTACCTGACGATGGGCGAGCGTCAGCTGCAGCGACCGCTGTCCGTAGTCGGGACGGCCGGCCGTGCCGGCGGGGACCACGATGGAGGTCGCCCCCAGCGCCTCCGCGCGCACGGTCACCTGCTCCCGCTGTGCGTGCAGCGGGGCCACCGGCAGGGTCAGGGCAGCGCCATGAATGGCGGCGAAGACAACGCGCGCAGAGGGAAAGCGGAACATTGGCGAGGCGAAGGAGGTCCTTGTCAGGATCAGTCCGTTTGGTCAGACTCAGCTATAATCCTGACCAAAGCACTCGGTAAACTCAATCAGCCCGGCTTATGCGCGTCCCGTTCCTCGTTTTGGCACTGGTGGTCCCCACTTCGGTGGTCCCCACCATGTTGTCGGCGCAGTCGCCGACACTGCTCCGCGCCGACTCCATTTTGGCGACGGGACAGGTTGCCCCAGCAGCGCCACTCATTGATCAGGCGCTCGCCGCGTCACCGCGCGAGTTCGAAGTGCTCTGGCGCGCATCGCGTGTCCGTCTGTTGCAGGGCGACGCGCAGCCGGCCCAGAGCAAGGCGCAGGATCGGCTCTACCGCGAAGCGCTCGCACTGGCCGAGCGGGCCATCAAGGCGAACGGGTCGGCGCCCGATGGGTACCTGCGTCGGGCCGCGGCCAACGGCAAAGTGGCGCTCTTCTCCGGGGTGCTCGATGCCGCCGACTTCGTCATCCAGACGAAGGAGGATACCGAGAAGGTGCTGGCCATGCGCAATGTGCCGGCGGTGACCATGGCGTCCGCGCACTACATCCTCGGTCGCGCGCATCTCAAGCTCTCGGAAACGCCTCGGCCGCTGCGCATGCCGCTGGGTCTCGGGTTCGGGAACAGTTCCGATGCGTTGGTTCACCTGCGCCGCGCCGCGGAGCTGCGCCCCGGCTTCATCATGTTCCAGCTCGATCTCGCGCGGGCTTTGATCGCGAATGACAAGTCGGCGGACGCCCGCACGGTACTTGGCCAGATTCCGGCGCTCACCGAGCAGGAGCCGGGTGATGACGGGCGGAAGCGCGAAGCGGCTGAGCTGCTGCGTTCACTGCGCTAAGGGATGCGGCATCAGGAGTAGCATTCTCTCAG
>Ga0315902_10003143_pt1 | contig 24969 bp, 34 predicted proteins | sample LakEriMetagenome_9_FD_203523 | JGI IMG/M metagenome (GOLD analysis project Ga0315902, IMG submission 203523) | Freshwater fungal communities from buoy surface, Lake Erie, Ohio, United States - Buoy 12 MA117 | ecosystem: Environmental > Aquatic > Freshwater > Lake > Lake biofilm | place: USA... | reverse complement strand
GCATCATCGACCCATACATTCCCGCTATCGATAATGATTCTTAATAGTCTATCGCTATCGTCACAGACTGTTGTATAAAAACAACACTGATGATCTATACAGTGTTGCGTAGAAACAACACTATCGCTAAAGTGTTGTATAAAAACAACATGGGGGGAGGGTATTGGACTGTGATGAGATAATGATGTAGGCGCTACTGTATACAAAATAGTAAAAAAGGACTATATTGCACTGCAATGTAAGTCTTTGAAATTAAAAGAAGAAATAAATAGGGACAGAGTAGACAATAAAGGGACACAGTCGTAGACAGAATCGGCGCACCGTAGGGACTATGTCGCAGGGTTGCGGAGACCTATCAAGCCTATGGAGTCCCGCACAGCCCTGCTGGTCTGCAGAGTAAAATAAGCAACAAAGTACTTGACAAATTAAGAAAAGTATGATATAGTTCGCACTATATAGAACTATGACGAATCGTTAGGGTGATACGTCAGCGATATAGGATGATTAATATTCTTCTCCTATAGAAACCTCTCCAATAGCGAAAACCCTATATTGTACAGCCGAAGGCTGGATTTTATAGACAGCAGTTAATAAAGCCGTTGCTTCGCAACATCGTCTTCCAAAAAGGATAAAAGACACAATGAGTAATGATTCTGTCGAAGTAATAACTGAAGTTGTTGATACTAAACCGCCTCGTCCTAAGATTGTTCGTCGTAAGTTAGGTCGTCCCCTAAAGAAGGACATCGAGGCGAAGAAGAAGGGTAATAGGGGTAAGGTCGGAAGACCAGCCGGAGACTCAGCACGAATTGCTGAATTCAAAGCCAGATTGCTTGGCACCTCCGGAGATAAGATTATTGAGACTTTGATCCACAAAGCATTAGACCCAAATGATAAGGATCAAATCGCTGCATTGAAGATGTGTGTCGATCGTGTCTTACCGCTGTCGATGTTCGATGCGGCGAAAAACAGCGGTCAAACACCGCAGATTAGCATTAACATCACTGGGCTGAATAGTCCTAGCGTAGATGCCAATGTCGTAGACATGGGTGAGGTCGATAGTGACGAGTCTTAACTTTCAGTTGCTAAAATGGCAACAAGATGTCTTTAAGGACAAGACTCGCTTTAAAGTAATAGCAGCCGGGCGGCGGTGCGGTAAGAGTCGTCTAGCAACGATGATGTTGATCATCAAAGCATTAGAAGCTCCGGAGGGGAGCGCCGTACTTTATGTCTCCCCGACGCTCGGTCAAAGTAGACAAATCATCTGGGACAGTCTCCTAGAGATTGGTAAGCCAGTGATTAAGTCGGCACACATTAACAATCTGGACATCACCTTAGTGAATGGTCGTAAGATTCATGTTCGTGGTGCAGATAACAGTGATACCCTTCGTGGTCTGAGTTTGTATTACGCAGTCCTAGACGAGTGTGCGTTTATTAAGCAGGACACTTGGGAAAAGATTATCCGAGCATCGCTCTCAGACCGTAAAGGTGAAGCGATGTTCATCTCGACTCCGTCAGGGCGGAATTGGTTCTATGAGATGTATAAGCTAGGCTTTGAAGCAGAAGATCATGAATGGAAGGCTTGGCACTTTACTACAAAAGATAATGAGACGATTGACCCGAAAGAGGTGGACGCTGCAAGAAAAACGCTGTCGTCTTTTGCGTTCAAGCAAGAGTACGAAGCATCTTTTGACAATGCGGGGCAGGAGATCTTTAAAGAAGAGTGGATCCGTTATGGTGAAGACCCTCAGTACGGGGACTATGTTATCGCTATCGATTTGGCAGGATTTGAAGAGGTGGCGAAGAACGCTGGTGCTTCAAAGAAACGCTTAGACGAATCCGCTATCGCAATTGTAAAAGTAGAACCTCAAGGAGATTGGTTCGTTGAAAAGATTGTACATGGTCGTTGGGACATTAAAGAGACAGCAGCAAAGATACTTCGACTTGTACACGAGTATCAACCGATGGCTGTAGGTATCGAGCGAGGGGCGCTAAAGAATGCTGTTGCTCCTTACCTCAATGATTTAATGCGTAAGAATAATGTGTACTTTCACATCACAGATTTGACGCATGGCAACAAAAAGAAGACTGAGCGAATTGCTTGGGCGCTACAAGGTCGATTCGAGCATGGCAGAATCACCTTAAACGAAGACGAAGATTGGAGAGAGTTAGTAGATCAGTTGCTCCTCTTCCCAACCGCTAATGTGCATGACGACTTAGTCGACGCATTGGCTTATGTTGATCAGTTAGCGGTATCGAACTATCAACAGGATTATGACGACGATGACTACGAAGTATTGGATGTTATAAGCGGATACTAAGATGGATGACTGGCTAAAAGAATACTACAAATTACAAGAGACGAATTGGTCGCCAACTAAACTTTCTGATACAGAAGAAAAACAGTTTAGAGAATGGATTACCGGCACACAGTTATTTACAAATCTAAAACCTATAATTGCTCAAGATTTAGAAAAACCTGTTAACAAGCTAAGCGATAATGAAATTATTGATGAAATGCTTGCTTCTGGCGAATATGATTATCGTGGAGCGTGGAAAAAGGGTGTTACTGAAGAAATTAGCCCCTATGATAAAATGCCGCATTGGTCTTCAAGAGCGCCTGACGGAACATGGTTAAAGTCGCCAAAGCATCAAACAGCATGGAAAGAATTGTTCATGCAGCAGTACGGTCAAGATCCTGATTCTATTGGCTTAGACACTTTAGATAAAGCAATACAGGCAGTTAGACCGCAACAACAAATTCTAAATCCAATGTATCAAGATCCTTTTGGCGATACTACTAAGTAAGGAAAAACATGGCTGAAAATATGAACAACAACGTATTTGAAGAACCGACTCAGTCAGACATAGAGATCGTAGACTTCGTTGTATCCCATACCGATCGCTGGAGAGACTGGCGTGATAGCAACTTTTTAGAGGATTGGAAAGAATATGAACGCATTTTTCGAGGACAATGGTCTGCCGAAGACCGCACTCGTGAATCTGAGCGAAGCCGTATTATCTCCCCAGCGACTCAACAAGCTGTGGAAACAAGACATGCAGAGGTATGCGAAGCCATATTCGGCAATGGAGAATGGTTTGACATTGCTGACGACTTGGGCGACGCAAACAAACTTGATGTTGAAATACTTAAACGACAACTTAAAGAAGACCTAGAAAAAGATAATGCTCGTAAAGCCATCTCGCAGATCGAGTTAATGGCTGAGATTTACGGTACAGGTATCGGTGAGATTCTTGTCCAACGTAAGCCTGAGATGATTCCTACTACGATGCCAATGCCTGATGGCACTGCTGCATACGGTATTATGGAAAAGGAATACACTTGCGTTAAGTTAAATCCTGTCAATCCTAAAAACTTCCTCATTGACCCAAATGCTACTACGATTGACGACGCAATGGGAATTGCAGTCGAGAAGTATGTGTCGATTCACAAGGTTGTTGAAGGAATGGAAAAAGGTATCTACCGCAAAGTAGATATTCAACAAGCTCCAGAAGATACCGACTTAGAGCCTACTCAACAAGTTACCCAGTTCCAAGACGATAAAGTATTGCTATTGACTTACTACGGTCTTGCTCCTCGTGAGTATATCGAGCAGTTAGAAAATGAAGAGGGTGAAGTTGTTGATCTCTTCCCAGATGACACGACTGCTGACAAATACAGCGATTTAGTCGAGTGCATCGTGGTGATCGCCAATGGCGGAACTCTGCTCAAGGCAGAAAAGAATCCGTACATGATGAAGGATCGTCCTGTAATCGCTTATCAAGACGATAGCGTTCCCGGTCGTTTCTTTGGTCGTGGCACTGTCGAAAAAGCCTACAATATGCAAAAGGCTATTGATGCTCAGTTACGGGCGCATTTAGACAGCCTAGCATTGACTACAGCTCCAATGGTAGCGATGGATGCTACTCGTCTGCCTCGTGGCGCTAAGTTTGAAGTCAAACCCGGTAAAGCAATCCTTACCAACGGTAATCCAAATGAAATTATGGTTCCGTTTAAGTTTGGCAATACCGATCCTGCTAACTTGACAACCAGCTCTGTATTTGAAAAGATGTTACTACAAGCTACTGGTACTGTCGATGCGGCTGGACAGCCAACAGCTTCTACCCGTGATTACCCACAAACCTCGATGTCGGTTGCTGGAATCATTAAGAAGTATAAGCGGACACTCATGAACTTCCAAGAGGACTTCTTAGTTCCGTTTATTAAGAAAGCTGCCTATCGTTTCATGCAGTTTGACCCTGAGCGCTATCCAACAGTGGACCTCAAGTTCATTCCAACAGCTACATTAGGCATTATTGCCCGTGAATACGAGCAACAACAGCTTATTGCGTTGCTACAGACTCTTGGACCTAATACGCCTGTATTGCCAATGCTTCTCAAAGGCATTATTGCCAGCTCTAGCTTACCAAATCGCCTTGAAATGGAAGCTACTTTGGATCAAATGATGCAACCTAACCCACAACAACAGGAATTACAAGCAGTTCAAACCCAGCTTGAAGTGGCTGCAGCACAGGCTCAAATCGCTAAACTACAGTCCGAAGCCGTTAGAAACAACGCTTCTGCTCAGAAAGATGTAGTTGAGACTCAATTGATGCCAGCCGAGACCCAAGCGAAGGTAATTAGCGGTCTAAGCCAGAATATTAGGGGTCAAAACACCAGCGGAGAGTTTGAGCAAAGAGCCAAGATTGCTGAACTAGCCCTCAAAGAAGAGGATATTAAGAGTAACGAGCGTATCGCTAGTTTACAAATGTTGCAAAAACAATCAAAAAGTGCTTGACATTTTAACAAAACTGTGGTAATATCAGCCACAGTGTTGTAATTTAACAACACAGTTCCCATTAAAGGAGAAAACTGTGGACAAAGAACTTCAAAAGTATTATGACGATCGTTTTTCAATGATGTCAACGCAGGGTTGGTTAGATTTAGTCGCCGACCTAAAAGAAATGCAGAAAGCCGTTGATAACTTGATGAGCGTTCCAGATGAAAAAACGCTGTTTTTCCGTAAAGGACAATTAGACATCATTTTATGGGTGCTAACCTTACGAGATACTTCAGCAAAGGCTTACGAGCAACTTCAGAACTCGTCGGGAGACGCTTCAGATGCCTCGTAGGTTGTTCGACTTCCTTTGCGAAGCCGGACATGAACAAGAAAAACTAGTGGAAATTGATACCGTTAGCGTTACTTGTTCGGAGTGTGGCTTGACCGCACATCGCCAATTATCAACACCTCGTATCAACCTCGAACCGTTTACTGGGATTTTTCCTAGTGCAACGAGTAAGTGGGAGAAACGAAGAGCTGAGAAGTTGGCACAAGAGCGTAAGCTCAATAGAGACAAAGATACTGCGTAAGCACCTTTGTTATTTTATAAATCCTACAATCACTTTGTGACAGGAGCATTATTATGGCTGAATTTGTTGAAGAAAACGAACTGCAAGAAGGAACCTATAGTCAGATCGATGAAGTAAAACAGGAACAACCTCAAGAAATTGAGACTCCAGTTGAAGAACCTAAACAGGAAGTAGTTCCTGATAAGTACAAGGGCAAGTCACTAGAAGACATCGTTAAGATGCACCAAGAAGCTGAAAAGCTCATTGGACGACAAGCACAAGAAGTACATGAGGTTCGTAGTCTCGCTGATCAACTCCTCAAGCAACAACTCGATGCCAAGCAACAGAAACAACCTGAATCAGAACCAGAAGAAGATTTTTTTGTTGATCCAAGACAGGCTGTAAACAAAGCTGTCGATCAGCACCCTGCAGTTCTTGAAGCAAAACAAGCAGCACTCGAAATGAAGAAGATGAAGATTGCACAACAGTTGCAGTCTAAGCATCCTGATTATATGGAAATAGCACAAAACGCTAACTTCCATGAGTGGGTTAAAGCAAGCCCAGTGCGAATTGATTTGTTTACCAAGGCAGATACTGAATTTGATTTTCCTGCAGCAGATGAATTGCTAAGTACTTACAAAGAACTCAAGCAAATCAAAGCAACGCAACAGCAGCAATTATCAAACGCAGTCGAAACCAAAGCTCAAGAAACAGCATTACGTGCTGCAGCAGTGGATGTTGGCGGATCTGGAGAAGTAAGCAAAAAGATTTACAGACGGGCTGACCTTATCAAATTGAAAATGACTGATCCTGATCGGTATATGGCGCTACAAGATGAAATCATGGCTGCCTATGCTGAAAACAGGGTTAAATAACTTAATCTTAGGAGATTTATAAAATGCCATTAGGTACTTCACACGTAACCGCAGCTCGTGCGGCAACGTTCATTCCAGAAATCTGGTCTGACGAAATCGTAGCAGCTTACAAAAAGAATTTAGTTGCTGCTAATTTGTTCAAAAAGATGTCATTCAAGGGCAAGAAAGGTGACACCGTTCACATTCCAGCTCCTGTTCGTGGCTCTGCTAACTTGAAAGTTGCTGAAACTCAAGTTACTTTGAACGCAAACACCGAATCAGAAGTATTGGTGTACATCAACAAGCACTATGAATATAGCCGCTTGATTGAGGACATCGTCGAAGTGCAAGCTCTGTCTTCACTCCGTCAGTTCTACACCGACGACGCTGGTTACGCTCTTGCTAGGCAAGTTGACACCGACTTAGTTCGTTTAGGTCGTGGTGCTAACGGTGGCGACGGTACTGCTGCTTATGACAAGGCTTACAAAGGTGACGACGGTACGACTCTGTACACCGGAACTGCTGCTGCTTTGACTGCTGCTGCTATCCGCCGTACCATTCAGCGCTTAGATGACAACGATGTTCCAATGGACGGTCGTTTCTTCATCATCCCTCCATCAAGCCGTAACACATTGCTTGGCTTAGACACTTTCACCACGTTCAATAGCGTTGGTGAGGCTGCTTCTGCTAACAGCATCCGTAACGGTATGATCGGCGACATCTACGGTGTATCCGTATATGTAACCACCAATGCTGACGCTGCAACTGACGGCGACCGCATTGCTTTGATGGCACACAAGGACTTCGCTGTTCTCGCTGAGCAAGTAGCTGTTCGCAGCCAAACTCAGTACAAGCAAGAGTACTTAGGTACACTCTTCACTGCTGACACTCTCTACGGTGTTGCAGAGTTGCGTGATACTTCTGCTATCGCTCTAGCTGTTCCAGCCTAATTATAGGCTTCAAGGTCCCTCTTCGGAGGGGCTTTGTTTAAGGGTATTCTAAGAGTATCTTTAAACAAATAGAGGAACTACTACATGGCAATTTATAGAGGTTCTGGCGGATCTTTAGACGGACAAACAGAGTCATTGAGCTTTCCTGTGTCTATATCGCAAGGCGGTACTGGACAGACAGACCCTAATAAAGCCTTCAATGCTTTAGCGCCTACACAACAATTTAACAGCGGTAAATATCTCAAGACTGATGGTGCAAACACCTCTTGGGATAATATTGTTATAAGCACTGACGACATTAGCGGTGTTTTAGCCACAAGTAATGGCGGTACTGGTGCGTCCGATACGGAAACAGCTCGCACCAATTTAGGGCTTGCTATCGGAACCGATATTCCCAGTCCTACTGGTACAGGAGCTTCTGGTACTTGGGCGATTGATGTTAGCGGAAATGCTGCTACTGTTACCAACGGTGTTTACACTACTGGTGATCAGACAATTGCTGGTATCAAAACATTCTCTTCTACGATTGTAGGAGACATTAACGGTAATGCAGGAACAGTAACCAACGGAGTTTATACTTCTGGTACATATTCCAATCCTAGTTGGATTACCTCGTTAGACGGTAGTAAACTAACTGGTACAGTAGTAGCAACTAACGGAATTGTATCTACTGGTTCGTATGCTGATCCTGCGTGGATTACTAGCATAGCTGGTTCTAAAGTTAGTGGTAATATTAGCGGCAATGCAGCCAATGTTACAGGCACTGTAGCAGTTGCTAATGGCGGTACAGGCGCTACAACAGCAGCTAACGCCCGTGTAAACTTGCTTCCAAGCTATACCGGCAATGCTGGTAAAGTTCTTGGGTTAAACGGAACTGCTACCGATGTTGAATGGATTAGTTCTTCCGGATCTGGTTCGGTTACAAGTGTCGCTTTAACAGCCCCAACAGGATTTGCTGTAACTGGATCTCCAGTAACTTCAGCAGGAACTTTAGCATTAGCGTTTGCGTCTGGTTATTCGCTACCAACCACCACAAAGCAGTCTGAATGGGATACAGCCTATACCGATCGCCTTAAATGGGATGGTGGTTCTACAGGACTCAATGCTTCTACTGGAAGAACTAGCCTTGGTTTAGTCATTGGCACAGATGTCCAAGCCTATGACCCACAATTAGCAGATGTTGCTGGATTAACCCCTACAGATAATGGGGTTATTATTGGCAATGGTACTAATTTTGTGGTAGAATCGGGTACTACATTGCGTAGTTCTATCGGTTTAGCAATTGGTACAGATGTTCCTAGCCCAACTGGAACTGGTGCAAGCGGTACTTGGGGTATTAGTATTACAGGAAATGCCGCAACAGCAACCAATGGTGTTGTTACTACTGGTAGTTATGCAGATCCAAGCTGGATTACATCTTTAGCAGGATCAAAGATTAGCGGTAACATTAGTGGTAATGCAGCGAATGTCACAGGCACTGTGGCTGTTGCAAACGGTGGAACCGGTGCTACGACATTGACTGGTTATGTAAAAGGTAATGGAACGTCGGCGATGACAGCATCAGCCACGATTTCTGGTTCAGATATTAGTGGCGGTACAATTGACGGAGGAACGTATTAATGCCAACAACCATTGTAATTAAAAACAGCTCAACGGCTGGCTCAGTCCCAACAGCGGGTCAGCTAGTTCAGGGCGAGTTAGCGGTCAACGTAACAGATCGTAAGATATTCACAGAGACCTCTACTGGTACTGTCGTTGAAATCGGCGGCGGCGCTCGTGGTAACGGTGCAGATGATATTTTCTATGAGAATAGCAAAACTGTAAACGGTAGTTACACCATCAGCACAAACAAGAATGCTATGTCTACTGGTCCAATCACGATTGCATCAGGTGTTTCTGTAACTGTTCCTAGCGGTAGTCGCTGGGTCGTTTTATAAGGAAAATATATGTCTATTGTCTTATTAGGCTCAACAAGCGGAAGTTGTACGCTACAAGAACAAGCGGTAGCTGGTACTACTGTTTTAACTTTGCCGACCACTAGCGGTACTGTAATGGTCAACGGACCAGCGTTTAGTGCTACAAAAATAACAACTGCACAAACAATTACCACCTCTGTTGTAACAAAAGTAACATTTAATAGTGTTGATTTTGATACAAACAGTAACTTTGCTTCTTCTACTTTTACGCCAACTGTTGCTGGTTATTACATAATTACTGCAAATGCTCAAATAAGTTTTTCAGACAGTACTGGTGGTTTATCTTCCGTATATATATATAAAAACGGTTCTGCATACAGTCGTGCTGGAATGAATATTAGTAGCAGTATAACTAATACAAATTATGCTGCGGTATCTACTGTTATTTATATGAACGGAACAACAGATTATGTGGAAATGTATGCTATAGGTACATCGGGGTCAGCAACAATTAATTTAAACGCAACCTCAAATACAAGGTTTACTGGTGCGTTAGTAAGGGCGGCTTAATATGACATTATTTGAAAAAATTACAGTTATTTATCCTGAATTAACTATCAATGATTTTATTGAAGGAACAATTCTTTTGCAAAACGATTCAGACGGCAAAGGCGATTACATTGCTAAATGGAATCATCCTACCCTAGCTAGACCAACAGACGAGCAATTAGAAGGAGTCCAATAATGGCTGTCACATTAAACGCATCTACATCAAGCGGTTTAGTACAAACTGCTGATACAAGTGGAACAATTGAACTACAAAGTAATGGTACTACTAAGCTAACTGTAGCTTCTACTGGTGCTTATGGTCAATTAGTAAGTGGTACTGCTGTTGCAAGTACAAGTGGAACTTCTATTGACTTTACTGGTATTCCTTCTTGGGTAAAACGAATTACTGTAATGTTTAATGGTGTTTCTACATCAGGAACTTCTTTTAAACAGATTCAAATAGGCTCTGGTTCTGTTGTTACAACTGGATACGCTGGTTCAGCATCAGTAATGAGCGCTGCCGTTGGAACTACTAGCTTTACTACTGGGTTTGGGATTAGGTCAAACGCAGCAGCAGACTCCATATCAGGTATTTCAATAATTACCAACATTTCAGGAAATACTTGGGTTTGCTCTACCAACACCTCAAACTCGACAACAGAAACAAGCGTTGCTAGTGGCATTCTTGCTCTTGGTGGAACATTAGACCGAGTACGCATTACCACAGTTAACGGCACAGATACATTTGACGCTGGTTCAATCAATATTCTTTACGAGGGCTAATATATGACACACAGAATCGTTGTAGATGTACAAACAGGCGAAGTAACTCAAGTAGAGTACACAGCAGAAGAACAAGCCGCTTACGATGCCGCTATTGCCGCACAAGCTGCTGAAGTAGTAGAAACTCCTGCTGAAACTCCAGTAGAACCCACCCAAGAGGCTTAATTATGGCTATTACAATATCGGGCGATAGCCCTAACCTAACAAGTGCTTCTTTAACAACACCTACTTTAACTACTCCTTCAGCAAGTAATGGTACTTTTACAAGTCCGACTTTTGCTGGAACTCCAACCGGTGTAGGTGTTTTAACCAGTGGAACTGCAGCCGCATCAACTAGCGGTACAGCAATTGATTTTACAAGCATTCCATCGTGGGTCAAAAGAATTACTGTAATGTTAAGTGGTGTTTCGACTAACAGTACTTCATTAGTTCAGTTACAGCTTGGGGATGCTGGCGGTTTTGAAACAACTGGTTATTTATCAACTGCGCAAAACGGTGCTTCATCTGCAAATTCATCAACTGGTTATCTGTTAACACAGGCTCAAGCAGCAGCTTCTTCTTTAACAGGAAATGCAGTGTTATGCAAAATTGATGGTAATACTTGGATTATAAGTGGTGATGTTGCACAACAACCAACTGTTTCAGCCAATGTGGCATCTTTAGGTGGTTCTAAAACATTGTCAGACACATTAACTCAAGTTCGTATCACTACAGTTGGCGGTACAGATACATTTGATGCTGGTTCTATTAATATTCTTTACGAGTAAAAATCATGGCTTACCACGTTGACGAGGGAGTTAAAGTAATCGGCGATGCGGTATCAATTGCTACCGTTCTTGGTACTTTAGCTCAGATACTACCCGCCATTGCAGCATTATTCACAATCATCTGGACTGGCTTTCGGATTTATGAAACAGAAACTGTCCAAGGTTGGTTAGGTAAAAAGAAAGGTAAAAACAGTGAAAAAGACTAAAGCAGAAAAAAAGATTAGTAAAGTAATGCGTGAGTATAAAGCCGGTGAACTCAATATCGGAAAATCACCAAAGAAAGTAACTTCTCGCAAGCAAGCAGTAGCAATCGCTTTAAGTCAAGCTGGTAAATCTAAGAAAGGGAAGTAATATGCCAATGGTAAAAGATAAGAAGTTCCCATACACCGCTAAAGGTAAAAAAGAGGCTAAACAGTACGCTAAAAAAACTGGCGCTAAAATGACCTCTAAACCAGCCAAGAAGATGGGCGCTAAGCGTGGCTACTAAACCCGGTTTGTACGCCAATATCGCAGCAAAGCGTCGTCGTATCGCTGCTGGTTCAGGCGAGAAGATGCGTAAGCCCGGCACTAAAGGCGCACCGTCGGCTAAAGACTTTAAAGATGCTGCTAAAACAGCTAAGAAGAAGAAATAATGATTAAGAAGGGTAAAGAGACATTTTCTGGCTATAACAAGCCTAAAAGAACTCCAAACCATCCTACTAAGTCACACGCTGTGTTGGCTAAGTCGGGAGACCAAGAAAAGCTGATTCGTTTCGGTCAGCAAGGCGTTAAAGGGGCAGGATCGAATCCTAAAACCTCATCTGAAAAGGCACGCCAAAAGAGTTTTAAAGCTCGTCATGCGTCGAATATCGCTAAAGGCAAGATGTCTGCAGCATATTGGGCGGATAAAGTTAAGTGGTAAAAATTTTATAAAAAACACTTGCTTTTTTCCTAAATCTGTGATAGGATAACGATTAAATGGCTACCTATGTTGATGTTGTAAATAATGTACTGACTCGCTTGCGTGAGCCTGTAGTCACGTCGGTAAACGATAGCACCTATGCAAAACTCATTGGTATCATGGTTAATGATGCTAAGCGTGAAGTAGAAGATGCCTATGACTGGAATGCTTTGGGGTCTACAGTAACGGTAACAACGACTGCAGGAACTTATAACTATACTTTAGTGGGTTCTAAGACTCGGTTCCGTGTAATTGATGTGTTAAATGATACGTCGAACTATACATTGCAGTATGCTCCTACGCATTGGATGAACCAGCAGTTCTTGTTAACGACACAAGGAACGAACTCGCCTTACTACTACAACTTTAACGGTGTAGACAGCAACGGAGATACACAGGTAGATTTATTCCCTGTTCCTAACTCAGTATTTACAATTCGATTTAACATGACTGTACCGCAGCCTGATTTGACTTCAGACAGCACAGTGATTAAAGTACCTGATCATCTTGTTGCTCAATTAGCGTATGCTAAGGCAATTGCGGAGCGTGGTGAAGATGCTGGTATTAGTTCTATTGAAGCATACAGCCTGTATCGTAATTCTTTGGCAGATGCGATTGCAATTGAACGCAATCACTATCTCGAAGAAGTTGAATGGACTAATGAGTAATGGCTGAACAAATTGTTACCTCGTCGATTGTAGCGCCGGGGTTCAAAGGTGTTAACACTCAGGATTCGAGTGTAACCCTTGAATCAGGTTATGCGACCATCGCAGAAAACTGTGTAATTGATAAGTTTGGTCGTATTGGTGCTAGAAAGGGCTGGAGTCCTGTAAATGCAACCAGTGCTGATTTAAGCACTGCTTCTGTTCGTACAATCGTTGAGATTGTTAAAGAAGATGGTAATGTTGTCATAACTGCAGGTAATAATAAGTTATTTAGCGGCACCACAACATTAACACAATTAGCTGTAAGAAACAGTACAAATACTGCCAATCTGTCGTATACGATTACAGACGATCATTGGAGTATTGGTGTGCAGCCTTATAGTACAGGCAAGAATGCTTCTGCTCACGGTTATTTAGCTCAAGCAGGACATCCAGTATTAGTGTATCACAAATTACCTTTAGTCGGTACTGGTGCAACGATTACGGTTACGAACGTAACTGGTGGCGGTAAAATTAGCGCTCATACAGTAACTACTGGCGGTTCTAACTGGTTTGTAGGCGATACCGTTACTGTAACAGGTGGTACTGGTTCTGGAGCTACTTTTACAGTTGCTTCTGTTAGTGGAACTGCCGTACTAACACTAACAATGACTAATGACGGTACTGGTTATACAATAAACGATGTATTGACTTTAGCTGATACACCCGGACAGCACACTCATGAGGGTAGCTACGGGTTGCAACGATTAGGCGATGTTGGAAGTGTACCGTCAGGCTATACTACGGACACATTTACCCCCAACATTGCTCTAGCAGCTTACGGTCGTCTTTGGTATGCTGATATTGTCAACGATAGACAGACAATATACTTTAGCGATCTGAACAACGGTGGAGCATTAACAGGCGGTTCAGCAGGTTCGTTAAACATTGCTGATATTGTACCAGATGGAGATCCGATTGTATCACTAGCAGCACACAACGGTTATTTAGTAATATTCTGTAAACATCACATTGTCTTGTATAACAATGCAGATGATATTACAAATATTGCATTGCAGGATTTAATTAAAGGAATTGGTTGCATTGCACGAGATTCCGTAGCACTTGCAGGAACAGACTTAGTATTCCTGTCTAACGGTGGTGTACGGTCGTTATTGCGTACGATTCAGGAGAAATCCTCACCGATTAGGGACATCAGTGCTAATGTTCGTGATGATTTGATGCAGTATATTGACGCTGAGACAGCAAAGCAAGTAAAGAGTGTCTATTACGAAAAAGACGCATTCTATGCGATCTCTTTCCCAACATCGAATATCGTATATTGCTTTGATGCTCGTGGTGTGTTAGAGAATGGTGCGTCAAGAACAACAACATGGTACACCAAGATTACTGCATTCTTTCCGACAGTTGGTCGTTTGTTGTATCTAGGTAAAGATGGCTATATTGGTAACTACACAGGCTATACCGATAATAGTGCTTCTTATCGCATGAGTTATTATACTAATTGGTTTGACTTTAATCAACCAACGGTAGAAAAGATACTAAAAAGTATTGGTATTACATTCATTGGTGGTCGTGGCGTTAGTGTATCACTAAAGTGGGCTTTTGATTATAGTGAATCGTATCAAAGTCAAGTATATACTTTAGCAAACCCATCTTTAGCAGAATACGGAATTGCTGAGTATGGAATTGCTGAGTATACCGCTGGTGTTGTATTTGACAATACCCGTACTCAAGTAGGCGGTACAGGAAGAGTACTTCAACTTGGTATTGAAGCTATGATTGTGGGTTCAGAAATCTCAGTTCAGAAGATGGATTGTTATGTAAAACAAGGAAGGATTAGATAATGTCTAATTATACAAAAACAACAAACTTTGCAGTTAAGGATACATTATTCACCGGTAATCCAGCTAAGTTAGTTAAAGGTACTGAAATCAACACAGAGTTTGATAATATTGCTACGGCAGTCCAAACCAAGATTGATACAAATAATCCTAGCTTTACTGGAACAATGTCAGGCGGAACCATTGACGGTGGAACCTACTAAAGTACCGGTAGTTATAAGAGATAACTATGTAATGTACTTAGAACTCTATCAAGGGTTTTTATGGTTTCATACAGATATTAATAAGTGGACAACAAAGATTAAGAAACAATATTTAATCGATTTAAATACCTTACAGAAATTAAACAATACTAAATTGCTTGCGTTTGTTGAAATAAGAAATAATAAGTTAGCAAAGTTTGGAAGGTCTATAGGGTTTAAATTTGAAAAACCCTTTTTAGGTGGAGACGGTCAAATGTATCATATTTATAGCAGAGGTTTATAATGGGTAAAGCTGCGTCAGTAGTTGGAGGTATTGGTGGTGGAATCATTGGCGGGGTTTTTGGAGGTCCTGCTGGAGCCGCTGCTGGTTACTCTATTGGTAGTGGACTAGGTGGTGCTTTAGGAGGCGGAGGCGGTGGCGGTGGCGGACAAGTACAGGGCTACTACAGTGATGCTGCTGCACAACAAGCCGCTGCCGCAGCACAGGCTGCTGAAGCTGCAAAATTTAGACCTGTTGGTATTAGTTCTCGTTTTGGTAAATCTCGATTTGGTTTTAACGACCAAGGATACTTAACCAGTGCCGGATATACTCCTTCTCAAGAGTTATTAACACTTCAAAACTTCTATTCTCAAAATGCTTTAGCCGGTAGAGCCGACACAGAGCGTCTACTATCGTTAGGTCGTGGATATATATCTGAAACACCACAAGAAGCACAGAGTAGATATTATTATCAACAAAGAGCCTTATTGGCTCCCGGTGAAGAACAGGCATTAGGACGTATTCGTTCTAACTTGCTTACTACTGGTCGTGGTGGTTTAGCAGTCGGTCAAGGCGGTGGTTTAGCTGCTTCTAATCCTGAACTACAGGCATATTACAATGCAATTGCTACTCGTGACCTGCAACTTGGTATTGAAGCTGAACAAGCTGCTAGAGAGCAGATTAAGTTTGGTCAAGGTTTACTCTCAACAGCATATTCTCCAGTATCTACTCCTTACAGCCAAGTCGCTGCATTAGAAGAACTTGCTCAAGCACCATTAGACATTGGGGCTCAGCTTGGTGGTCGTTCTGCTGCGGCTGGTGCTAATGCTGGTCGATTACTAGCTGAAGGTGGCTTAGCTGCTGCTCAGACAGGCTTAGCTGGTAATGTTGCTGGTGCTGGTATCACTGCTGCAAGAAATACTGCATTGAATCAAACTCTTGGTACAATATTCCAGAATCCTAAAGTAGGCGAATGGTTTGGAGGATTGTTCCCCGGAGGCGGTATCGGCGGTGGGTTTGGTGGCGGTTATAGTTCAGTTCCTTACGCCCCGACAGACGCTGGATTTGGTAGTTATTCAGGCGGCTACTATGGATCCGCACCTTAATTATATACAGGAATAATCATGGCTGAAATCGTAAACAGTTTATTTGGTACTTCGCCAGAATCGTATTTATCTGAGCGTAATCGTAGAGACTATCTTGATACACTAGCGGTTGCTCGTCAATCTTCTGCTCCGGGAACTATGATGTCCCCGTCATTAGCTCCTTTTTATCAACAAGCTGCTCAAGAAGGGCAATTAATTGGCAGAGGTGTTGGCGCAATTGCGGGTATGTTGGGTGTTGAAGATCCAGAGTTAGTTAAGCTCAGAGATGTTTCACAGATGCGGACTCAGTTTGATTTAACAAATCCAGAAGGAATTCGTCAATATTCTAGAGCATTAGCAGCTAAAGGATACGGAGAGTTTTCTACCGCTGCTGCTGCAATTGCAGACCAACGAGAAAAAGACGTATTAAATCTTCAAAAAACTCGTACAGACATTCAAAAAACACAAACAGATATTGCTAGATCACAGCAGACAGTTGAGCGTGAAGATAAATTAAGAGAAGCATTAGCAGCCTTACCTCCAAACGCAACAGAAGCTCAATATTTAGCTGTATTCCGTCAATTTGGCTCCCCAGATCAACAAGCTCGTGTGATTCAGGCTTCTATGGATCGTAATGCTAAATTAGCAGCTGCTCAAGCAGAAGCCGGTGCTATAGGAACCGCCGGTGCTGTCGGTAAAGGAGGAGCCTATCGTGACATTAATGGAACAATTTACGGTCCGGCTGAGATGAAACCAATTCGCCAAGAGTTTAAAGGCGCTCAAGATTTATTGGATACTTTAAATCAAATTACTCCACAAGATGTTAAAAATTCAGAATCTTTTGTTGATTGGACTACTAAGTCTAACGAAGTTAAGAGCTTAGCTACTAAAAAGACTTTAACAGCACAGTCTAAGATTGCCTTATCTCAATTAATGCAACAAATTGAAAGTCTTCCTCCCGGATCTGCTTCTGATGCTGACATGAGAGCAGCTATGAAGAACTTCCCCGGATATAGCGATCCAGATGCTTTAGCTACTTGGATTAATGATACTAAAGCTAAACTTGAAAGATCTATCAATCGTACCTCAGATCAATTTGGATTTAAACCAACAGTTAAATCTAGCGGTAGAATTGATTTAAAAGCTAAACCAGCTGCTGGTATATCAACTTCAGATAATGATTTAATTACTAAATATCTTACCCCGACATCTGAGCAAGGAAGATAATGGCTACTTATGAACAAGTAATGACAGCATTGCGTAATGCTGATGCTGCTGGTAATGTAGAAGACGCAAGACGATTAGCTCAGATTGCTCGACAATTACAAGCAAGCCCACAACAAGCTACAAGACAGCCAGCCGCTCCTGTAGAATATACTGCAGAACAAATGGCTCCGTCTTCGCCTGAAGATGTTGGCTTTAGCGGAAACACACCAACAGAAACAGCTCGTCGTATTGATCAGATGGTCGGTCCCGGGTCTCCTATTGCACGATTTGCTAAAGGAGCTATTGTTGATCCATTATTGGGTATCAATCAGCTTTTAGCCGAAACTGGAGTGTTTGGCGAGAAAGTTAAAACCGGTGCTAGAGAAGTCGTTAAAGAATACGAAAAAGCTACTCAAGAAGGACGAGCAAGACAAGGAAGTGAGGGATTTGACTTTGTTCAATTAGGAGGTGCGCTGCTTAGTCCGGTTAACCGTCTTGCTCCTGTTCCATCGGCTCCAACGGCTGCTGGTAGAATTGCTGAAGGCGCTGCTGTTGGTACATTATTTGGTGGTGTCCAGCCAGTAGTTGATACCGATAATTATCTTGAAGAAAAGTTTAAACAACTAGGCGCTGGAGCATTCTTTGGTGGTCTTATTTCAGGCGGGGTTGAAACTGCTGGTAAAGTCGGTAAAGTATTAAAAGATTTAGGAAAGCCATTAACAGAGTCAGGACGTATTGAAGTTCTTCGTGACTATCTTAAAGGGCTTACAAAAGATAAACAAGCTGAGATTGTGGCTTCTTTACGAGGAGCAGAAGAAATTGTTGCTGGTTCTCGTCCTACCGCAGCTCAAGCAGTAGCTGACATTCCTGAAGCAACAGCTTTAGCGGCATATCAGCGTGGTCTTGAGCGTGTGCCTCAGCGTGGTATTTCGGCTCAGTTTGCTGGCAGAGAAGCTGAACAAGAAGCTGCTCGTTTAGCAGAAATTCGTGCTATTGGCGGTGATGATGCATCCTTAGCTGCCGCTAAAGCACAGCGTGAGGCTATAACGACTCCATTACGGGAACAAGCATTGTCACAAGCTAATTTAGCTGGAGACATTGGCGCAAGACTAGAACAAGAAATTGCTGGTAAGTATCAAAGTAAAGGACAGGCTCTTCGTGTTGCAGGAATGCTAGAGACCGAAGGCGCTCAACAACAAGCCTTATCTCGTCAATTCTTTCCTGTTCCGGGTTTTCCTCGTGTATCGCCATCGTTTAGTCAGAACTACCAGCGTGTCGTTGGTAACTTAGAAGGCGCACAAACAGCTCGTAATACAGCACAGCAACGTCAAGCTGAGCTAGATTTTAAGAACTTTCAATTACAGAGTTTATCTGATAATGGATTCTTTCCTTTACGAACAACAGAAATTACTAATCAGATTGATACACTATTGACCCGTCCCGGTGAAGCAAGAACTTCTGATTTAATTCGTCGTTCTTTGAGCGAAATCCGTGATGAAATACAGCGTTTCAGTAATCAAGATGGAATAATCAATTCTGCTGATTTGTACGGCATCCGTAAGAATCTAGGTAATATCTTGCGTAAGAATGCAGGTGAAACCGGTACTTTTGATGAGAAATTGCTAAGCCGATATAGTACTAATCTAAAGAGTTATATTGACAATTCTATTAATAAGTCAATCGGTGCTACTAAAGAAGATCCCGGTAGCTGGACTCGTTACTTGAAGACATATGAACAAGCATCTGAAAAGATTAACCAAATGGAGATTGGTCAAGCATTAGAAGCTAAATTGCGTACTTCGCTTGGAGACAAAGAAAGAGCCGGTGTATTCGCTAACGCTGTTCAGAATGCAGCTCAAACCATTAAGACCTCTACTGGTCAAGCTCGTTTCCAGAAGCTAGAACAAGTTTTAACTAAAGATCAAGTCGCTTCTGTTAATCGTGTACTTGCTGATGTACAACGTGATGCTAAAGCACAAGCCCTTGCAGCAAAGTCTAATGTTGAAACACTAGAAAGCGGTGCAGAATTACCTAACTTGTTAAATCGTGCAGCGTTAATTACCAATGTGGTATTAAAGGCTTTAAAGAAAGATGCTAACGAAGATATTAATCGTATTGCTGCTGAAATGATGCTTGATCCTCGTAAACTGGCTGCATTTATTGAAGGGGTTCCTGCTAATAAATCTAAGCAAATTGTAGGTGCGTTCATGGCTCGTCTGACTCCTGAGATGCGTGATGAGTTTAATCGTTTCATGACAATTAGAGCAGCAACTGAAATGGCAACTCAGCCTGAAGAACAATAATTAAGAATATGATTCCATGTCTGACCAATTTGGTTTTATCGAAGGAGCAAAATCCGTAACAGGTAGTATGGATGCTAGTCGAGAGGCTAGTAAGTCCATCACTAAGAGTATTACCGATGTACAGAAGGACGCTGCAGCAGTAGCACAGCAGAAAGACCTAGAGCGTAAAAGACATATAAGAGAAGCACAGGTCTTTAAAGAGCAGTATTTCAAGAGAGCAATGATGGAATGGCAACGCCAAGAAACCATCCGTATTGAAGAAGCTAAAGTCAAGGCTGATTTCATTAAGAAGCATGGTGCTAAACGCTGGTCTGAAATCGAATCCATTAAACAAAAGATAGAGAAACAAGACAATGAGCTTACTAGAGAGTTTAAACAAGATTTGGCAAAGGTTCGTAGAGCAATGTTCATGTGCTATGCAGTGGCTGCGGTCATTGCTTGGTATCTAACTTGGGGGTATAAACAATAATGTTACCATTAATGGCACTATTCGATGTTGGGATGAAAGTCCTAGATAAATTCATTCCTGATCCTGAAGCTAAAGCAAAGGCTCAGAAAGAGTTGCTGCAGATGCAACAAGAAGGCAAACTAGCTGAGTTACAGGCTGATAACATTGAGGCACAAGAACTCACTAAGAGACACGAAGCAGACATGGCTAGTGATAGCTGGTTGTCTAAGAATATACGACCTATGACGTTAGTGTTTATTCTTATGGTCTATTCAGCATTCGCTACGATGTCTGCATGGGACATCGAAGTAAACAATAACTACGTTGAACTGCTAGGTCAATGGGGAATGTTGATTATGTCTTTCTATTTCGGCGGACGTACGCTGGAGAAGATAATGGATATGAAGAAGGATAAAAAAGATGAACCTAAGCCCTAATTTCACCTTAGAAGAACTAACTCACTCTGAAGTAGCAGAGCGTAAGAACTTAGATAATACCCCTAACGCTACCGAGGTTGCTAATCTGACTCGATTGGCAGCCTTGCTTGAGCAAGTTAGAACCCTTTTAGGCAAGCCTATCCTGATTAACTCAGGCTTTAGGTCTAAACCAGTCAATGACTCTGTCGGTAGCAAGGACACTAGCCAGCATAGGCTAGGTTGTGCTGCTGATTTAAGAGTCCCCGGAATGACCCCTAAACAGGTCGTAGAGGCGTGTTTGGCTTCAGACATACCCTTTGACCAAATCATCGAAGAATTCGGCTCTTGGACGCATATAAGCGTTCCTAACGCTACTTCTGACAAGCCTCGTAGACAAGCCCTAATTATTGATAAAGCTGGTACTAGGAATTTCGTGTAATATAATGTCGGTATTTATCAACATTTATTGACACTTTGTAACAAAAAAGAACCCCGCCGAAGCGGGGGTGAAAGTCGAATTATGCAATTCTGGGTACTAGGTGAATCAGCAGCGTCAGTCGTCGTGAGGTCTACTGAACATGATTCTGATGATTCCCAAATCGATAGCGAGATGGGATTCTTCATCAAAGTCAGGAACATACTCAAATCCTACGCTGAACCCAGTAATAAAGTATAAGTTTATCATCATTTGACTGGACAAGCTCCGCTGGAACACTCGTCGCCACCATCAAACAACGCTTCATCAACATGAGTAATCAGTTGTGTCGAAGCTACCAAAGCATCATACGCTTCTTTAGTAATCTCCTCCAAAGGTGCTTGGTGAAAGCCGTGTTCATTGTGTAGCAAGAATGACAAAGACTTGTGATTGTTCTTGTAGTTCTTTGCTAAATACTTCTGAATCTCAGGCAATTCTTCCTTACGATAGTACACAGTGCAGGATACGCTATTGTCTGACCAGTTAGCCTGTAACCACTTAACTACTTCCAACTGATCGATAGCGGTCATCTCAGCAGCAATCTTAGTACCCTCAGGATAGCAGAATGGGAATGATACAACCATCGTGCTGTGATCCTCAGAACCATCAAAATGACGCTGATATTCGACAGGATAGCCATGTTCACGACATACTTGCACCAAAGGATGATCTGCAGCAATACGAATACGACGAATCATGTATTGTGAATATGCTGGATGACATCCTGAAGTAACTCCCGGAAGCAACGACAAAGTCCCACTTGGTTTCACAGTGGTGAGCTTTACCGACTCAGGGAAGTTATGTGCATGGCTGTACTTAAAGTCAAACTCACGCAGACGGCGATAAGTCTCATTTAACCAGCTACGTTGCTCTTCTGTTGCCTGTAATACACCTGTTACACCAATACCCATCCGCATATTCTTGTGAACAATGTCTTCTGTCTCTTTGAGATGACAAGGCAGTGCAAGGCTATGCTTGTTGATGCGGTACAGTAATTGGCAAACATCTAATAACTGTTCTTTGCTCTCGATGTTAGGCAGATATACTTCTGCTAAACAGCAAGTCTCATAAGCAGCTAAGGATTGCTCTGCACAAGGGTTGTATCCCATGACATCTGGATCAGGATAATCGGTCTCGCCTAAGCGACCAATCTTACGAGAGAGTTTCAGATTGATAAGTCCGTAAGGCTCTCCTTTGCCCTCATAGCCATCCCAGAAGTACTCATGAAGGTCTTTAATATCGTTACATACAACGCTGTTATTCGACATTGCTCTCCATGATGGAATGTTCCCCATGTCCCAACGCTTAGCAAGCAAGTACTCTACATCGTCAGGATCACCGATAGCAATCTGAGCAGAACGGCGTACATTGCCAGCAACGACAATAGAACCGATAATGTTCATGATGTCTAAGCAATCGATAGGGCGTAGTTTCTTACCTTTACGCTTCTCAAGGATGTTACTAATCTTAGCAATGCCATCACATAAGTCTTCAGGACCAGAAGCAGTGCCACCAAAGCCTTTAATAGCCGCACCACGACCACGCACTAGGATGGTGCTATAGGTAAAGGTAGGATTCGTATCCGCTAGAAACGCCGCTTTGAGCGTCTTGCCGAGAAGTTTGACCCACCCTTCACGGGAGTCAGGCACAATAAAATCAGCATCAGCGGTAGTAACACGAGTAGGAGCGCTAAAATCAGCATTGACCGAAGGAAGTTTATCAACATGTTGCCTCTGAATGTTATAGCCAACGCCAGAGCCAAGCATCAGCAAGTCCATCGCCCATGTGAAAGGACGGACAGGTTGATCAATAACGGTGAATGCACAGTTCTGCAAACTAGCCAGCCCTAAGCGACCAACTGTGTCTGTCCCCATTTGCCACAGGAATCGTCCAGCAACAGTGCCTTTCAATTCCATTAAATACTTCCGTAGACGCTCTTGCTCGTCAGCGTCAAAGTTACAGCCTAACTGATCGTTAGCGGCTTTAATAACCCTTTCAACTGTATCGGTAAATTCTTCTGTTTTAGACTTCGGATTGCCTTCTTCTAATCTCCTTGCGTATGTTCTTTTATATGTAATGTAGCCTACAGTGCTGAAAGGTGTGTTATATGTCATTCTACTTCTTTCTCTAGTTTATCAAAATTATCTTCAATTAAATCTACAAATCTCTCAACGAGATCCTCAGATGATATTTCAAGAAGCTCTAATAAGTCAATCTCATTTATTTGCTTTAGTCTGTCTTTTAGATCGTGTATTGTTAGTGCCATCTTTCTTTACCTTCTTTGGTTGTTCAAAATGCTGCAATGCTTTTTCAAGTCCTTCTTCCCATGTATCAAACCAAACAGTCTTCATACTATCGTACCAGTAGGTCTTTTCACCTTTAGGATACCATCTCCAGCAAGATAGTTTTTCTTGACCAATTAAGTTTGCTACCGGAGTGCCGACGGAACCAGCGCAGTGTGCGATAGCAGAGTCGACAGAGATTACCCCGTCCAACGATTGAATTATATCAGCAGTATCGACCCAACGCTTTGAGGTCAAATATCCTTCGTCTTGTTGTAACGAAACCCAATCGAACTCAGGATGTTGTTTTATGAACTTGTCCATGATTTCTTTTGGCATCTGCTTTGCTGCCATATTCCAACTTTTGTTAGTTGTAGTATAGCAGTATCCAATTAAGGGTTTATCTCTTTGTGGTTTTACTATCTCAGGATTGGAGAAAATCCCTCCACTGCCGTAGATTTTGTCTACAGCCTTGGTCGGCAAAACTCCGTGTTCCATCAAGAAGTAAGGCAGGGACATTACTTTGATGCGTACTGCGTTAGGAAATGATTCTCCCATTGCGTATGCACCATCGTGATCTGGTAATCGATTGACAAAACGAAAGATTTCTGGTGGAAATGCTAACTTTACTGTCCGAATACCTGCCTGTTTGAGAAGCGGAATAAAGCGACTAAATTGAATCATGTCGCCCCAGCCAGCTTCGCACCACACAATTGCGTTCATTCCTCGGCAGTCCATTCCGGGAATCCATACAGGAGTTCTGTCGAAATGAGACTTTACACCCTGAGTAAACTGAAGGTGTGGCAATGAGCGTAATTCGTGGAGATAAAAACCGTATTCCCAATCGCCCTGCTTGATCAGTTCCATCCCTTTCTGATAAGCTGGATTGGCTTCCTCTTGATTGGTAATCGCAAAGAAGTTAATAAGTCGATTTTTGTTTAACTGTATCATGAATAATACTTTTTGTCAATAGTTTCGTAGTTCGCAATGAGAAATTCTATATAATGCTTAGCCTTTTCAAGGTCTTGTATACCGTTCTTGTACGGAAAGCGAAGTAAGTACTTAACAACATTAGCACTCCAAGGATCTAGCCCGTAAGCCATCATAACGTCCCAAGGCTGGATTTCAGCGACTTGGTAATGGTCTCCCCCAACCTGCTTACGATCGGGGCTTACAGACTCGTTTATGCGGTCTATATAGTCTTTTAATTGCATTGCTTTATCTCCACTGACGATTTGACTGATTTTGTAGACTGCGACCAAGTTCCACAAGAAGCGCACTGATAGCGTTGATAGGTTCCGGTACTAGAGATCGCAGTGCCTCGTTTCTGCAAGCGAGTCGAAGCACAATTAGGGCAAACATGATCGTCAGCAAAGAGATTATGATTAGGATGAGACTTAATCCAAGGACGCAAAGCGTTATACAACGACTCAAGTAAAACGACATCTTGTATATTATATTGCTCCATCCGCTTCCACGCATCTTTATCTCCGTTCATACATTTAACCCAAAGCTCATGCCCTTCGTGTTCGTGCTTTTTACCGAGATTGAGTCTTTGTGCTACATAATCCAGCTTGTTACTAGGAAACCTAAAGTTGCTACGAACAACACGCAATAGGTCAATTTGTTTATAAGGCGATGGTGGATTAAAACTATGTAGTAAGAATTCCTTGTTAA
>Ga0315902_10003142_pt1 | contig 24981 bp, 25 predicted proteins | sample LakEriMetagenome_9_FD_203523 | JGI IMG/M metagenome (GOLD analysis project Ga0315902, IMG submission 203523) | Freshwater fungal communities from buoy surface, Lake Erie, Ohio, United States - Buoy 12 MA117 | ecosystem: Environmental > Aquatic > Freshwater > Lake > Lake biofilm | place: USA... | reverse complement strand
GGTCAATGCCGCAGCGAGTAGGTTCTTGCGGGTTTTTTGGAGCGATGGATAACTGCGCGATTGCATGGGAAGTGTGTGGGCTAAACCGACAGCGAATATAGAGATTGTGGCAGGGGAGAAAAATTCTTTGGCATTTTTTGCAACTGACACTTGCCTTGTGGCAAAATTCGCCTTATTTTTGCAGTCCTTTTGAGGGAAACAAGTACTGAAAAACATTGTTACCCGAAGAAGAGAACGGATTGGTAGTTCAGCTGGTTAGAATGCCGCCCTGTCACGGCGGAGGTCGCGGGTTCGAGTCCCGTCCAGTCCGCAACCCAAAAAGCCTCGCATTTCGCGGGGCTTTTTTGTTACTCAGAAATAGCTTTCAGCAGTTCTTTTGGATCAAATCCAAAACCTGGGGGCCAGGCAAATAGATGAGTGATCCTAAAAAGGAAAAAATTGATATCTCGAACGAAAATTTGTTCATAGACTAGTTTATGAACCCGGGAAAGACGGTAGAAAATCAAAAAAGGTCCAGGATTCGAAATTAAGATTTATTACCGATAGGGAATAAACTAGGAGGTTGCAATCAATTTAAAAGCTATATTACCGAACGGGAAAAATTTGGTTTTTGTGTTCTATATTTGCATAAATATTCCCGATGGGTAAAATTATGGACAGCAAAAAATTAGGACTTGTGATAAAAAATCAGCGAAAATCTCTGCGATTAACGCAAACAGAGGTTGCTTTGTCTTGTGGTGTGGGCCTTCGGTTTGTATCGGATCTAGAAAATGGAAAGTCATCCTGCCAAATTGGGAAAACCCTGTTGGTGATGGAATCCATCGGTCTAAAATTGATGTTCGATGGAAAATAAAGTAAATATTTTCTTCTTTGATCAACTGGCAGGTGAATTGTCCCAAGACAAATATGGGACGCTGTTGTTTCAATACAATCAAGAATACATCGCGAAAAAGGGAGTGCCGATTTCCCATTCAATGCCCTTGACATCTGAGATTTATTATGGAAATGAAGCGCATGCGTATTTCACGGGCCTTCTTCCAGAAGAAGATATGTTAACGGCTACAGCCAAAGTGATTGGAACATCCAGCCTTAATTACATGAAATTGCTGACCGAATTAGGCAAGGAACCCATCGGTGCCATTCAGATTGGAAGTTATACGCCTTCAAAAACATATCAATACGAGGAAATTTCAATGGTTGAATTGGATAAAATCATCATAAAAAATGACTCATTACTAAGCACACTTTATCACGAAAAAGAATTGCGATTATCCTTGGCTGGGGCACAATCAAAAACGGGATTGTTCTATGATAATCATCGATATTTTATCCCTCAAAATGGATCGCCCAGCAATATCATCGTCAAACCTGCGAACAAGCAATATCCCGATCTAGTGTTCAATGAATATGCTTGCATGAAAATTGCGGCATCTCTGGGAATTCCCACGCCGATCGTTCAGTTGGTATCCACTCCTTCCCAGCCTCTTTTTGTCATTGAACGTTACGATAGAGTTTTTGATCGAAATGACATTGAACGCTTGCATCAGGAAGATTTTTGTCAGGCCTTAGGCGTCCAAAACCGAAACAAATACGAAGCAGACGGGGGGCCTACGTTTAATCAATGTGTAAAACTGTTGCGAAAGGCAACCACCATCCCAGCGACCGAAATCAATAAATTCATTTCTTTATTTATCTTTAATTTGATCATTGGAAACAAAGATGCCCATGGTAAAAATTACTCCATCCTACAGAAAAATAACGAAAGTGTTCTGGCGCCGGCGTATGATATTCTGAGTACTACCTATTACCCTGGACTGAGTGTTAAAATGTCGATGTCAATCAATGGTAAATTCGAATTGGATGAAATAACCGAAGACGATCTTCATCAAATGGCCCAATCGTCAGATGTGAGTGGAAAGCTCCTGTTAAAAGAATATCATCGCATCAAAGACAACCTGCTTCCCCATGCAACAAAAGTTCTATCAGAAACTGTGTTCCCCGATACCTTTAGAACTGCTTTTTTTGAGCATTTGAAAGAGATGCATGCTCAGTTATTGTTTTAGTGATAACCCATTTTGAACCTAGATCTGAGCGATTTTTATTGGTCCACAGATTCCGCAAAACCGGGCATGAGGACAGAAATTCTCACGAAAATGGTGGGATTTTATTGTCTTTGTTTCATCTTTGAACCCGAATGGCGAGTAGTATAAGTAACAAATCTTCGCGGTCGCGCTCAAAAAGTGGCTCTGGCCGCAGGACGTCTAGCGGGGGCAGCAGCAGTAAAAAGAGGGATCAAATTCGCCGCATCAAGCAATTTTTTTGGCTGGGCCTCTATGGCGTGATTATGGTACTTTCGGTGCGAAAAATGATGAACGAACAGCTCGTTGATTCATTTTGGTACGATCTTGCCGCCTTTGGATTGCTTTGGATTTACCGCGCCCTGGCAGCTGCTAAAATCACCACAGTACTCCGCATAAAAGCCCAATGGTTCTTCGCCCACGTGCTGGTGATCCTGGTGCATCTGGCCGTGGTGCTGTTTTTCAACGAACCCAGTCCGGCCGATGTGATCCAATCCAGCCAGGTGCACAAAGAACAGCCTTCGGCGCCCGTGGTGCAACCCTACCAAGTGGGGGAGGAATAATTTGCTTTAAAGTTGGCGTATCAAGGATTGTGGTGCCTGTAGCCCATCACAATCATCAACACGCAAAAGGCTGAGGCCAAAAATGCCAAGAACGATTGTACCCTGTATGGATCGATGATCCACATCCTTAGACTCAAAGAGTCTGCCTTTTCTTGGCCCATGGTGAATGACAAAACGCGGTACATGGCTCTACTCACAAACCCAAACTTATCCCAGTTGGTATGACGCGCACCTTGCTGATAATCGTATGATGCATCATAGTGCGATGGCAAGTGTTTTACGTAGTAGGATGCCCAATTGGAGCGAACGGTTTCAATGTCGCTCAGCTGACCAACACTGTCTTTGAACGTATGATGGAACAGCGGATCCACCAAAATGAGCTGGCCGGTTTGCTTCAACGGCAGGGCGAGGGTGATGTGTGCGCCCCAACGGCCGTTTACCCGTTGCTGTACAACTTTGGGTTGATACCCCAGGCGCTGAAAAACGCGGGCGGCGAACAAGCTGTAGTATCCGCAAGCGCCGGTGCCGATGTAAAAACTTTGCAGCGAAGAGCGAAACAAATTGGCTTTCACTGCGGTGTAAGTATGATTCCCCAAAACCTCTGATCTTCGTTCTTGGAGGTAATAGCAAGCGTGAATGGTGGTATCGATGATGGCGGTTTCCGACATCCCCTTGGTTTTTGTGGTGATGTTATCCGCCAAGGTCTGCAAAATTTCATTTTCAAATTGTGATTCGAGCAAACCCTGCGTGCCAATACTCGCCGATATCCCTAGCAACAACCACCAAAAAGTGTGTTTCCACTGCGATAATTGTTTCAACCTCTTTTTCACTGTTACAAATGTACAAATCAAGCGTGACCAACCACAGATCTTTGTGCCGTAGACGCGCCAAATCCCTCATTTGTTGTTTCAATTGTACAAAAAATTTGTGAAATGAAAGCAATGGTCTTAATGAAGCTTGCATAATGTACTCACCAACGTTTCCATAATCTTTGTAAAAGCATGTGAAAACCTTAACAGGGCGATGTAATTTTGAACCCTAGTTTTTCATGAACCCCAAAACCAAAATACTCATTGCCATTGATTGGTATAGGCCGGCGCACAAGGCGGGTGGACCGATTACCAGCATTGAGAATTTGGTGGACCTGCTGGGCGATGAACCCTATCTGGAGTTTTATGTGGTCTGTGGCGTGTTCGATTATGGCGAACAAGAACCACTGGATGTGCCCCAGGAAACATGGGTTACAGTAGGGAAGGCCCAAGTGCAATATTGGCACCCCAAACATTTGGGTTGGAAGCAGTGGATGCGCATCTACCAAACGCTGCAACCCGATATCATCCATACGCAAGGATTGTGGAGTCCGAAATTTTCCATAATGCCCCTGCTAGTTGCGCAGCGTTACAAAAAAGCCAAAATTGTGGTTTCACCGCGGGGGATGCTCACCCCCCAAGCGCTCAAACAAAAAGGCGCGATGAAGGCTGTGGTTTCATTCGTGCTGAAAGCCCTGCGCGCCTATAAAAATGTGGTTTTTCATAGCACGAACGACCAAGAAACCGAGGAGATTAAGTTGTTTTTGAATCAGGCAAACACCCTCCAAATGCCCAACGTTCCGCGGAATTTGGGTGGGGCAGTAAAACAGACGAAACGACAAAAACAACCCAACGAATTGCATTGGTTGTTTTTGGGAAGGATTAGCCCAGAGAAGAATCCGTTATTGCTACTGGATGCGCTGCACCAACTTGAAATTCCCACCAAAGGGTATTTCATAGGGGGCTGTCAGAGTGAGACGTTCCGACAGCAATTTGAAGAAAAAATCAAGTCCCTTCCCAAGCAGCAGGAAGTAGAATATGTGGGCGAAAAATCTCTGCAAGAAATTATAGAATTCTTGGGTGATGCCGATGTGTCAATCAATACCAGCATCTCTGAAAATTTTGGTCATGCGATGGCCGAATCGCTGTCGGCTGGCGTGCCCATCATAGTGGGTCCGAATACCCCTTGGCAGAATCTAAGCCAAGACAAATCCGGAGTGGTAGCGGAATATTCCGCCCAAGGATTTGCCGATGCCATGCGAGCCATGGCCACACTGGATTTTGCCGAACACCAAGCCTATCAAGAAGGTTCAAAAAAGCGATTTGCCATCCAATGCGAACTCAGCGCAACAAAGGCGAAATACTTGAAACTCTATTTGTTGCCGAATCGGTAAGTTTCCCTTAAAATTTAAATTTTGCTTGTTAATGATTAGTATATTCGACATCTTTTCAGATACGTCAATTAAATTAGGTGATCACAAATTTTCTCTCAAACAGCACATCGAACATAGTAATTTTGAATCTTTATGAGCAAAAAGAACATAATCATCACAGGCGGAGCAGGTTTTATTGGAAGCCATGTCGTTAGGCGTTTTGTCCAGAATCATCCTGATTTGCATATCATCAACCTAGACGTACTTACGTACGCAGGGAATTTGGAGAATTTGAAGGATATCGAAAACGCATCGAACTATGAGTTTGTTCGTATGGATATTACTGATAAAGAGGCGGTTGTGTCATTGTTTACATCGCGCAGCATCCATGGCGTAATCCATTTGGCTGCGGAAAGTCACGTGGATCGCAGTATCACAAACCCGATTGATTTTGTAATGACAAATGTGGTGGGTACGGTTGTTTTGTTAAATGCTTACAAGGCGCATGGCGATACTGAAACGGGTAGATTCTATCATGTGAGCACCGACGAAGTATACGGAACATTGGGCGACGATGGCAAATTCACCGAAGAAACGCCCTACGATCCCAATTCCCCTTACAGTGCATCCAAGGCGAGCTCAGACCATTTTGTGAGGGCTTATCACGAAACCTATAAACTGCCAATGGTGATCAGCAATTGCTCAAACAATTATGGCAGTCATCAATTTCCTGAAAAACTGATCCCTTTGATGATACATAATATCACCAACAACAAACCTTTGCCCGTTTACGGAAAAGGGGAGAACATTCGCGATTGGTTGTGGGTTGAAGATCACGCACGCGCCATTGAAACCATTTATTTCAACGGAAAAGACGGCGAAACGTATAACATCGGAGGCAACAACGAATGGAAGAACATTGATTTGGTGCACAAGCTTTGTGAGATCATGGACCGCAAATTGGGTCGCGCCGAAGGGGAGTCTGCCAAATTGATTACCTATGTAACTGATCGCAAGGGGCATGATTTCCGCTATGCGATAGACGCAAGCAAATTGGAAAATGAATTGGGCTGGTCGCCAAGTGTGGCATTTGATCAGGGATTTGATAAAACGATTGATTGGTACTTGGAGAACAATGAGTGGTTAGACCGGGTGACTTCGGGTGCTTATGCCGATTATTATCAATCGATGTATTCAGTTCATTAAGACGAGAGAAATTAAATAGTTAAAGCTCTTGCGTCACCATTTTCTCTAGGTATACGCCGTAACCACTCTTTTTCAAGGGTTGAGCGATGGCCAGCAATTGGTCTGATGTTATGAACCCTTGTCGCCAAGCGATTTCTTCGATACAGCCAATTTTAAGTCCTTGGCGATCTTCAATCACTTGAACATACTGTCCGGCTTGCATGAGCGATGTAAAAGTTCCTGTATCCAACCAAGCCGTTCCGCGCTCAATGATGCGCACTTGCAAAGCGTTTCGCTCCAAATAAATCCTATTGACATCGGTGATTTCGAGTTCGCCACGGGGCGATGGTTTTAGGTTACAAGCGATATCAACCACTTGATTGTCATAGAAATACAATCCAGGCACGGCATAATTGCTCTTGGGTTCTAGGGGTTTTTCTTCGATGCTGATGGCATTGAGGTGCTCATCGAATTCTACCACACCGTATCGCTCTGGGTCGCTTACGTGGTAAGCAAAAACGATCCCGCCATTCGGGTCGATGCTGCTTTTTAAGGTGTCTTGGAATTTGGAACCGAAGAAAATGTTATCGCCTAAAATCAAAGCAACAGAATCATCGCCAATGAAATCTTTGCCCAAAATAAAGGCTTGTGCCAATCCATCCGGAGAGGGTTGAACACAATATTCAAATCTGCATCCCAAATTTGCGCCATCGCCCAATAACTTTTGAAAATGGGGTAAATCGTGGGGTGTGCTGATGATTAATATTTCGTTGATGCCCGCCATCATTAAAACAGAGAGCGGATAATAAATCATGGGTTTGTCGTAAACCGGCATGAGTTGTTTGCTCATCGCCAAGGTCAATGGATGCAATCGGGTGCCAGAACCGCCGGCGAGAATAATCCCTTTCATAATTGCAAAGGTATGCGATGCAATTGAGTGAGTTTGAGTGCTGCGTTAAAAGTTGATGAAACCTAAATGTTGTTTAGCGGAGGTGATAGATATTTCGTGACGGTAATTGAACTTTAAAGTCTTGGGATTAGTTCTAATTGTAAATCTGAAATTTCATAGCCGAATCCGTAAGTTTCCCTTAACATTTGCATAATTCACAAAGGGTGCAGTTTCCTTTGTGAAAAACGCAACAACGCCTGCAAGTTTTCGCTATTTTTGTGGCTTCGGAAATTGTGTGCAATTCCGAAAACCCTGTAGGTCCGGATTGTGACTGAAAGGGCGAAGCTTTGAAAACATCTCAACGCACAAAAAGTTTTTACCCTTGAATTTTTCTTTAACCAATACCAAAATTGCTGTCATTGGACAAGGCTATGTGGGACTTCCCCTGGCCGTAGAGTTTGGCAAGCATTATCCCACCTTGGGATTTGATATCAATGCCACTCGCATTGAGCAACTAGGCAAGGGCATAGACCTGACCCAAGAAATGAGTGCGGAGCAGCTCAGAGGCAGTTCGCACCTAAAGTTCTCAGCCAACACTGCAGATCTAGCTCAGGCCAATGTCTACATTGTTACCGTACCCACACCCATTGACGACAACAAAAAGCCCGACCTATCTCCTCTCAAAGGCGCAACAAAAATGTTAGCCACTATCCTTAAAAAGGGCGATGTGGTGATTTATGAAAGTACTGTTTATCCCGGTTGTACCGAGGAAGATTGTGTCCCACTTTTGGAAATAGGCAGCGGACTCACATACAACCAAGATTTTTTCTGTGGCTATAGCCCAGAGCGCATTGTGCCGGGCGACAAAGAACGTACCCTCACGAAAATTCGCAAGATCACCAGCGGTAGCACAGCAGCCACCGCCGATTTTGTAGACCAACTCTACGGAAGCATCATCACCGCCGGTACCTACAAAGCGCCGAGTATCAAAGTGGCAGAAGCCGCCAAAGTGATAGAAAACTGTCAGCGCGACCTAAACATCAGCTTCGTAAACGAGTTGGCTCTCATTTTCGACCGACTCAACCTCGATACCACACAAGTATTAGAAGCTGCGGGTACCAAGTTTAACTTCTTGCCATTCAAGCCCGGTTTGGTGGGCGGACATTGTATCTCGGTAGATCCATATTACCTCACCAGCAAAGCGGAGAGTGTGGGATATTTTCCGGAGGTCATTCACAGCGGACGCCGCATCAACGACAATATGGGTGCCTTCATTGCCTCGAAAGTGGTGAAGTTGATGATTGCCAAAAACCAACCGGTGAAAGGCGCCAATGTATTGGTCTTGGGCATTACCTTCAAAGAAAACTGTCCGGATTTGCGCAACTCCAAAGTGATTGACGTGATTCGCGAACTTCAAAGCTACGGGGTAGATGTGGATGTGGTGGATCCTCATGCGCAGCCCGAAGAAGTGGCGCATGAATACAACATTCAATTGAATTCGTGGGCTGACCTAAGTACCGCGCCAAAACAATACGCCGCCGTTATCTTGGCCGTAAGCCATAAAGAATTCATTGCCACCGATATCCGTGTATTCCAAGCGCCGGACGCGGTGTTATACGATGTAAAAGCCGTCCTGCCCCACGCATGGGTGGATGGCAGATTGTAAACAATTCATCGTAGATTTGCGAAAAAATCAGTCTTATGCTGAAAAGTAACCCAAACAAAACCCAACAAACAAAACCGCAGTTTAGCCGCCTCACCGCAGCAACCCTGCTGTTTTTGGCATTCGCACTCAGCGGCTGCTACCGATACAAAAACCAAATCCTGTTTCAAGGCCTCAAGGATACCACTTATACAGCCAGCATGCAACAGCCCAAGCCCATCATTCAAAGGGGTGATCAGCTCAGCATTATGGTATATGGCCTCGACGATAAAACCACTGCTTACTTCAATGCACCCATGGGCGGCGGACAAGCAGGCCAGCAAATGATGATGCAGCAAGGCGGACAAGGTGGCGGAATGATTGGTTACATTGTGAACGAAGAAGGAACCATTGAATTTCCAAAACTTGGGACCATCAACATCTTGGGCTATACCCACGAGCAATTGCGGGATACACTGCAAAACCGACTCACCCCTTGGATCAAAGACCCCATTGTGAATGTGCGTATGCTGAACTTCCGCGTTACCTTCATGACAACCACCCATGCCCAAACCGTGGTGATCATGAACCAAAAAACCAATATCCTTCAATTCTTGGGTATGGTGGGTGGTATACAATGGACAGATCGCAAAGACAATATTTTGATTATCAGACAGATTGATAGCGTGCGACAAGTGATCCATGTGGATTTTACAAACAAGGAGATTTTTAATAGTCCGGTGTATTACCTGCAACCCAACGACATTGTGTACGTGGAGCCCAATAAACTCAAATTTGTGGAATCCAACGTAGCGGTGATTTCTTTGGTGACCAGCATTACCTCTACCCTTAGCATCTTGGTGCTCTTTGTCAATAGTTTGGTGAAATAGTATGGAGAACAACGAAAAAGAATTTAAGCCAGACATCGTCCCCATCAAGGAGATCATCTTTAAGGATTATCTGCCTTATTGGCCTTACTTTATCCTGAGTGCCCTGGTGGCCGTGTTCGTGGCCTTTGTATCCCTGCGTTACCAGGTGCCCCAGTACCAGGTTAATGCAACCATGATGATTAAGGCGGAGAAGGAAGGGATCAATACGATGGTGGAGAAATTGGTGGGTGGCAACACTGGAGGCAATGCCAGCAACAACATCAACGACAAACTCTATGTGCTCCAATCCAACAAAATCAAAATGTTGGCGGCCAAAATGGCCAATTTGCAAGTGCGCATAGAATCCCATGGTAAGGTATCTTCATTAGAGAGCTACCAAAACCTGCCATTTCAAGTCCTCCTAACCCAGCCCGATTCTGCGGTGGATTTCAAAGTCGATTTTACCTGCGATGCACAGCACCGCGGACTCAAAATCAACGGAAATTTGTATCCCTTCAATCAAACTGTGAATGTGGGTGGCAATGCCCTCATTCTGCAATGTGGCAATCCCACCGCTTGCGGCGATGCAAAAACCAAATATACGCTTTCGATATTTTCTCTTGGTTCAGCTGCTGGGGTTAACGCCGCTGGTTTTACAGCCAAACCGTCCGATAGAGGATCTAGTATTATAAATTTAAGCCTAACCACCAACATCCCACAAAAAGGGGTGAAAATGTTGGATGCCATCATGCAGGCCTACAAAACTGTAAGCATGGATGAGAAATTGTTGCAGGCCAAAAACACCATCCAGTTTGTGGATGAGCGTTTGAGGGTGCTCAGCGGAGACCTCGATTCTGTGGAAGGGAGCATTGAGGCCTTTAAACGCAGCAATGGCATTGCGGATATTTCGGCGGAATCCGAAATATTCATGGAGAATGTGGCCGAGAGCGACAAAATGTTGGCCCAGTTGGATTTGCAATTGACCCTATTGGGTGATTTGGAAAGATACGTGATAGGCCGTGGCAAAAACCCGGGTATGGTGCCCAGTTTGATTGGCTTGCCCGATGGGGGCTATACCAGCAGTTTGTTGACCAAATTGTATGAGGCAGAACTGAAATTGCAAGAAATCAGGGCTCGCAATGGTGATAAAAGTGATTTGGTAATTACTGCAAAGCAGGAAATCCAAACCATGAAGGAAAGCCTGTTTGAAAGCATACAAAACGTACGCAAGAATTTACAATCTCTTAGACGAGAGTACAATGCCAAAGCCGGTAAGTACAGCGAATTGATGCGGGATATACCGAGCAAAGAGCGCAAGTTGTTGAATATTACGAGACAGCAAGTGGTGAAAAATGGTTTGTATACCTTCTTGCTAGAAAAGCGGGAAGAGGCTGCAATACAGTATTCGGCCACCTTGGGCGATGTACAGGTATTGCAGTCAGCTGTAGCCAATTATTCACCAGTGAGTCCAAACGTAGGACGTACATATGGATTGGCCCTCTTCTTTGGGCTATCCCTGGTAGCTTTGGTCTTGTTCCTTCGCCAATGGTTCAATTACAAATTGCAATACCGTTCAGAAATTGAACGGGTTACGAATATACCGGTATTGGAAGAGATTGTGCAGGTGGAGTCAGAGTCACCACTGGTTATGAAGGACGGTAACCGGACCCTGATTGCAGAACAGTTCAGAAGCTTACGTACCAACTTGGGTTATTTCAAAACAGCCACGCCAGACAAGTGCAAGGTATTGGTGAGTTCTAGCATTCCTGGGGAAGGAAAGAGTTTTATATCCACCAACTTGGCCATCAGTTATTCTTTGGCAGGGTTGAAGACAGTATTGATAGAGAGTGATTTGCGCAAACCCAACGTGGCCAAACACTTTGAAATTAGCAAACGTTTGGGATTGAGTAACTATTTGAGCGGCAATGCCACCATGGAAGAAGTCACCTTTGAAACGGGCATGGCCAACTTATGGGTAATCCCATCAGGACCCATCCCTCCCAACCCCGCGGAGTTGATCACGGGCAGCACACGATACGCAGATTTATTGGAAGGATTGATCAAGGATTACGACAGGGTGGTGATCGACTGTCCGCCAGTGGGATTGGTGACAGACGCCCAATTGCTGTGTGATTACGTGGACATCAGTTTGTTTGTGTGTAGGCAAGATCACACGCCCAAGGCAGCATTGGTCAATTTGCTCAACCCCTTATATGAGAGCGGAAAGTTCGGGCAGATGGGATTGGTGTTTAATGGATTAAACCAACAAGCCAAAGGCTATGGCTATGGCTATGGCTATGGCTACGGCTACGGCTACGGCTACGGCTACGGCTACGGAAGTTATGGTTATGGCTACTATGGCGAAACACAGAAAAAACCCAATCCACTGTTAAAAGTGTTGTCGATTCTATTGGCGCCCATATTGGCGCCTTTGGCAGACTTACGCAAGTTGGGTGGCAAGAAATCAAAGAACAAGAATGTGTATTAATAAAATAATTTTAGAGGCTCTATGAACCACGACGAAGCCTTGAAAGAATGGGATTTGGTGATAGAGCCGCAAACATCCTTGTTTGAACTCAACCTAAAAGATGTTTGGCGTTACCGCGATTTGTTGTGGTTGTTGGTTAAGCGGGATTTTGTGTCGTTTTACAAGCAAACCATTTTGGGTCCTCTTTGGTTCTTCATTCAGCCCTTATTCACCACCATCATTTTTACCTTCATCTTTGGAAATTTGGCCGGATTGAGCACGGATGGTTTGCCACAACCATTGTTTTACATGGCGGGTATTACAGCTTGGAACTATTTTGCAGATTGTTTGACAAAAACCAGCACGGTATTCAGAGACAATGCCAATATTTTTGGCAAGGTCTACTTTCCGCGTTTGATTATGCCATTAAGCATTGTGGTGAGCAACCTGGTGCGTTTTGGTGTTCAGATGTTATTATTCTTTGTGATGATTGCTTATTATCTCATTCAAAATGAGATGGGTAGTCTGTTTCAACCCAATGCTTACATACTACTTTTTCCTGTTTTGGTTTTGTTGATGGCACTCCTCGGTCTTGGACTTGGTCTAATTATCACGGCATTGACTACCAAATATCGGGACCTCGCCTTCTTGATCACCTTCGGGGTACAGTTAATGATGTACGCAACTACCGTGATTTATCCGCTGAGCGCCGCACCAACCAAATACAAATGGTTGATTGAATTGAATCCCATGACAGGCATCATTGAAGCTTTCCGCTTTGGTTTCCTAGGCCAGGGCGAGTTTACAATCAATACATTTGGGTATTCTGTTATTTTTACACTCATTTCACTGGTTTTGGGTGTCATTATTTTTAACAAGACGGAGAAGAACTTCGTAGATACGGTATAAGTATGAGCAACACCGCCATCAAAGTCGAAAATCTTTCTAAAATCTACCGCCTCGGAGAAATCGGTACAGGAACAATATCAAGAGATATGGAGCGTTGGTTCAAGACGAAAGTACTCAATCAAGAAGACCCCTTCCTCAAAATTGGCGAAACCAATGACCGCGCCAACAAAGGAAAGAGCGATATCGTTTACAGTATCCAGGACATCAATTTCGAAATCCAACAAGGCGACGCCGTCGGCATCATCGGCCGCAACGGTGCAGGTAAAAGTACCTTACTGAAAATTCTTTCTCGAGTTACTACCCCCACCACCGGCCGCATCAATATCAAAGGCCGAATAGCTTCTCTACTAGAAGTAGGCACAGGCTTCCACCCCGAACTTACGGGAAGAGAAAATATCTACCTCAACGGTGCTATTTTAGGTATGCGCAAACGCGAAATTGATAGAAAGCTGGAGGAAATCATCGACTTCTCCGGCGTAGAACGTTATATAGACACGCCTGTCAAACGCTACTCATCCGGTATGTATGTACGTTTGGCATTTGGTGTAGCAGCCCACTTAGAATCCGAAATTCTCATTGTAGATGAGGTGTTGGCTGTTGGAGATGCGGAATTCCAGAAAAAGTGTTTGGGTAAAATGGGTGAGGTCAGTAAGGGCGAAGGAAGGACTGTCTTGTTTGTGAGTCATAATATGGGAAGCATTTCAAACTTGTGTAAAAATTCAATGCTTCTAGAAAATGGAATTTTACAAATTTTTGATGATACATCAAAGGTTCTCAAAGTCTATTCTGAAAATAATAACGTTCAAAATGTAACTTATAATGGCCCTGATTTTTCTACGAAACATATTTGGTTTAAGCAGATATTTATTCAAAATATGCAAAGTAAGATTTCGAGTGTTTTACATTATAATGAACCTATATTTATCAATTTTCAATTGAGTTACAAAAATTTTGTGAATAAAGAATTCACCCTTTTTTGTATGATTTTAGATAATGAAAAAAACAGGATTTTTGCCAGTGAATCTGCAATATTAAGTCAAAGTATTTTACGGCTTGAAATCCCACCAAAAACTCTTACTAGAGGCAATTATTCAATACATGCATTTATACATAAAGCCAGATTCGAACAAATTGATATTGTTGAGGATGTATGTGCTTTTTCGATTGTTGACAATAGTTCAAAATTCGTAATACATGGTGACTACAATTATGGAAGCGTTTTTATTAATACTAAATGGCATTGAAAATGATAGAACAAAGCTTAAAATTTCTTACTAAAGTACTTAGAAAATCAATTAGAATTGTCAATATAAAGCGTTCGACTCTACCGGGCATATCCAGATTTGAGTTTTACAGATTAAAAAACTTTAGAAGGTTAAATCAGGGTCAGGCTCATTTTTTTGGAGGTAAGTTTATATTCTCTGATAATATTGGGTTTTTACACTCAGTTGAGGAAATATTTAAAGATGAGGTATATAAATTCCAAACGGAAAATAAAAAACCGTTGATAATTGATTGCGGATCAAATATTGGCCTTAGCCTTTATTACTTTGTGCGTCATTTTCCCAATGCACGAATATTGGCATTCGAGCCTGATGAGCAAATTTATAAAATATTAGAGGCTAATGTTAAAAATAGAATGAATGAAGGTAATATTGAATTAAGGCAAGAAGCAGTATGGATAAGAGAAGAACAGTTGATTTTTTTTTCAGAAGGATCCCTAGCTGGTTCGACTATGGTTGACTTTTCTTCAATTAATAGAACGCAAAATGTGAAAGCAATAGATTTAAATAAGTACTTAAATCAAAACATTGATTTTTTAAAAATTGACATAGAAGGTGCAGAAAACGAACTTATTTTTCATATTTCTGAGAATCTAAAAAATGTCAAGAATTTATTTCTTGAATATCATGGTTTATTGAATCAGCCCCAAAATCTGGGTGAAATTTTAAATTTAATCTCTAATGCTGGATTTGAATACTATCTAAGAGTTGCAGGCGAGACCATACAATTTCCATTTTGTAATGAAAAACCCAGCGTATTCAATCAACAATTAAATATTATGTGTTATCGAGGAAATAATTAAGATAACACTAGTCGAATTTATATGATTTTCCAAGACTTATAATAACTAATTGAATATATCAATAATTATATGTAATCATCGTAAATCTAGGATCCCTATTTTTAAACATAATATTTTAAGTTATATCGGTGACGTGGATTACGAATTAATTATTGTCGATAATTCGGAAAATAAATATTCTATTTTTGAAGCTTATAACATAGGTGCAACTAAATCTGAAGGAGAGTTTTTGTTATTTCTTCATGATGATATTGAATTCCGAACACATAAATTTGGCGAAATTTTTTTGTCCCTCGATTTACCTTATCTAGGTGTACTTGGTATTGCGGGTTCAAAATTAAAAACAAGTGTTCCTTCTCCTTGGTGGATATCAAACCATGAGCAAGTTCCGAATGGAATTTTATTTCAATCTAACATTCAACATTGTTCAAATACAAAGCCTCAAATAATAAATTTAGGTTTTACATATGAAAACCAAATTGAAGAGGTAATATTAGTTGATGGTGTATTGCTTTTCACAACTAAAGAGAATTATTTAATAAATCCATTTGACGAAAATTATAGCTCTTTTCATTTTTATGATTTAGACTACTCCTTAGGGATGAAAAAAAATGGAAAGATTAATTATGTAACAAATACAATTTTATTAGAACATTTCTCTTCCGGATCTTTAAATAAAGATTGGATAGAAGCCTCTTTTAAATATGAGAAAAAGTGGAACAAATGTGTTGGTTTAATAGAAGTCACTGATAATCATTTTGAAATTTTAGCTTTTGAGTCGAGAGTACAAATTCTATTGCAAAACAGATTCTATTTAAAAACTATTCAGTTATTGTTTCATTACAAATATATAACAATAAAGCTTTTTCGTGTAATATTGAAGTCTATATTTCGTGGTTGATATTTCTATTATTATTCCGTTTAAAAATGAATTTGCACAGCTCAAGAGATGTATTCAAGGTATTTTGAATCAGAAATTAGAATTGCAATTTGAAATAATTATTCTCGACTCAAGTGACAATTCTATGCAAAACGAAATTCAGCAATTGAGTGACAAAATTAATTATTATAGAATAATACCAAATTCATTTAATCATGGATTTACGCGAAATGTAGGTGTGAATTTTGCAAAAGGAAAAGTATTAGTTTTTACTGTTCAGGATGCTATACCTAGTGATCAAAATTGGCTTAATCAATTAACTAAACCTATTTTTGAGAATATTGTTGATGCAATTTGTGGTGGACAAAAACCTAATCCAAATGATCACACAAACCCAATTGAATGGCACAGGCCAATTGACAAACCAAGACTGAATGTAATTGATATTTGTTGTAATCAATTCAATGTACTGACTAGTGTTGAAAAGTTGCATTACATAGGTTGGGACAATGTAAATAGCGCTTATTCTCGGAATGCAATTATGAAAATTCCATTCCGAGAAATGATGTTTGGAGAGGATGCCCAATGGGCGGTAGATGCTATCATTAATGGAGTGACAATAGGTTACACAGGATTATCGATGGTTTATCATTACCACCCCTATAGTTTTGATTTTAATATTAAAAGAACATTAGCTGAATATTATACAAGAAACGTGACAATTAATTTAAATCCCGTTGAACCTAAATTGGAATTACGTGTTGTGTTATCTTGGATAAAGAGAATTATTCAAGCAACCTCAAATCCCTTTAATATAATTTATTGGTTAATTTATAATTTCAAAATCTTTAAGGCCCATAAAAAAGCATACAAGATTTGGAAAGAAAACGGATTTGCAAAAATTGAAGAATTTTTATTGAAAAATGTACCAATGTCTGTCCATGGAAAGTGAAAATCAAGGAGTATTAGTTTCTGTCTTAATGACAGCATTTAACCGTGAACAATATATTCAGGATGCAATTGAAAGCGTACTTGCTTCTACTTACAAAAACTTTGAACTAATTATTGTTGATGACTGTTCTATCGATCGAACCGTTGCAATTGCTAGAAAATATGAAACGCTTGATCCACGTGTTAAGGTTTTTGAAAACAAGGTCAATTTGGGAGATTATCCAAATCGTAATAAAGCTGCTGGTTATGCCTCTGGCAAGTATCTAAAATATGTGGACGGTGATGATTTGATTTATCCTTGGGGACTTGAAATTCTCGTCAACAGTATGGAAAAGTTTGACCGTGCGGGTTGGGGATTGTGTTCAATTAATCAAGATGAATTTCACATTTATCCATTTTTATTAAAGAAGGAAGATGTGTTCAATTACAATTTTAATTTTAATAATTTATTTCACAGGGCTAGTCTATCTTCGATAATTAAAAGGGAGGTTTTTGAAGAACTTGGTGGTTTTTCCGGGAAAAGGCACTTGGGTGACTTTGAAATGTGGCTCCGTCTTTCGTTGCAGTATGATGTTGTTTTAATGCCTCATGGTATTGTCTGGCACAGAATTCATGACATGCAGGAGAGCGTGTCAAACCGTTCAAATGAATACGTACCTTTAAAATACGATATTTCTTTATTTAAGTTTTTAAGCTACAGGGATTTGAATGTTGAAGTAGAAACTTGGAATCGAGAGATACGTAAATTAAGAGTGATTATTTTTAAGAAGTTATTGAAATTTTTTATTTTTTTTAAATGGAATTTGATCCATAAAGTAATTGTAGAAATTAAAAAAGATATCGAAACTTTTAGTTGATTTTTAAAATAAAATGTTTTCTGTATTACATAATCATGAGTTCAGATAATTAGATATAAATATAATACGAATAATAAAAAAATGACATTTGAAAAAGAATATTACGAAAATAGTGCCTTTTGGAAAGATGGAATGCTTGAGGATTCTTCAAATATGGAGCGATTTGAGAAAACCTTCAGAATTATTCCAAAGCACGTTAGTACCTTAGTCGATGTTGGTTGCGGAAATGGAGTATTTTTAAATAGTTTAATAAGCAAGAACGTATTCAAGAGGTTAGTCGGGGTTGATAGGAGTTCGATTGCATTGAGTTTTGTTCAAACAGAAAAATGTCAGAGTGATATTAGCAGTTTGCCATTTCATGATAATACCTTTGATTGTGTAACTTGTTTAGAGGTTTTAGAACATATTCCATTTGCGTTATACCCAAAATCAATAAGTGAACTCGCTAGGTTATCAAGTAAATATATAGTGGTTAGTGTTCCATTCAATGAGGACTTAAGTGAGGCATTTAATAAATGCCCTTATTGTAGTTCTTGCTTTAATAAAGAGTTGCATTTACGAAGTTACAGTGAGGAAGATGTGAATTTGCTTTTTAAAGATATTGGTTTTAAGTGTGTCAAAATGGAAAAGCTTGGTTATTCCAAACATTATTTTGGGCATTTCCGTTTTCGGAGAATGTTCTATCCGGAACAGTTTTTGAAGTGGAATTCTCCGATTTGTCCAGTTTGTGGTTACACTGAGGAGATGGTGGAAAAATCTGCGATACCTGTTGGATTAAAAAAACATCTTTTTTTAAAAAATATAATTCTTCCAATACTTACTAGTTTACCCAAATTACTATGGCCACGCGTTTCGAAACCATATTGGATATTGGCCTTATATGAAAAAGAAGAATTATGTTAATTTATGAAATGTGTAGTTTTTAATTTAATTGACGGTCTTAGTTTTATTATTAAATTAGTGTAATTTTTTGAATATAATTGTTGATTATAAATTGGGCAATCCAAAATCCATCGAAAATATGTTGGCTTATCTTGGAATTGAGTCAAGGATAAGCGCCAATCATGCTGATATTGCCTCGGCGGAGCGCCTGATTTTACCGGGAGTTGGACATTTCCAACACGGGATGGAGCAACTTGAGCAACTTGGTTTTGTCGATGTATTCAAGAAAGAGGTATTAGAAAATATGAAACCCATTTTGGGTATCTGTTTGGGCATGCAGTTACTGACCAAACATAGCGAAGAAGGAAATTTGGCTGGTTTGGGTTTCATCGATGCGCAAACTAAAAAGTTTGAATTGCAAGACGCAACTTTAAAAGTGCCGCACATGGGTTGGAATGCAGTTGAATTCAAAAAAGATTCGCCTATGAATGCGGGAGTATCGATTAACCCAAGATATTATTTTGTTCATTCCTACTTTGTAGATTGCACTAATCAAGATGACATTTTGTGCACGACCCAATACGGCCAAGAGTTTGTGTCGGGTTTTCAGCATGAGAACATATTTGGCCTACAGTTTCATCCAGAAAAAAGCCACAAATTTGGTATGGAATTGCTCGCGAATTTTTGTAAAATTTAATGGCCTTACAACCTCGTATCATTCCTGTTTTACTACTTCATAAAGGGGGGTTGTATAAAACCATGCAATTCAAAAACCCTTCCTATGTGGGAGATCCAATCAATGCAGTGCGCATCTTCAATGAAAAAGAAGTAGATGAGCTCCTCGTTTTAGACATCGACTGTTCTAAAGAAAACAAAGAACCTAATTACACCCTCATTGAAGAAATTGTCAGCGAAGCCTTCATGCCTGTTGGTTACGGAGGTGGCATTTCCAGTTTGGCAATTGCACAAAAAGTATTTCAATTAGGAGTAGAAAAGGTGATTATCAATACAGCCCTTCAAAACAACCAACAGATCCTAGCCGATATTGCAGCCATTTATGGCGCACAAGCTGTGGTAGCGAATATAGATTATAGAAAAGGTTTTATAGGTGGCACAAAGGCCTACTTTACCAATGGAACAAAAAAGTCTGGCCACACTCCGCACGAACTTGCTCATATTGCAGAAAAGGCAGGAGCGGGCGAAATAATACTGAACTCAATAGACCGCGAAGGCACGTACCAAGGATTTGACATCAACTTACTCCGAGAAATTGTAGGTTTGGTTCGAATTCCTGTTGTGGTTTCTGGTGGAGCCAGCACTAATACAGATTTTGACGCTGCCAAACAAGCCGGTGCATCTGGCATGGCAGCGGGTAGCATGTTTGTATATAAACGGCCACACAATGCAGTTCTTATTTCATACCCAAGCAATTACTTTTACCAATGATGGTACTCGATAAAAACGACCCGAATTACCGCCAATGTAGTATGTCTGTCATGGACAACATTGCAGATCCTGATATTACTTTCGATGAAAATGGGATTTGTAATTATCACCATGAGTATTTGGAGGCTGAGACGCAACAAGTATTAAAAGGTGAAGCAGGGGAGAAGAAGTACAATGAAATCATCGCTCAGATAAAAGCAGACGGTAAAGAAAAAAAATACGATTGTATTCTTGGCGTAAGTGGTGGTGTGGATTCTACGTATCTTGCCTACCTTGCTAAACAAGCTGGTTTGCGAGTCCTTTGCGTGCATTTCGACAATGGCTGGAATTCGGAATTAGCGGTCAAGAATATTCAAAACATCGTTGAGAAATGTGGTTTTGATTTGTTTACCTACGTTATCGACTGGGAGGAATTTAAAGATATTCAACTTGCTTATTTCAAAGCAAATGTGATAGACATTGAAGCTGTTACTGATATTGCGATTTTTTCTGCATTGGACGTTATTTGCAAAGAACAAGGGATCAAACACATCATCGACGGGAGAAATGTAGTCACTGAAGTGACATTGCCGCAGGCATGGATTTGTAAAAACTCGAGCAATTTACGTGACATACACAAACGATTTGGGACAAAAAAATTAAAGGCTTATCCGCTGATGAGTCCAATTCGCAGAAGACTTGTTGCCCGATCTAAACCTTTTCAATCATGGCCCTTACTGAATTATGTCGTTTATGATAAAAAAGAGGCTAAAGAAAAAATTATTTCTGAATTGAGCTGGAGAGATTATGGGGGTAAACACTATGAGTCTGTATTTACACGATTTTATCAAGGGTACATACTACCCACAAAATTTAAAGTAGATAAAAGAAAAGCCCATTTGTCGAATCTGATTTTTTCAGGACAGCTAACAAAATCCGAAGCACTGGCAGAACTCGAACAGCCAATCTATCCAGCTTCTATTTTTGAGCAGGATTTGCAATTTGTTTTAAAAAAACTGGGATACACCGAAGAAACTTTTCGAAGTTATATAGAAGGACCTGCTGTTCCTCACAATCACTATAATTTAAGCATTAGTCTGTTCGATGAATACCCCTTACTCAAACCATTTAAAATTTTATTTAACAAATGATCAAATTTTCCATCGTCGGGTGCGGTAGAATTGCCCAAAGACATGCCGAGCATATTTCAAAACGTGGACAGCTTGTGGCTGTTTGCGATGTAGTTGAAGACAAAGCACAGCAGTTAGCAAATACCTATGGAGCTAAGGCTTATACTAGTTATACTGAAATGCTCGCAAATGAATCTTCAATTGATGTGATTGCGGTATGTTCTCCAAATGGGTTACATGCACAACATGCCATTGAAGGATTAAAAGCTGGTTTTCATGTGCTTTGCGAAAAGCCGATGGGATTAAGTGTCAAAGAATGTGGAGAAATGATACAAGCTGCGGAAAGAGCCAATAAACGCTTGTTCGCCATCAAACAAAACCGTTACAATCCGCCTGTAGCAGCAGTAAAGGAAATTATTGATGCAGGTAAATTGGGGAAAGTTACGAGTATTCAGTTGAGCTGTTTTTGGAACCGAAATACGGATTACTATGCCAATTCTTGGAAAGGTACTAAGGACCTTGATGGCGGCACGCTATTCACACAGTTCAGTCATTTTATTGATTTACTCTACTGGTTAATTGGCGATGTAGAAGAGGTTGCAGCTTACATGGGCAATTTCACACATGATGGCATTATCGAATTTGAAGACACCGGAGTTGTTATTCTAAAATTCACGAACGGGGCAATTGGCAGTGTCAACTATACGGTAAATAGTTTCGACAAGAATATGGAAGGCTCGCTTACGATTTTTGGCGAAAAAGGAACGGTAAAAATTGGTGGACAATACCTCAATGAGTTGGAATACCAACAAATTCAAGACTATCGCATTGAGAATTTGCCTGAAGGAAATAAGGCGAATAATTACGGCAATTATACGGGTTCAATGAGTAACCACGATAAGGTATACGACAATCTCATTGATGTGCTCACACACAATGCGCCAATCACTACCAGTTCTTATGAGGGCATGAAAACAGTAGAAATCATCGAGAAAATTTACCGAGCAGCGAAACACTGATGCAGGGTCCAATTTTATACAAGACTCAAATAAAAGACGTCCAGTTTGGTGAGAACGTAAAAGTAGTTGAGCCTGTAAATATGTATGGTTGTAACATCGGGTCAAATTCATTTGTTGGCCCATTTTGTGAAATACAAAAGAATGTGAACATAGGCCCAAATAGTAAGATTCAATCTCATTCGTTTATCTGTGAGTTTGTGGATATTGGTGCTCAATGCTTTATTGGCCACGGCGTGATGTTTATCAATGACCTTTTTCAAGAAGGTGGGCCGGCTGGAGGGGACCAAACAAAGTGGAAATCAACCCGCATTGGTTCAAATGTCTCCATTGGATCCAATGCCACTATCTTACCGGTTTCAATTTGTGATGGTGTTGTCATTGGGGCGGGAAGTGTTGTAACAAAAGATATCACAGAAAAAGGAATTTATGCTGGGAACCCGGCGAAAAAAATAAGAACAATAGATTAATGAAAGTCCCATTTGTAGATCTTAAAGCGCAGTATCATTCTATCAAAACTGATATGGATGCTGCATTACAAAACGTAATTGAAAACACTTCATTTATTGGTGGTGCGGGAGTGAAAAACTTTGAAGCCAATTTTGGAGCCTTGCTCGGTGTTGAAAACGTGGTTTCTTGTGCCAATGGCACTGATTCCTTGTACATCATCATGAAAGTATTAGGCATTGGCCATGGTGATGAGGTGATAACGGTAGCAAATTCATGGATTTCCAGTTCTGAAACGATAGGCCAAACAGGAGCCAAGCCAATTTTTGTAGACATCGAACCTACTTATTTGAGTATGGATGTGAGTCAACTTGAACAGAAGATCACACCTCAAACAAAAGCTGTTATTGCAGTCCATTTACATGGACAAATGGCTGATATCGCGGCCATTAAAAATATCTGCGATAAGCACAATTTGTTTTTGATTGAAGATTGCGCGCAGTCACATCTTTCGGAAGCGAACGGGAAAATTGCAGGTACAATTGGAACTGCAGGTTCATTTAGTTTCTACCCGGGTAAAAACTTAGGCGCTTATGGCGATGCGGGTTGCATTGTGACCAATGATGCTGCTTTGGCTACGAGGTGTCGGATGTTTGCCAATCATGGTGCATTGAAAAAACACGAACACGAAATTGAAGGCATCAATTCAAGACTTGATGGCATTCAGGCTGCAGTATTGAATGTCAAAATCCCACATCTTCAGCGTTGGACAGTGACCCGTCAAACGAATGCAGCATTGTACAGAGAAGCACTTTCAGATATTTCCCAAATTAAGTGCATTGACGAAAAACCGAACACCAAACACAGCTATCATTTATTTATCATATTGAGTGCAGATCGCGATGCGCTAAAAGCCCATTTGGAAGCATCGGGTATAGAAACAGCCATACATTACCCAACGCCATTGCCATTGCTCAAGGCATACGCATCTGAAGGGTATACCGCCGCTGATTTTCCGCATGCAGCCAAGGCGGCTAGTGAAATGCTATCCTTGCCCATGTATCCAGAATTGAGTTCTTGGCAAATTAATTACATCGCAGAAAGTATCAAAGCATTCTATGCTTGATCCAAAGATGAAAGTATTGCTTATTTCTCCCCAGCATTGGGGAACTATGCGCGTTACCAAACATCATTACGCCATTGAATTAGCAAAATTGGGTCATGAAGTCTTTTTCCTTGAACCAACTGAAGCTTCGTGGAAATGGAATCAAACATCATTTGTAATAACTCCCTCCGATGCTGAAGGTGTAAAACTTGTAAAGCAGCAAATAAACGTTCCTTACAATTTGAAATTTCATTTGAAAGGGTTGTTCGATTGGTTTATTCAAAGACATATTAAAAAATTAGAAAAACAACTTGGTCCATTCGATTTGGTTTGGTCTTTTGACCTTACAAATGCAATGCCCTTGAGTTATTTTTCAAATAAGTCAAAGAAAATATTTTTTGCTGCAGACTGGCCACTCAATTCAGATGCGGTAAAGTCTGCTGAAGGAGCAAATTTATTGGTATCGGTTGCTCAAGAAATTTTAGACCAATACCCACCTAAGGTCAATACCAAAAAACTTTTAATTGATCATGGAGTGGCTGAATGTTTCATTGAAGAAGGCAAAAAACCGTTTGTAAAAACGGACGATGTCATCAGAATTGGGATGTCCGGCAACTTCTTAAGACCTGATATTGACCGTCCGGTTCTTCTTGAAATTATCCGAACCCACACAAATATGGTCTTTGAATGTTTTGGTGCCTATGAACCCCAAAATTCAAATTTAGGAGGCTCCACTGATCAAGAAACGTACGATTTCATTGAAGCATTAAAACATTCACCAAATGTAATTCTGCATGGTATGGTCTCGTCAGAAACACTTGCAAAAGAACTGCATAGAATGGACGTTTTTCTGATTTGTTATGATTTAGTCAAAGACCAGAGCAAGGGTACTAATTACCACAAGGTAATGGAGTATTTGGCTTATGGGAGATCGATTGTGTCGAATGACATTTCGTCGTATTGTACTGAGGATAGAAAAGGATTGATTTCAATGCCTCGTTATGAATTAAATTTATTTGATGTATTTCAAAAAGAGACGAATAATTTATTGACTAAAGAAATTTATTTTAGCTCGGAAAGACGTGAATTTGCGAGTAAAAGAAGCTATTACAGCAGCCTATTAAATGTATTATATTCATTTGCTGAATAACCGGATCCATGCATTCTGAATTTGATCCTCAACAAGCTATTAGGTATATTCGTCTCTAGGGTTCTATGATGTTATTTCAAATAAGAGATTGTTAGTCGAGGCTGTTTTGGAATCAAGCCACTTTATATAAATAAAGAAAATGAAGATTTATTATTTGTGATCACTGCTGTCCTAAACGTTTTTCAAGTATAACAAATTTTGTTGATTTTACTGATCTCAACCGTTGTAAAAGTGCGTTTCTCAATTTTAACCCCTCTTTCACCTAAGT
>Ga0315902_10003141_pt1 | contig 24982 bp, 23 predicted proteins | sample LakEriMetagenome_9_FD_203523 | JGI IMG/M metagenome (GOLD analysis project Ga0315902, IMG submission 203523) | Freshwater fungal communities from buoy surface, Lake Erie, Ohio, United States - Buoy 12 MA117 | ecosystem: Environmental > Aquatic > Freshwater > Lake > Lake biofilm | place: USA... | reverse complement strand
TCCAACGCCCGGTTTTGCCAGATGTCGTGAGGAGGAATGCGACCTGTACGCCGGAGCTCTGATGTTGGTTCAAAAATAGCAGTGGCCGACATCCAGCACAATCAACGGGTCGAAAGGCTTTTTCAGTCGTTTGCGGGCTTTTCCGCCGAATCGCGGCCCGCTTGGGCCAGACTCCATGGGGGCTCCGACCCCGGGCTGTGCCGCATCGCAATAGGCCGGTAGCGAAAGCCGGGGGGGCTGGGCAAGCCGCGGGCTCTGTCTGGTGGCCGTGTTCCGGGCAGGTCGCCATCAGGCCGGCAGCGGGACCTCGCGGCCACCCGCAGCCGCCGACTCGACGCAGGCCATCATGACGCGCTGCACCGCCAGCGAGATCTCGGGCCAGCGCTGGTCGGGCCGACCGGAAAGCACGAGCGCCGAGAAGTCGTGGAACATCCGCGCTTCCTGGGCCGACGCATGGCTCTGGGAGTGTTCCGCGACCGTCACGACCTCCTCGTGCCGCTCCATGCGGAAGTCGCACCCGTCGAGCACGAAGTCGGGATGGGAGACGGTGAAGGAGGCCGTCTCACCGCAGTAGGGCAGCACGAAGTCGTCGATCCGCAGGCTGCCGTGGGTGCCGCTGACGTGGGCCCATTGCTGGTGAGCGACCAGGAACGAGCAGAAGAAGGACGTGGCGATCGGCGGGTGGACCTCGGCGCCGGGAAAGAGGATCTCGCCGGCGAACTCCACCGGCACGGGCCGGGGACTCTGCGGCGCGGCCGCCGCGGCCACGACCCTGCCGGTCACCGCGACCGGTGCCCGGGGCGCGAGGGCCCAGAGCGTGAAGGCGATCGAATACCAGCCCAGGTCGCCGAGGCAGCCCAGCGGCTCCAGATCGCTGCGGGCGCGGATGTCGCTCGTCAGAAATCCCTCCGGCGCGCGGAAGCTGAACTGGCTGGCGATCCGCCGGATACTGCCCACGCCGCCGGCCCCGTCGGTCAGCCGCCCCCGGATCGCGTCGAGCCGCCCGCTATGCAGGAACATCACGCCGTCCATGAACTGCACGCCCGCCTGCCGGCAGGCCGCGACGATCGCCTCGACCTCGGCCACGCTCGTGCCGCACGGCTTCTCGACGAGCACGTGCTTGCCCGCCTCCGCCGCCCGGATCGCCCACTCGGCACGAGCCCCGGTGGGCAGCGGCAGATAGACCGCGTCCACGTCGTCGCGGGCGAGCACCGCCTCGTAGCCGGCGACCGCCTCCGGGAGGTGCTCCACCGGCACACTACGCTGGCACTCGTCGATGAAGGCCCGCGCCTTGGCGACGTCGCGACTGCCGACGGCGACCAGCCGGGCATTGCCGGCGCGGTGGACCGACTGCCAGTTCTTGCGGGCGATTCCTGCAGTGCCCAAAAAGGCCCAGCGACACGATGGCGATGCGACGTGCGTCATGGCGGCGAGCATAGCGGTGGCGACACGCGACGGCCATCTGGCCGCCGCGGTTACCGCAGGTCGGCCGGCAGCACTCCCTGCCGCGCGCCCTTGAAGCCGAACGCCGTCGGCACGAACTCGCCCACGAGATCGACGTTCGTCGCGGCCGGGATCTGCGCCTCGAGTCCCGCAGCCCAGTAGCAGCCGTTGACGATCAACCGCCGGGTGCCGGCCGCGACCAGGTCGGTCGCCGCCCCCATCGTCGTCGCGAACACACGGCCGGCCGGACCGCCCGCGACCGAGTAGGTCTTGGTCCAGGCCACGGGCATCATCGGCTCGTTCTTCGGCCCCTCGACCGGCGCCGATCCAGGCTGCATGCCGGAGAGCACCTGACCGAGCACCAAGGGCCGCGTGTCGCCGGGCAGCGGCAGCCGCACGCCGTACACGTCGGTCGGGCCCCAGATGTCGCCGTCGTTGAGGCCGCGGAGGATGGGATGCTCCGCCGCCCCGGGGGCGACCAGTCCTCGCGTGCTTTCCTTGCCGTGATGACCATGGTGCGAAATCCAGGTCTCGCCCAGCACGTGCCGGCCGAAGCCCTGCGACATGACCTCGCCTGTGTGGTTCCAGGAGTAGTGATGGAAGCCGCGGCCCGCGGGGATGTTGAAGGCGTGGGTCGCCGTCCGCAGGCCGACCACGGGCTTGCCGGCCCGCAGATACGCGTCGATCTCCTGCATCTGCTCGTCGGGGAGGTTGCGGAACCGGGTCGCGATCACCATCAGATCGGCCGTCCGCAGTGCCTCCAGGCCAGGGATGTTGTCGACGGTGTCGGGAGCGATCGCGCCGGTGGCCGGGTCGATGGCGTAGAGGACCGTGCAGTCGAACCCGTGGTGCCGGGCGAGGATCTTCCCCAGTTGCGTGAGAGCCTCCTCGCTGCGGTACTCCTCGTCACCGCTGACGAGGACGACCTTCTTCCCCCGGCCCGGTCCTTCGTCGCCCGGCATGGTAAGCCAGGGATCGGCGGCCATCGCCAGGGAAGCGACCAGCCACATGGCCGGTGCGAGGAGTCGGGCGATGGACGGCATGGTGTGTTCTCCGAAGCGTTGCCACAGGGCTGTCGAAACACGATATCGCGCCCGGCACGGATCGACACGACCCCGCCGACAAAGGCGGCGATTCGACAGGCCCTCGGGCCGAGGGTACGCTCGCCGCCATGGCCGAGTTTCCGCAGTTTCCCCGCCGTGCGCCCCTGCCTCCCGGCGGCGGCATCTCCCTGCCCTGGCTGGCCGCGGCGGCCTTCACGCTGGTCCTCGTCGGTGGCCTGGCCCGCGGCATCTACACCGTGGGAACGGAGAGCGTGGGCGTGGTGCAGCGGTTCGGACGGTTCGTCGGCACCACCGGCCCCGGCCTGCATCTGAAGCTGCCCTTCGGCATCGACCGCGTGACGATCCTGCCGGTGAAGCGCCAACTGAAGATGGAGTTTGGCTTCGGCTCGCCGGGCGCCACGAACCCCGACCAGGTGTCCCAGGAGAGCCGCCGCGAGAGCGACATGGTCACGGGCGACTTGAACGCCGCCCACGTGGAGTGGGTCGTGCAGTACGAGATCGCCGATCCGGAGGTGTATCTCTTCAACATGCGCGAGCCGGGCCCCACGCTCCGCGACCTCTCCGAAAGCGTGATGCGGGAGGTGGTGGGCGACCGCACCGTCGACGAGGTGCTGACGATCGGCCGTCAGGGGATCGAGAACGACGCCATCGCCAAGCTCACGGCCCTGGTTCAGGAACTGCGCATGGGCCTTCGCGTGCAGCAGGTCCAACTCAAGAACGTGCATCCGCCCGCGCCGGTGCAGCGGTCGTTCGACGAGGTCAACCGCGCCCAGCAGGAGCGGGAGCAGATGATCAACCAGGCCAACGGCGAATACAACAAGGTCGTGCCCCGGGCCAGCGGCGAGGCGGCCAAGGAAATCAGTGCCGCCGAGGGCTACGCGCTCAAGCGGGTCAACGAGGCGGAGGGCGACGTGGCCCGGTTCCGCGCGCTGCTCGAGCAGTACGAGAAGGCCCCCGAGGTCACGCGGCAGCGGCTCTACCTGGAGACGATGTCGGACGTCATCCCGCGGCTCGGCGGCAAGATCATCCTCGACGCCGACGCCAAGCAGTTTCTGCCGCTGATGAGCCTCCGTCCCCCCGAGCCCGCCCCCGCGAGGGCCCAGCCGTGAGCCCGCTGCCGATCAACCATCCGCTGCTGCAGTTCGCCCGCCGCATCGGCGACTTTCTCGTCTCGCCGGCCGGCGTCGTCGCGGCGGCCCCAACGGCCATCGTGATCTTCGGCTGCGCCTACACCGTGGACCAGACGGAGCAGGTCGTGATCACGCAGTTCGGCAATCCCGTCGGCCGGCCGATCAACTCCAACGCCCCGGACGCCCCGCCCGGGGCCGGCCTGCATTTCAAGATTCCCTTCGTGCAGACGGCCAACCGCTTCGAGAAGCGAATCCTGGAGTGGGACGGGCCGCCGAGCGAGATGACCACGCGGGACAAGCTCTACATCGTCGTCGACACCTTCGCCCGCTGGCGGATCATCGACCCGCTCGTCTACTTCCAGAGCCTGCGCGACGAGCGCAGCGCCCTGTCGCGGATCGACGACATCATCGGCAGCGAGACGCGGAACGTCGTCGCCCGCCACGACCTGGTGGAGCTCGTCCGCTCCGACAAGGCCCGCGTGCCGGAGCAGGACGCGGCCCTCGCCCAGGCGGGCGCGGCGGTGGGCGGGCTGGCCCCGATCCGCTTCGGCCGCAAGGAACTGGAACGGGAGATCTACACGGCCGCCGCCCCGAAGATGCACATTTGGGGGATCGAGCTGCTCGACGTCCGCGTGAAGCGGCTGAACTACAAGGACGGCGTGATCGAGAAGATCTACGACCGCATGATCTCCGAGCGGATGCAGATCGCGGAGCGGTTTCGTTCCGAAGGGGCCGGCGAGGCGGCGAAGATCGAGGGCCGCAAGGAGCTCGACCTGCGGCGCATCCAGTCGGATGCCTACCGGAAAGTGCAGGAGATCAAGGGCACGGCCGACGCCAAGGCCTCCGAGATCTACGCCCGCGCCTATACGGCCAGCCCGCGGGCAGCCGACTTCTACGCCTTTCAAAAGACGCTCGACACCTACCGCCAGGCGCTCGGCGCCGACAGCACGCTGATCCTCACGACGGACAGCGATTTCTTCCGCCTGCTCAAGCAGGTCGCTCCCGCAGGCGACGCGCCGCCCCGCTGACCGTCGGTCGTCACCGACGTCACCCATCCCCCTCTTACGCGCTAGTCACGAGCCGAGATTCTTGGCCGGACCGCGCGCCGCATTTTGCAACGCGCGCCGCATTTTGCGGCGCGCGATCTTGGGCGCCAGCATGCCGCCGCTCTCGGCTCGCGTCGCCAGAAGGACGTTTTCCTGCTAGCTGTTGCGCGAAATCAGTTGAAACCGGTCAGCATCCGTCACCAAACCGATTCGGACCTACCGAACGCCGCACATGCGCCAATTTTCGGGATTGGCACGCCGCTTGCACCAAGAGTGAAGCGTGGTCGTCGGTGAAACGGTGCCGAACCGCTTCGCCGGGGTGTCCGTAGTGAGGGTCCTGCGAAGAACCCCGCCGGACGCCCCCGCCCGGCAACCACCGCCCATCCGTTCGTTCGAGAGGTGCAGAAATGGCACGTCATGGAATCCGCCGGGAAGTTTCGATCCATGGCACGGATTGCCATTCCCCTCGCGCCGCCTTCTCGCTCGTCGAGATGCTGGTCGTGATGACGATCATCGCCGGCCTGGCGGCCATGCTTCTGCCGGCCGTGCAGCAGGCCCGCGAGACCGCCCGACAGGCCTGGTGCCGGCACAACCTCGCCCGCCTGGCCGAATCGATGATCCGCCACGAGTCGATCCTCGGCTACTATCCATCCGCCGGCTGGAGCCCCGAGTGGCTCGGCGTGGCCAATCGCCCCGGCGACGCTTCGCAGCCCGGCGGCTGGGCCTTCAACACGCTCTCGTACATCGACGCCCGCCGCGTTCGTGACATCGCCGCCTACGCGGCCTCGACCACCACGAGCAACGGCCAGGGAAGCGGCAAGGGGAACACCGGTACCACCGGCGGCGGCAACGACAAGCAGCTCGACGCCGCGATTCATGCCGCCTACACGCAGCTCGCCAACAACTCTCTCGGCGTCTTCAACTGCCCGTCGCGGCGCACCTCGAAGCCCGTCCGTGTGGACGCGGCGATGAGTTTCCGCACGCCGGCCTCGACCCTGCTCTCGCTCAGCACCGCCACCCGAACCGACTACGCCGTCAACGGCGGTGCGGCCGGCGTCTGCCCGCCGCTCCCCTGGTTCGCAGGCCGGGCCGTGAGCCCGGCGGTGATCGCCCAGGCGAACACCCGCATCAAGAAGATCGAGATCTGCCACTGCCCGCCGGGGAACCCCGAGAACGGCAAGACGCACAACCTGCCGTATCAGTCGATCTTCGACGAGGGTCACAGCAATCATCCCGACGATCTCCTCGGCGGGTGCGATACCTGCTACCGGCCGATCGACGAGACGATCTTCACGCCGGCCTCGCTCGTCGAGGGTGACGCCTGGACGCCGAGCCCGTTGGAGATCCGCTTCGCGCTGTCCGACATGGGCGTGCCCGACCTCCAGGACGGCCTCTTTCAGCGGATGGCCGTGCTCCGCTCGAGCCACACCGTCGACGGCATGACGATGACCTACATGGTGGGCGAGAAGTACGTTTCGGCGGGCAACTACCAGACGGGCCGCGACTCCGGCGACAAGGCGGTGCTCTTCTCGGGCTACTCCAGCAGCAATATCCGCTGGGCCTTCGAGCGGCCGCGTCCCGATGCGGCCGACGAGCACCCCAACGCCTTCGGCAGCGCGCACGAAGACGGCTTCAACATGGCCTACGCCGACGGCAGCGTGCGGACGATCGGCTACGACGTCGACCCGGCCCTCCACAAGTCCATGGCCAGCCGCAACGACGGCAGCATGCAGTAGGCCCTCGGGCCACGGCTGGCGGCCCGGCCGTGTGGTGGCCGCCGCGACCGCCGTGACGGGGTAGAATCGGGGGAGGTCACGCTGTGGCCGGGGGCTCCCGGCCTGCCCGGAGTCACCGATGCCGCCCCGCTTTCACCATCCGGCCGCCAGAGGTGTCCGCCGCGAACGGGGCGTGACGCTCGTCGAACTGCTGGTCGTGATCGCCGTCATCGGCACGCTCGTGGGCATGCTGATGCCGGCGCTGCAGTTCGCCCGCGAGTCGGCCCGCCGCACGTCCTGCCAGAACAACCTCGCCCAGCTTTCCAAGGCTCTCGTCGCCCACGACTCCGAGCATTCGGCCCTGCCCGGCTGGCGCAACACGATCGACGCGTTCACCACCACGAAGGCCGCGGCCGCGTCTACCAGGCCGGATGCCTGCGTGTCCTGGGCCGTTCCGTTGCTGCCGTTCATCGGCGAACTGAGCCTGCAGGACTGGTATCTCACCTACACCGCGGCCGCCGTGGCCGCCGGCATCGACGACGTGACCAAGAAACGCGTCGATGTCTACGTCTGCCCCACGGCCGCGAGCGAACTGGAGAGCACGTCGCCGCTGTGCTACGCCGTCAACGGCGGCAGCGGTGGCGAGACGCTCCGGACCGGCGGCGAGCAGCAGCTCGGTGACGGCGTGTTCCTCGACGCCGCCGGCAATGCGACGGGCTCGGCCTGGTTCAACACCGGCTCCGGCGAGAGTCCGGCGGTCAGCCGGCAGACCTATTTCGCCGCCGGCTCGGGGCTTTCCCAGGTTCGCGACGGCACCAGCAATACGCTGCTCCTCACCGAGCGATCCGGCAACGCCGCCACCGCCGCCGTTTCCTGGACGGCGAACCCACGCGCTGCCCGGCTGAACCGCAACGCCGTCGAGTCGGCCCATATGGTGCTCCTGCCGCTGGCGATCGGCTCGGGCGCGCGGGTCGGCAGGCAGACGATCAATCCCACGGCCCAGACCCGGCCCGCTCCCAGCCCCGTGCCCTCCGGCGGGGATCTCAACGACCATGTGCTCCGGTATCCGTCATCGCGGCACGGCGGCGGTGTGAACTCCGCGTTCTGTGACGGCCACGTGGTTTTCCTGCCCGATACCCTCGACACGTGGGTCTACGGCCAACTGCTCACCCAGAACTCCGAGGCGGTCGAGGTCAACGGCCGGGCCTGGGGCTGGCAGCGGTACGATCGTGACGGCAACGGCACGCTCGAGCCCTACCTGCTCGACGCGGCCGACCTGCGGAAGAAGTAGCCGAGGCCCGGTTTGTCGCGGGTTTTCGGCTGAAGGTATGCTTCGTGGTCCGGCGCGGGGCGGATGTCCCCCGCGGCCGGTGCCCGTCTCCGCCTTCGGCAGGCGGCCGGGCGCTTCGCCTCAGGCTGCCCGGATGTCGCCATTTTTCCAGGTTTTTTCCGCACCCTCGCCAGGGCTCTGCGTGGTGCTGGGTGAGATCGACCACCCGGCGCTGTCCGGATTTCCCGGGCTGGGACTCCTGGCGGCCGTGGCGTTGGCGATCGTCGCCACCGGCTGCGTGGCCGCCACGATCTGGATCGACCGCCAGGGCGACCGCTATCCCATTCCCGGCATGGACGGCTGGCGGCTGGCCATCGCCGCGGTCACCGGTGTGTTCGTCGCGGCGGTCATGCGGTTCGGCGTTCTCGCCCTGCCGCTGGGGGTGATCGGTCCCGGGGCGGTGCTCTGGATGTTCACCCGGCAGCGGGACACGCACGCCCCGCCGACGCGGCGAATCCTGACCCGCGACTTTCGCCGCAACCTGAAACTGGCGCTCGAGGAGTGGCGGGAGGAGAAGAAGAACCGCGCCGCGGCGAAGAGCATGACCCTCGGCGAACGCGTGCGGATGCTGCGGGGCGGACCGCGCAAGCCGGCCGCCGGCGACGCCAAGCCCAAGCCCGGCCACTCGTTCACGATCCTCAAGAAGGACGGCCGGCAGGCCTTCGCCAAGCCCGCGGACGGTGACGAGGAGGAGGGGCTTTCCGAGAACGTGCAAGCCGTGCGCCGGATGCTGATGGCGGCGATGCGGCGCGGGGCGACCGACATCCATTTCGAGCCCCACGAAAACGATTATCACGTCCGCTTCCGGATCGACGGCGTCCTGCAGCAGGTCGAGACGATGCCGCTGGTAGCGGGGCGGGGGGCGATTTCGGCGCTCAAGGTCGCGGCCGACATGGACATCGCTGAGCGGCGCCGGCCGCAGGACGGCACCTTTTCGGCGGTGCTCGACACCGTGCACTACGACATCCGCGCCGCCTCCACGCCCACCAGCTACGGCGAGAAGATGGTGATGCGGGTGTTGCAGTCCTCGGGCGGCATGCTCACCGGCGGCCTCGGCTCGGTCGGCCTGCGGACGCAGATTCTCGAGCAACTGCGCGAGGTGATCCACAAGCCCTACGGCATGTTCCTCGTCACCGGGCCGACCGGCTCGGGCAAGACGACCACGGTCTATGCGTCCCTCAGCGAGATCGACGCCCAGCAGCACAACATCACCACCATCGAGGATCCGGTGGAGTACCGGCTCGACGGGATCACGCAGATCGCCGTCAATACGGCCGCCGGCGTGACCTTCGCGAGCATCCTCCGAAGCGTCCTCCGACAGGACCCCGACGTCCTCCTCGTCGGCGAGATCCGCGACAAGGAAACGGCGGAGATCGCCTGCCAGGCGGCCCTCACGGGGCACTTCGTGTTCTCCACCCTGCACGCCAACGACACCGTGGCGACGATCACCCGGATGCTCGACCTCGGCCTCGACGCGATGCTCATCCAGACGGCGCTCACGGCGGTGCTCGCCCAGCGGCTCGCCCGCAAGCTGTGCATGCACTGCCGAGAGCCCTACCCGCCGCCGGCCGACCTGCTGGCCCGGCTCGGCATCAAGCCGGGCGCGGTGGAAAAGATCTACCGCGAGCGCGACAAGGGCTGCGAACAGTGCGGGGGCACCGGCTACAAGGGGCGGATCGGCCTCCACGAACTGCTCGTCATGAACGACGACATCCGCCGGCTGATCACCCCCCAGCCTTCCGTCGAGGATCTGCGGGCGGCGGCCCGGCACGCCGGCACGAGGTCGCTGCAGACCGACGGCCTGCTCAAGGTCATGCGCGGCGTCACGAGCGTGAAGGAGGTCGTCCGCGTCACCACGTGACCGGCGCGAAGCCAAGCATGTTCACCCTGTTCGCCAATCTCATCGTACTCGGGTCGGTCGGCTTCATCGCCTGGCTCGGGTTCCAGCAGGGACTGTGCAAGGCCGCCATCGGCGCCGCGGCGGCCCTCGTGGCCGTGGTCTTCGCCGTGCTGCTCTTCGAGCCGCTCGGCGGCCTGCTGGCCACGCTGCTCCAGGCGCTGCTGGGGCCGGCGGTCTCGTCCGAGTTTCCCTTCCAGTCGTGGTCGTTCTTCCTAGCGTTCGCCCTGATCTTCGGCGGTCTTGTGGGGCTCGCCTGGTGGCGGCTTGCGCCCCTGGTCGAGGAGGAAGCGATGCCCGTCATGCCGCTGGCCGACAAGGCCGGTGGCGCCGCCTGCGGCGGGCTGGCGGGCATCCTCGTCGTCGGCGCCGTGCTCGTGATGTGGTCGATGGTGCCGCTCTTGGGCGGCCTCAAGGTGCCGGCCGAGCGGCTGTTTCTCGATCCCGGGCGAATCGCGCTGTGGGCAGGCGGAAGGTTCGCCGGCGAGTTTCACGTCGACCAGGGGGGCAACGCCAGGAGCCTCGTCCTCCTCGGCGAACCGCCGTCGCGGGAAAGCGTGCGAACGTCCCGTCTCTCCAGTGAGCCGTGGCATGACTTCGACGAGGACTCGGTGTGCACGGAAGCTGATCTCTACGCCGACGTCGATGGCAACGCGAGCTTCACCAAGGACCTCTACTACGAGGACCTCGACGGCAACAACAGCCGCCGGATCGGGCTCGTGGAGAAATATGTGATCTCACGGTGGGACTCCAACCTGATCGCCAACGACCGCGACCGTCCCCCGCCTCCGGCCCCGAAACCGGCCGCTCCCAAACCCGCTCCTGCCAAGCCTGCCGACCCCAAGCCTGCCGACCCCCCGGCTCCGGCGAGCCCGCCCGAGGAAAAACCGTCCCCTTGAGGGGGTTCGCCGGGCCACCTCGGTGGCCCTATCAAAAAATTTCCCGGACGTATGATCTTTTTCGGGGTGGATTTCGTACAGCAATTCGTCACTCGTCTCCGGACGGTTTTTTGACGGGGCAAGCGTCGAAGCGATCGGAGTCGGCATTCTCGACCGGCGGTGTGGTGGCGAACGTTTCGCCAGCGTGACCGCCGGACGCAACGTCCCTTTCAGGAGTCTTCCCATGTCCCGTCTTTCCCAGAGCCAGCGACGCGGCTTCACGCTCGTCGAATTGCTCGTCGTCATCGCCATCATCGGCGTGCTCGTCGCCCTTCTGCTCCCGGCCCTGTCGAGTGCCCGTTCGTCCGCGAACGCCTCGGCCAGCGCCAACAACCTCTCGGCCTTCGGTCGGGGTTTCGAGCTCTACGCCAACAGCAACGACGGCGTGTACAGCTCGGGCGCCTATGACCACACCCGTGACGGCGACGTCCGGAAGTACGGCTGGGTCAACGACCTCATCGCCTCGAAGGTGTCGCTGCCTGGCAAGGCCATCGACCCCACGAGCCGCAACAAGGTCAGCGAGACCACCGCCGACTACATGGGCGCCACGACCAAGTCGGGCACCTCGTACTTCGACGTCGGCGCAGCCCGCTGGCCGGGTGTGACCGCGTCCACGGCTCTCGACAACACCAACTCCGGCGAGACCTACTTCGGTGGCGACGCCAAGTCCAAGGAACTGTGGGACGCCGGCTACAACACCAACTACGCGACCACCTGGCACTTCAGCCGTGGTGACGCGTCGGCGGCCAACGGCTACAACTCCGGTGCGATGGGCCCGAGCGACGGCGACGGCCCGCTGTCCACGAACCATATCAACGGCGGCCAGACCACGGCGGCCCGGATCGCGATGATGGGCCCGGCCCGCGGCGGCAAGGTCCGCGTCACCGCCTCGACCGCCGGCGCCACGTCGGCCTCCGCCGAGACGATGAATGCCTTCGCCGGCTCGAAGATCGTCAAGGCCAACGACGTGCTGGCCGAGAGCTTCACCGACGGCATGACCGTGGACGTGACCTCGATCGCCACGATCGACGCCGCTCCGGAGAACTTCATTCACGAGTTCACGGACATCGAGCCGCTCCACCAGCCGAAGACCTCGGACGGCTCGGGCGGCCATGCCCCGATCCTGTTCGCCGACCTCCACGTGGCGAAGGTCACCGACAGCGTGTCGAAGAACAACACGACGGTCGGCGACGGCTACATCGGCAACGGCGTCGATGCCTCCGGTGCCCGGACGATTGACGAGCCGATGTACCAGGAGGTCTCCGACCAGATCTGGGCCAAGCGGCTCCGCAAGAACCAGGTCGCGCCGTAGTTCGACGGCGGGACGATCGCCTCACGATCAGCCGTGGCCGCCTTCGGGCGGCCACGGTTTTTTCGTGCCGTCAGCCGACGTCGCGTCGTTGGAAGAGCAGCACGGCCAGGCTCACCAGCGCCCCGATCATGGCCGCGGCGTAGAGGCTCGCAGTGAGCAGGTAGCCAATGGAGATCGTCGCCCCCTGCGTCAGGGCGTCGGCCATCCAGAAGGCCTGGAGGTTCGGCACCGCCACGTAGAGCGGCCGGAGCACCAGGGCGAGCGGGCCGTCAGCCGGCCCCGCCATCCGGGCGCCGAGAAAATACTCGCTCACCAGGCCCACCAGAAAGGCGGCAACGCAGACCATGAGCGTCATCACCTGGCCGAGTCGCGTGGAGGCGGCGATGGCCACGGCCGCCAGCACGAGGATCGCCTCCAGCACGAGCGCCAGGGCGATCATCAACTGGGAGTTCCAGTCGGTCAGCGGATGCTGCAGACGCCACTGGCGATCGATGCACCAGACGATCCCGAGGGCCGCCGTCAGGCCGACCGCCAGGCTACCGGCGAGCACGCTGGGAAACGGCCGTCGGTAGAGGTAGTTGAGCAGGGCCGCGGCGCCGATGGCCAGGCCGCCGAAGAGCAGCGCGAAGGTCAGCACCGGGAGATCGAAGGCGTCGGCGACATCGGCCCCCGGTCGCACACGGTGCCGCACGCTGAGCAGGAACGCGGCGGCGAGCGTCCAGAAGGCGATCGTCAGGGCGGCCGCCACACCGAGGTACTTGCCGACCACGATCGCCGGCCGGCCGACGGGCTTGCTCACGACCGTGAGCACGGTCTTGTTCTCGATCTCCCGCGACAGCACGCTCGTGGCGGTGAACGCCGCCAGCAAGAGCCCCGCCAGGAAGAGCGTGCTCAGGCCGAGATCGACGAGCAGCTTGTCGTCGTCCTCGAAGGTGTAGGCCGCGAGATTCGCGTTGAGCACGAGCGCCAGCACGCCGGCGAGCACCAGCACCGCGTACACCGGTTGCCGGATCGATTCCAGAAAGCAGTTGCGGGCGATGGCGAGAACGTTCATGCAACGCGGCCGGGAGCCCACGGCCCCCCGCTTCCAGGTACAATCGACTCCCGGGAAATATAGATCATGAACGCCGGGAACCTCCGCACGACCGTGCCTGCCGCCTCCCGCCGGGGCCGGCGGCTCGGCTCCGTCGTCCGGATGGGCGGCGGCCTGCTGGCGGCCGCGGCCGTCGTCTGGCTGCTCGTCGCCCTCGGCTGGAACGCGGCCGCCACCGGTGTCGTCGGCATCGTGGGCATGGCGGTCGGCGGCGTCGTGGGGCTGGCGGTCGTCCGCGGGCTACTCTCCGCGGGCACTGGGGTGGTGGGCGTGGCCCGGGCGGTCGTGGAAGAAGCCCTGCGGATGCGGGCGGCGCTGGCGCTGGTCGCGGTGCTCGTGGCCGCGGTGCCGACACTGCCGCTGGTGCTCGACCACTCCGAGCGGCTTCAGTATCGCGTCCAGTTTCTCCTCCAGTGGGCCCTCGGCGGGGCGGGCGTGATCCTCGGGCTGCTGACGATCTTCCTGGCCTGCGGCAGCGTGTGCGGAGACATCGACACCAACCGGATCCACATGACCTTCTCCAAGCCGCTGCGGCGTTGGGAGTATCTGCTGGGCAAGTGGCTGGGCATCGTGGTCTTCGACCTGCTCTTGGTGGCGCTGGCGGGGGCGGGCACCTACACTTGCGTGCAGATGCTCGCCGCCACCCGGGCCACCGATGCCGCCGACCGGGCGGCGGTCGATCGGCAGGTGCTCGCGGCCCGAGCGGCCGTCGCCCCCGGGCACGAATCGCCCGCGGAGTTCGATGCCGCCGTCGCTGCCACGATCGCCCAGCGGGAAAAGGACGACCCGGCCGCCTTCGCTCGCGACGCGGCCGCGATCCGCAACCGCATCCGCTGGGAGCACGAGTGGCAGTGGCACACCGTCACCCCCGACATGGTCTCCACCTTCGTGTTCACGGGTCTCGCGACGCCCGGCGCGCCGGCGACCGACGTCCAGCTCCAGCTCCGCCCCCGGGTGACCAACGTCGACGTCGATCTGGCCGACGTCCGCTTCGCCCTGTGGGTGAACGAGCGGCCCTGGCCGGTGCAGGACGGCCGGCACGTGGAACAGACGCTCGCCAGCGGCGCCACGCATGTGCTCGACATCCCGGCCGAGCTGATCGACGCGGCGGGCGTCCTCAAGCTCACGATCGCCAACCGCAATCTCGTGCCGGCGGGTGAGACGCGGGCCACGGCGATCACGTTTCCACCTGGCGACGGCCTGCGGCTGTACCGCCGGGTCGGCGGATTCGCGGACAACTTTCTCCGCTGCCTGGCGATGATCTGGGCGAAGCTCGCCCTGGTGGCGGCGGTGGGCGTGGCGGCCGGCACCGGGCTCGGGTTCCCCACCGCCGCCCTGCTCTCCCTGCTCGTCGCCGTCACCGCCTTGGGCAGCGGTTTCCTGCGAGACGCGCTGGGTGTCTACAACGTCGTCGCCGACTCGGCCGTCGCGGCGGCGGGCAAGCGGCTGTCCGAAGCCGCCGACCTGGGCGGGCAGTTCCGGCTCTACGAGGCGTTTCGCATGCTGCTGGGATTCGTCGCCGACGCCGTGCTCTGGGTCGTGCCCTCGTTCGCCGAGTTTCCCGCCGTGTCGGATCTCGCCACCGGACTCACGATCCCGGTCGGCCGGCTACTCGCCTGCCTGCTCAAGATCGGCATCGTGTTCCCTGCGTTGCTCGGCCTCGTGGCCTGGGCGGTCCTTGAACGCCGCGACCTCGTCCGCTCCACGACCTGAACCGCCCGAAGCGTATGACCGACCGCAGCATCCAAGCGATCGCCGCCGCCGTGCTCGTGGCCTGCCTCGGCGGCGCCTGGGCCACGACGTCGTCGCTCGCGCGGCAGCGACGCGACGACCGGCTCGTGACGTCGCTCGAGGGCACGCAGGGCATGCCGCCCCACGTCGCGATCGCCACGGCGGCGCTGGGGACCTTCCGCGGCCTGGCGGTCGACGCCCTGTGGGCGCGGGCCGACGCGTTGCAGGACAAGGGCGACTTCTTCGAGGCCCAGACCCTGAGCCAGTGGATCACCTCCCTCCAGCCGCGGTTCCCCAAGGTCTGGGGCTTCCAGGCATGGAACCTGGCCTACAACATCTCCGTCTGCACCAACGTGCCGGACGAACGCTGGAGCTGGGTGAGCCGCGGCGTCGAGCTGCTCCGGGCCCGCGGGATTCCGCTCAACCCGGGCGACCCGAACCTCCCCCTGGAGTTGGGCTGGCTGTTCTTCCACAAGATCGGCGGCAAGGTCGATCGGGAGCACGTGTACTACAAGGCCCGTCTGGCCCGTGAGTTCCGCGAGTTTCTCGGCGACCTCGCCGGAGGCCGCACGACGGCCGACGCGCTGGCCCGCTTCCGCACGATCGTCGACGCCCCGGACGACCTCGGCCCCCGGGCGGCGGCCGACGCCGACGTCCGCGATGCGCTCGCCCTACTGGCGGAGCACGGCGCCACGCTCGACGAAGCGTTCCTGCGGATGATCGGCCGCGTGTCGCTCTACACCAACTCGCTCGACGCCCGGCTCACGAAGGGCAAGGTGCTGCCCGCCGGCACCAACCGCGGTCTGGTGGCCGCCTTGCTCGCCGACCAGCGGCTCTCGCGGGCGGTGTTCGACGTGATCGTGCCCCATCTGCAGAAGCGGACGCTCATCGACCGCTACCGGATGGATCCGGCCTTCATGATCGAACAGATGGAGGTCTACGGGCCGCTCGACTGGTCCCACCCGCACGCCCACGGCATCTACTGGTCGGAACGCGGGCTGCGGCTGGCCCGCGACTCCGGCCAGCGCGATCGGCTCAACGAGCTCACCGTCGTGAAGACGCGGCTCGGCAACCTGCAGCAGCTGATGCGCTCCGGCCGCGTCGAGTTCGATCCGCTGGCGGATCGCATCGATTTCCTGCCCGATCCGCGATTCATCGAGGGCTACGAACGCGGCATGCAGAATGCCGTGCAGATGGCGGAGTCGGAGGAGGGGCTCTCGGCCGCCGAGTTCGGCCGGGCGACGATCGCCGACCTGCTGCGGGGCTACGAGTCGTTTCTGCAGCAGGCCACGGTCTTCGCCTATCTGTACGGCGACGAGGAGGAGGCGGCCGGCTGCTTCGGCAAACTGCAGGACCTGGCCGCCGGCGACGGCCGGGGCGACGATCCGCTGTATCGCGGCGGCCTCCAGGAGTTCCTGGCCCTGCGGATGGGCCGTGTGATGGAGATCGACGTCTCCAATACGCGGCAGTTTCTCGACGCGATGGTGCAACGGGCCGTGCTCGACGGTCTGGCGAAGGGCCGCCTCGACACGTTCAATCGATTCCTCGGGCTCGCGTACCGCGTCTACGACATGCGGTTCGCCGCCTCGGACCCGCAGGCCAAGCACGTCAACAAGGAGGCCCAGCTCGCCCCCTTCCCCGAGCTCGTCGACGCCTCGTTCACGAGCCTCATGCGGCAAGAGTCGCGGCCGCTGCTGGAGCGGGCGCGGATCTGGGCCTGGGCCCCCGAGCCGATGAAGGAACGGACGTGGCCGAAGCTCGCCGAGCCGCTCGCCGCGGCGTGCGCCGCGGAGGGCTTCGACCCGCAGAAGGCGTTTCCGCCGCCCGCCGGGGCCGCCGCTCGCGACGGAACCGAGCCCGCCGCGGGCGACACAAACGACGAGCCCGCGCGTGCAGACGCCGCGTCGTGATGCCGGTCACGGCTCTCCGGCCTTCAGGTCCCGAAACTCCACCTTCATCTGCACCCCCTGGTGGATCTGCAGCCCGATCGGCGCCGGCCCGCGGTGCTTGTCCGAAGTGTACGTCGAGACGTGCTCGCCGTTGAGCCAGACGGTAAACGTGTCGCCGCGGGCGACCACGCGGAGCCGGTTCCAGTCGCCGGGCTTGAGGAGTTCGCCGGCCCGCTTCGCCTGGGCCTCCTCCGGATACTTGCCCACGTAGAACGAGCCGGTCATGTCTCGCTTCAGGCTCCGCGAGATGCCGATCTGCACCTGCGTTTCCGGCTTCCGCAGCATGATGCCGCTGTCGATGTCGCCGTGGAAGCGAAACTCCGTCTCGAAGACGACGTCGCCGTAGGCCTGCTCCGTGTAGAGCATCGAACCCTTCTTGTCGGCGTCGCTCTCGCCGACGATGGTGCCGTCGACGACGCGCCAATACGGCTCCGCGGGCAGTTTCCAGCCCGTGAAGTCCCGGCCGTTGAAGATCTCCCGCAGGGCGGGTTCGGCGGCATGGTCGGGCGCAGCCATCGCGACGCGATCGGGCAGCGGGGCCATGCTGGTAGTCCAGGTCATCAAAACGCCACAAAAAGCTGACAGGTGCCGAAGAGTCACAGGGAGATCTCCGAAGGTGGCGGCCGTGCATCGCACGGTCGCATGCGACGGCTCCTATACTAACGCCTTCGGGCCCGTAGCTCAGTGGTTAGAGCAGGGGACTCATAATCCCTTGGTCGTGTGTTCGAATCACACCGGGCCTAGTGGTTTTTGATGATTTTTGGAGAGGACAAAGTCCCAAACCCAAACTCAAACCCAAACTCGGGCGGTTCGGGCGGGCATAGAGACGGGATCGGGGTCGGATCTGCAAGGAGCCCGATCCCAACGAGAGCCGACCCTGGACGAGGGCTTGATGGACGACCGCACCAACTTCTTCGTCGGCTGGGGAACCCTCGCCCTCATCAATGCGGGGCTGGCCCAGGGAAAGGGGCGGAGCGGCCTGGTGTGGTGCCTGCTCTCGCTCTTGCTGGGGCCGATAGCGACCTTCCTGATCGTCGTCCTCGGGAGGGTGCCGGCGGAGATTGAGTGAGGTCAGGCAACCCCCTGCCCCTCTCCTTCATCACCGCTGTCACCGAGTCTCTTCTTAAACCTCCGCCTCTGGATGGGTGTGAGCCGTCGCATCAAGGCTTCCATCTCCCGCTCCATCGTGATCTCCACGGGATCACACCCAAGTCGCATCGCCAAGGCGGAATGATCTTGGAGAGCGAGCGTCATATTCTCATACATCCCTTCGGCAGCGAGTTTTTCTTTCGGGCCCAGAGGGCCCAAGTAGTTCTTGACCATATTGCCGACCGTGGTCTGCAATTTCGTCGCAGAGGCCTTTCTCCTCTGCAGCAATTCGCCTTCGTTCGTCCTGACCCCTCCCCAGTTTTTGTACCGGTGCTCATGAGAGGGTTGGGGAACAGTCCGCGTGGTGTGTCGGAGGGAGGGGCGTAGCCCTGACCGGAGACACACCACGCGACGCCGCCGGGAACGCCCCGGAGGCCGTGTCATCTAGCCCAGCGACGAAGGTCGCCGGGGTCAGCCACTTGAGGCCGCTATGCGGCCGCCTGTGGTGGGATGGGGGCGGATCGGTTTGGTAGAATCGACTTCAGGAGAATTTCTCATGACCACGGTCACGATCAAAGAAGCCCAGTCGGCCTTGGCGGACATTATCCATCGCCTCTCCCCGGGCGAGGAGGTGGTGATCACCGAGAACGATCAGCCCGTGGCTCGTCTCGTCCCGACCCCAGCCGTCCCGAAGAAGGCTCACCGCCAACTCGGCACCATGAAGGGCTCTGTCCTGTACATGGCTCCCGACTTTGACGCCCCCTTGGAAGACTTCAAGGAGTACACGGAATGAGGCATCTTCTGGATGCCCATTCCTTGATCTGGGCGTTGGACGATCCGAGAAAACTCGGAAAACGGGCCGTCGCCGTCTTGGAAGACCCCGCCAACGAACTGCTTGTCAGCGTCGGCACCATCTGGGAAATCTCCATCAAGGCAGGGCTCGGAAAGCTCTCCCTCTCTCTGCCGTATCGCCAGTGGATGGAACGGGCGTCGGCGGATCTCGGCCTCTCGGTATTGCCCCTCACACTAGAACATGCCGAGAGGCAGATGTCCTTGCCCTACCACCACCGAGACCCTTTTGACAGGCTCTTGGTGGCTCAGTGTCTCGTGGAGGGCGTTTCCCTGGTCAGTGCCGACACGGTGTTTGATCAGTATGGGTTCACCCGCATCTGGGGCTGACAGCCTGCCTGTCAGGCGGGTCAGTTGGCCTGTCGTGGGAGCGGTTCGGATGGGTTTGGGTTTGAACCCAAAAGAGGCGATGCGAGACGATTCGGAGACGGTTCAGAGACGGTTTTGAGCTTGTCCGACTTTGACCAAAACCTTGGTCTTGCACGGGCGAAATCAAGGAATGCCAGATTTTTTTGGTCAATCTCACCGGAGTCTACTTTCGTCCTCATAATCCCTTGGTCGTGTGTTCGAATCACACCGGGCCTAGTGGTTTTTTGCTGGTCGGAGGGGTCGCTGTTGCGCCGAGCCAAAAGTCTCCATCTCCGCTCGACTCGCCTTTGACCTGACGAAGCGGGGCCGGACGTGCTGCTGTCGATCCTGATCGCCGTCTCGTCACGCACCGACCTCCTCGCTGACTGCCTGGCCTCCCTCCAGCGGCACATGCCCGACGATCTTCCATACGAGACCATCGTCGTCCTCAACGAACTCGACCCCGCGCACGCCAGCGTCCTGCAAGGTCGGTATCCGACGGTCCGATTTCTGCGTTCTCCCGTCAACCTTGGCATGGCAGGCTCGGCCAACCGGGCGCGCCGCGAGGCCTCCGGGCGGTTTCTCGTGACGCTGCACGACGACGCCGCCGTCGAACCAGGCTGGGCCGAGGCCCTCCTCGCGGCGGCAGAACGGCATCCGCGGGCGGGTGCGATCGGTTCCAAGATCCTCTTCCCCGACGGACGGGTGCAGAGCGCCGGGGCGATTCTGTGGCGGTCTGGAGCCACCACGCCTCCCTGGACCGGCGCGGCCCCTGACGCCCGTGATGTCGTGCACGCTCGGGCGGTCGACTACTGCGGCACCTGCTCGCTGCTGATCCGCGCGGAGGCCTTCGACGCCGTCGGCGGATTCGACGAGGCGATCTACCCGGGATACTTCGTCGATGTGGATCTCGGCCTAGCGCTGCGCGCCCAGGGATATTACGTGCTGTGCGAACCGCGTTCGGTGGTCCGACATCACCGGCATGCCAGCAGTGGAAAGACACTCCGGACGGTCGCGATCGCCCGCAACCGGTCCTATCTGCTGCGCAAGTGGGCGACCGCCATCGCCGACCAAGAGCCTGACCCGAACCCTCGCCACGCAGGTGCCATTCATGCGGCCCTGCTGCGCGCCGCGCGCTACGCCGAGGCATGTGAAGCTGGCCGGGCGATGCCGATCGCATCGGAATCGCTGGACGAACCCGACACCGAGACGCCCGCCGGCGATGACCTCGAACGTCACTATCGCTTGAGCCGCGATCTTCATGACGCGATCGTCGCCCATCTGGAAGCCAGACTCGCGGCCCGCGACGAGGCGCGGCCGCGTGCACGCCGCCTGCACACGCCCCGGCTGTGCGCCGCCCTGCGCAGCGGCCGACGGATGCTGGCACGCGTGATCGGCCGCTGCCTCCGTTTTGGGCGCTGAGCTGGACCGAACTCCGGCGGCCGGCTTCAGCCAAACAACTCGGCGACCGTCGGCAGGCGACGGTCCGATACCGACAGGAGCGGATCGACCGTCGGCCACTTCACACCCAGCGTGGGGTCGTTCCAGATGACACCGTGTCGGTGCGTCGGATCGAACTCCTCCGAGACGTCGTTGATGTAGTCGACCTCGGTGAGGCAGAAAAAGGCGTTCGCGAAACCCCGTGGCACGAAAACGCGCGCCGGCCGCCCCGGTGGATCGCCGAGCAGAACCGTCTCGGCCCGCCCGAACGTCGGGCTGCCGACCCGCAGATCGGTGACGGCGAACATCACCGTGCCCCGTACGACGTACGCGAGTTTGTCCCAGGGTTCCAGATGGAAACCGCGCAGCACGCCGCGCCGGGAACGCGAATGGTTGCCCTGCCGCAGCCGCAGCGGCCGGCCGAGCAACTGCTCGAGTTCACCGGCCTGGTACGTCTGGTTGAAGAAACCGCGGTCATCGTCGCAGCGTCCATGCTCGACGAGGATCGCATCACCGAGGAGCCTCCGGGCGGCCATTGCATCTCCTGCATCGTCCCCGGTCGAACTCACTGCGGCTCGCGTCGGCCGACAGGTGAGACTTCGTCCAGGCGAAACTCCCGGCGGCTCAGGGCCTCGTAGTGGTGGCCGATGTCGATCTGCGCCCCCTCGGTGACCCGGTTGCCGTGGGCGTCGAGCCGGGCGTTCATGGTGGCCTTCTTGCCGCTGCGGCAGATGGTCTTGATCTCGATGATGTTGTCGGCCCAGGCGAGCAGATACTTGCTGCCTTCGAAGGGCTCGCCCTGGAAGTCGGTGCGGATCCCGTAACAGAGCACGGGCACCCCGAGCCGGTCGCAGACCTGCGTCAACTGCAGCACCTGCAGCGGCGTGAGGAACTGCGACTCGTCGATGAGCACGCAGTGCACCGGCCCGGTCGCCTGGGCCTGTTTGACGGCCGCGTGGAAGTCGTAGGTCGCGTCGAAGGCGATCGCGTCCGCCGCGAGACCGATGCGGGAATGAATCCGGTGGGAGCCGCTGCGGTCGTCGATGGCCGGCGCGTAGAGCAGGGTCCGCATGCCCCGTTCCTGGTAGTTGTGGGCCGACTGCAGGAGCGTCGTGCTCTTCCCCGCATTCATGGCGGAGTAATAAAAGTAGAGCTGAGCCATCGGATTTCCATCGCGGGGCAGACGAGCGGGGCGGACGGGACCGTCCACCGCCGCGATGATTGTCATGCCCGGCGGCGCCGGCGCACAGCCCCGCGACGCGGCTGCCGCGCACCGCGGATGGGCGGCAAGTCGACCCCGTGGGCGAGCAGCTGCCGCTCCACGTGCGCGACCCAGCCACGATTCGCGGCCGGGCTCGCCGGGCTGGGGTGGAGCATGCTCATGACCGGCAGGCCGGTGGACGCGAGCGCCACCCGCGCCTGGTTCGCGGCGAAACTCCCCACACCGATCACCCGCACGGGATCACACCACGCGACGAGTCGCCGCAGGGCCTCGTCGCACGCCTCGAACAGCGGCTCCCGCTCCGCGGCCGGCAGCTTGTCGGGCGTGCGGTTACGGCCCGATGCCTCCATGAAGACCAGCGGACAGTAGTTGACGACCAGAAACCGCGCGCTGAAGGCCTCCGGGGAGCCGAAGCGACCTTTCACCCACCCCCAAAGCCGCCGTCCGCTCACCTCGCTCCGCGTGCAGGCGAAGCCCTCGATCGGTCTCGCGGGATGCACCCGCGGCGGCTGACGCACCCGTTCTTCGATGCCGAGGAACTCGCGCACGTGCCAGACCTCGCCGAACGGCACGCCGGTCTGGGCCATGCCCCACGGCCCCGGGTTCATCCCCACCAGCAGCCCGTCGATCCCTTGCCGCGCGTAGCGCGTCAGATAGGCCTCGTGCGGCCGGCGGGCGTAGACGAGCGGATTGTAGGTGCACGCGGTCGGCGAGCGAAACACGAGGGCATCGACCTCTCGCGCCAACCAGCGTGCGATCGCCACGGGCTTCATGGGCCGACCCTCGGGGGGCCGTCGCGTCCACGCATGCACCGCCTCACGGCACGATGGCGACGCACGCGGGCGACGTGACGGCCAACGGTTCACCGATCGGGGCCAGCCGACCGGTCTCGGTATCGATGCGGAACACGACGACGTTGTTGCCGGGCATGTTGGCGCACACCAGCAGCCTGCCATCGGGCGTGATGGCGATGTTCTGCGGGCCCTTGCCCCGGCTGGGGACGATGTCCACCGTCTCCAGGCGGCCGTCGGCCGCGACGCGGAAGATGGCGATCGAGTCGTGCCCCCGGTTGGTGCCGTACAGGAAGCGGCCGTCCGGCGTGAGCCGCAGGTCGGCCGTGTAACTCGTGCCGTTGAACGCGGACGGGAGCGTGGGGACGATCTGCCGCTCGGTGAGCGTGCCGGTCTCCCCGTCATACCCGTACACGCCGACCGTGTTCGCCAGCTCGTTGATGCAGTAGAGGGTGCGGCCGTCGGGGTGGAACCGCAGATGCCGCGGGCCCGACCCCGGTGGCGCCTTGGTGAACGGCGGATCGTGCGGCTCGAGCGTGGCCCGCGCGGGATCGAACCGATAGCAGAGGATCTGGTCGGTGCCCAGGTCGGCGGCATAGGCGAACCGGCTGACGGCCTTGCCGTCGGTGCCGGCGTGCGGCGGCGCCGGAATGATCGCGTGGGCATGCGGCTCGCGCTGCCGATCAGGATTGACGCTCGAGCCGACGTGCCGCTGCACCGTCGCGGCGGCGCCGGGTGCTCCATCCGGCCCGATCGGCAGCGCGGCGACGCTGCCGCTGGAATAGTTGGCGACCAGCAGCGCGCGGCCCGTGGAGTCGGTCTCGAGAGAGCACGACGCCGTGCCACGGGTCGATTGCCGACCGCATGGCTCGAGCACGCCGTCGCGGCCGACGATCCGCCACCCGGCCACCGTCTCCTCCTCCGCGCCACCGAACGCGGGCGCCCAGACCGAGTAGAGGGTGGCCCGGTCGGGGGCGACCGCGAGGAAGAAGGGGTGCGGCACCGCGCGGGTCTCGTGGGCCGCCGTCAGCGTGCCGGCCTGCGGCTCGAGGTGAAAGGCCCGAATGCCGCCCCCCTTGTCGGCCGGGGCGAACAGCGACACGAACACGAGCAGGGAGGCGTTGGGCGTCATGGGAAATCCGGCGATTGGACGGGCATCCGGATCGAGGTTATACGCGAAAAGGCGGGCAATTTCCGGCTGGCCTCGCCGGCCTCGGCCCGGCACAATCCTCCGCCCGCTCCACCCATCAGAGCCGTCCGCGTCATGTCTGCCAACCCTGCCGCCGCCCTCGGCATCTCCGCCATCGCGATCCACCATCCGCAGTGGGAACTGGAGAACGGCTGGTTCGGCGACACGATGCCGCGCAAGTTCGCCCACCACACGGGCATCGAGGCCCGCGGCATCTCGCTCGACGACGAAGTGATGATGGGCCTGCAGGCGATCCGCCGCATCCAGCGGGAGACGAGCTGCGACCTCGCCGCCTGCCGCGGCCTCGTCTTCGTTTCGCCGTCGCTGATTCCCCCGTCGATCGCGCAGCGCTATCTCGATCCCGACCAGGCGGCGGTCGAGCGGCCGGGCCGCGCCGCGCGGCAGCTGGCGCGCGCCTTCGGCATGCGTCGCTGCCGCACGATCGGCCTCAACTGGTTCTGCTGCGGCTACAGCCGCGCCCTGGCGGTCATCCAGTCCCGCGTGGCGCCGCGACTGGCGCTGGGCCGCGACGAGTTCCTGCTCGTGGTCGTCGCCACCCGCATCAGCCGGATCACCGATTACGCCTGCGGGCAGACCGCGGGCCTGTTCGGCGACATGGCCTCGGCCACTCTGATCGCGCCACTGGCCAGCCGTCGGCATCCGGTGCATTTTGAACTCGTGCACGCACATGCCGAGCGGCAGCCCATCGAGCGGCCCGCGTTCGACTTCCACCTCCGGCCCGCCGTGCCGGTCCCAGCGCCCGATGGCGGCCGCGACGTGGCCGCCGAGCGACTCGTCTACGCGCTCGACGGCATGGCGATCGCCGAGACGGCCCCCCGGGCCATGTCGGCCGCGGTCGCCCGGGCATTGGCCACGTGCGGGCTGGCCGGCGGCGACGTGAGCCACGTCGTGCCGCACCAGGCCGGCACGGGAATCGTGCGGTTCACGAGCATGAAACTCGAGGAGCAGGGGATCACCGCCGAGGTCGTCAACGGCCTGGTACGCCGCACCGGCAACGTCAGCGCCTGCTCGGTGCCGCACGCCCTGCACGAGACCTGGGGTCACCTGCGGGGCCTCGTCGCCTGCCCGACGGCCGCGGTCGGCAGCCCCGGCCGGCCGGAGGTCCTGCAGGGCTGCGTGCTCCTGCGCTCGACGCCGCACCACGATCGTCGGGCATACGCCGCCGCCTGACGCCGCGGCCTGCCGAGCGGACGTGTCCGCCGCCAGTGCGACCGCGAAAATGCCCGGTTTTGCTGCAGTTCACTTGCCGCCACCCGGGGCGCGGCCCGAGGGTTCGCCGTGCCGGGAAGGCTGCAGGCAGACGCGGATGGTCGGGTTGCAATCCCAGACCGTCCGAGCGGGTCTGCGGCTCCTCACGGCGACATGCTCGGAAGACGAGTTGCTGG
>Ga0315902_10003140_pt1 | contig 24989 bp, 37 predicted proteins | sample LakEriMetagenome_9_FD_203523 | JGI IMG/M metagenome (GOLD analysis project Ga0315902, IMG submission 203523) | Freshwater fungal communities from buoy surface, Lake Erie, Ohio, United States - Buoy 12 MA117 | ecosystem: Environmental > Aquatic > Freshwater > Lake > Lake biofilm | place: USA... | reverse complement strand
AATGGAAAAAAGCAGGAGATTATTCAACCAATTTAGGTAGTAGAGTTCACTATATGTTAGAGAGTGACTTGGTCGATAAGTATAAAAAATATAAAGAAGTTCGTCAACCAATATTTGAGTGTGATGATGAACAAATTGACAGAAGTAACAACATGATTGTTGCCGGTAAAGAGTTCATCGATTTAATGCATGATAGAGGTGCGGTTCTTTTAGACACTGAAATGGTTTTAGGTGACCCTGAACTAGGTTATGTTGGTCAACCTGACAAAATGTGGTTAATGATGAATAAAATGAAAAATGGTTTTGGTATTGTGGTTACAGATTGGAAGACAAATCAAGAAAAAAGTTTTCAAATCCATTCATATACATCAAAAATGTTGCACCCGTTTGAAAATTACTATGATACCGCTTTAAGTCATTATTTTATACAGTTACCATTGTATGGTAAGTTGTTATTAAAGATGTTAAAGGGTACTAAATTTTCTGATGTTAAGTTACTTGGATGTGTAATCACACATTTGAAGGACAATGGTACATTTACAGAATACAAAGTACCACCAGACATGACCAATTCAATTTTACAAATGGATATTAAAAAATATTTAAAATGATAAAAAAAATTATACACGTATCTGATTTACATATCAGAACTTTTCAGTTACATGACATGTACAAAAGACAATTCAAATTGTTTATTGATGATGTAAAAGAAAGAATTGGTGATTACAACTATGACGAGGTAAGGGTTGTAATTACCGGTGATATTGCACACCAAAAAATCAATATTTCAAATGAACAAATGATGTTAACTTCTTGGTTCCTAACCCAACTTTATGAAAACATAGGACCTGTCATTATTATTCCCGGTAATCATGATTTCTTGGAGAATAATGTAAGTAGATTAGATAGCATCACACCTATTGTTGAAATGTTGGATAGTGATAATGTTACGTATTATAAAAACTCAGGTGTTTATGAAGATGAAAACATAAATTGGGTCACTTATTCTCTTTATCAACACAATCAAAAACCTGAATTTGATAGAGAAGACGGAAAGTTTTATGTTGGGTTATTCCACGGACCAATACAAGGATTATCGACGGATTTAGGGTTTGAATTTGAGAATGCATATTCCCCACTAAATTTTGTTGATTTAGACTTGTTACTATGTGGAGACATTCACAAAAGACAAATGTTTGAATTACCAAACGGGGGTAAGGCAATCATGATAGGTTCTTTAATACAACAAAATTTCGGAGAAACAATTAATCATCATGGGTATGGTATTTACGATATTGAAAAAAATGAATACCATACATATGATATAGAGAATGAACAACCCTTCTTACACTTCTCTATATCAGACATATCAGACATTGAAAATGAATCAGAAAAACTACTTAACATTAGATGATGAATTCATAAAATATTGTGAATTAAACAACATTGATAATCCCGAAAAGTTTGCTAAAGAAATTTTTCAAAAAGGATTTAACATTGTTAAGTATGGAGAAGTGCCGTTTGGTTTCGCGGGAAAAGAAAAGATTGTTGAAAAAGAAGTAATCAAAGAGGTAATAGTTGAAAAAATTATAGAAAAACCAATTGAGGTAGTAAAAGAAGTAATCAAAGAGGTGCCCGTTGAAGTCATTAGAGAAGTACCGGTTGAGATTCAAGGAGAAACACAGATAATCACAAAAGAAGTAATAAAAGAGGTGCCGGTTGAAAAAATTGTTGAGGTTTTTAACAACGATGAAATAAACAGCTTAAAAGAAGAAAATATAAAACTTAAAACCGAATTAGAAAACATAACTAAATCGTTAGAGGGTTTTGGAAGAAAAGGAAAGTTAATGAAGGACAGTAATCTTTCTTCATTATATGATGAATAATTTTTTTATTTGATTTTTTTTCTTATAATTTATTAAAATTAATTAACAATGACAAACATTTTTATTTGGATGATGGCAGCATACGGGATGAGCACCATCATTGTTTATGGTTCTATTTTCGACTCGGCCAGAGACTTTATCCACCGTTGGGGAAAAAACGAGTTCGCACCTTTTCAAGGATTGGGAAATTTCATTTCAGGTTTAATAAGTTGTATGTTGTGTACATCCACATGGGTTGGATTTTTCTTTTCAATTTGTATCGGAGGATTAACATCTCAATTGGGGATGCACTGGTTACCATCAATATTTTTTGACGGTATGTTCACCGCTGGAAGCGTTTGGGCAATTAATGGAATCGTTGAGTTTTTCGAAGAGAACAGATTCAATAAATAAACCCGTATGGGTAGTTCAAAAAATTTAAATGGGATACATAAAAAGAAATTATGATGATACTGAAGTAAGAGAGTTTGCCAAAATTTTCATTAAAGAAGTTTTTAACATTTTATTAGAATCACACCCAAATTCAAAAGCAATTGATTTAATTTGTATTGATGATAATTCATTTGGTGTTGAATTGGAAAGAGGTGGATGGATTGGTGATTTTTGGGACAATGAGTATTCTTTAATAAGTGGCAATGGGTTTAGAACCGTTAACATACCAATACGTAAGTCAAAATACTGGTATGATAAGGTAGGTGACTCATTAGTACCAAACAAGAATAAACATTGGTTTATTAGAACGAATAGAGATTTTACTCAGGTTATTTTAATAAAACCAAATACAATCAAAAATAAAGAGAAAATACTTTTTACTGAATTTAAACCAAACAATAGTGAGGAGATTGAAAAGTGGATGTCATTCAAAAAGGAACACGTTCAAACATATAACCTTAAGAACAACAAATGGATACTACAAAGAAAAAAATGACACAGTATAAAAATCCGTACATCAAAGTTACGTGGCAAGATACTCATGAAAATTTTACATCAGAGAAATTAAATAGAGTAAAATCCTATTTCCAAAAAAAGTACAATACAAAGTATGTACAAATAATAACAAAGGTTATAACTAATGACGATGAAACTAAATTAGCGTCTTTAGATATCACAGAAAACATTTCTGATTTTCAATATCAAAAAACATTGATGAAAGATTTTGTTGAGGAAAACGAAATCAATATTTCATTAGAAAGGTTAAACAATTTAGACAATAAAGTTAACGAAGAATTTGTTCGCCAAAATGGTGACCGAATAAGATATACTAAATGGTACATTAGAAAAGTTGAGTTTGATAATTTTCTATCTTATGGAGAGAACAACGAAATCAACTTCACCTCTTTACCTGGTATAACCGTCGTCGAATCAACACCCAAAAATTTTGGTGGTAAATCAACCGCAACTGTAGATTTAATGTTGTTTTTGTTTTTTAATAAAACCACAAAGACCAAAACAAATTCAGAAATCTTCAACAGATTTAGTAACAAAGATGAAGTGAAGGTTAAGGGTTACATTACAATAGACAACGAAGAATATGTTATAGAAAGAATTAGTTCCCGTAAAAAAACCAAAAGTGGGGATTATAATGTCACAAGTAAGTTAGAGTTTTATAAGGTAAATGAAGACAATACGATAGAAAATCTTACAGGTGAGCAACGTAGAGAAACCGAAGACTTTATTACTAAAGCAATCGGTACTGAAGAAGACTTTCTATCAACCATATTGACTACAGGTTACAATTTAGAGGAATTAATAGAATCAAAACCGACCGCAAGAGGTCAAATCCTTACAAAATTTTTAGGTTTGGAGATTCTAAAAGAAAAGGAAGATATATGTAAAACCATACAAAGTGAGTGGAGTAAGAAACTAATTTCAAACACAAATAATATTAATGATTTAGAGACCGACATTACTTCTCTTCAAGAAGGTATTGAAACCAATAAAACCGAAACTTCAAGGTTGGATAACGAGGTTTTAAAGTCACAAAAATCACTTAAGACATCGGAGCAAAAAAGAGACAGTTTATTATCAAAAAGAAATACAGACATTGACCAAGAACTGATTCGAACTAATATAGACCAAATAAAAAACGATATTGATAGACTTAAAAAACAAAAACAAATTGCGATTGAAAATTCAAATTTGGTTGATGTTAAAGAACCATCAAAATACTATTTAGAAGACGAGCACCAAAAAATAAAAGACCAAATAAATGGTGTTATTGTTGAGGGTAGGGTAAATGCGGATACCATTGAAAGGAATGAAAAGTTAGTTAAACAACTCGAAGAGGGTCAGATATGTCCAACGTGTAACAGAGCTTTAGAGGATGTTGACCATAGTGATGAAATAAATAAATTAAAAGAACTTGTTGAGTCGATTAGAAAAATACAATTAGAGAACAGAAAGAAATACGAAGATTTAAGTCAAGTTGAAAAATCATACTCAGACCTTAAAAAGGAATTTGATGAGTATGAAAAAAACAAGTTGAAAAAAACAAAGTATGAATTAGAATCTGAACAAAAACAAATTGATATAGATAAGTTACAAGTGAAACTTGATAACTATGACCGAAACAAACAAAAATTAGCTGAAAACCAAAAAATAGATACTGAGTTAGTCAGTTTAAAATCTCAAATAGAAACATTAAACGCGAACATACGAACTTACAGTGCCACGATTGAAAGATTAAAAACTCAAAACCAAACCCTTACCGAGAAAATTGAAACAAACAAAGAGTTGATTCGGAAAATTAAGGTTGAGAACGAAACACAATCGATTTTTAAAGTTTATCTTACTGTCTTCGGTAAAAATGGTATATCAAAAGTTATTTTGAAAAACATGGTACCATTAATTAATCAAGAACTTTATAGATTGTTGGTTGATAGTTGCCATTTTATTTTGGAGCTGAATATCAATGAGAAAAACGAGGTAGAATTTGTCATGATAGATACCGAAACAAGAGTTGTGAAACCATTGTCATCGGGTTCGGGTTATGAAAGAACAATTTCATCTTTAGCCTTAAGGAGTGTATTAACCAAAATATCTTCACTACCAAAACCAAACATTGTTGTAATGGATGAGGTATTTGGTAAAATTGCTGACGAGAATTTAGAAATGGTAGGTGAATTTTTCAAAAAAATCAAAGACTATTTTGAACACATTTTTGTTATTTCACATAACCCCTTGATAAGAAACTGGTCGGACAACTTAATCATGGTTAAAAAGGAGGATAATATCAGCTCAATAGATTTTATTACTCCTAAAATTTCGTAATTTCAAAATTATTACTTAGATTTAGACAAATGAATAATATGAACTCTAAAATATACAAAGATTTTGGTTTATACGCCAAAGACAAGGGTATTAGTGGTATGAATCTTCACTACTACAACAAACAAGTTGAAGACAGTTTGACACCATACATTCTTGAAGAAAGACAGATGAACGTTACCGTTATGGATGTTTTTTCAAGGTTGATGATGGAAAGAATAATTTGGGTTGCAGGTGTTGTAAACGACAATATGTCTACAGTGGTCCAGGCTCAGCTGATGTTTTTGGATAGTTTAGATAGTACAGATATTACAATGCATATTGACAGTCCGGGTGGTTCAGTTAAAAGCGGGTTATCAATGGTTGACGTTATGGATTACATCAACTCCGATATAAGAACAATTAATACAGGTATGGCGGCATCAATGGGTTCTATCCTACTTGGTGCTGGTACTAAAGGTAAAAGGTGTTCTCTCAGATTTAGTAGAACGATGTTACACCAGTCGTCAGGTGGATTTGAAGGTAATATCCAAGACGCAAAAATTAACATGAAAGAGTGGGATAAATTAAACAAGTTACTGTTCGATTTGCTCGGTGAATATTGTAACAAATCATCCGAAGTTGTCATGGAAGATGCGTCAAGAGACTTATGGTTATCTTCTGAAGAAGCATTGAATTACGGTATCATTGATGAAATCATCCGCAAGAAAAAATAATTATTCAACAATATTTATGTTATATGGACGAAAGACTTATAAACGCAAAAGAAAACACTAATAAAATTGCAAAATTTCTTGCAAATAATTACAAAACTGTTTTAATGGTTTTGTTAGGATTGTTTGTTTTGTATTGGATGATTTTTATCATAACACCAAGAGTAGGTATGTCCGATGAAGACAAGGCTAAGATTGACTCACTAAATGTGGTTATTAACAACATGTACAAAGAACAAGAATTGTTGGATAATAAGATAGATGGAATAAATAAAGAAATAGGTGAAGTTGATAATAGCATTGACAAAATAAAAAATCAAAAAACAATAGTAAAAGAAATATATCATGAGAAAATTAATCGTACTGCTAATTTTACTGAGCCAGAGCTTGATAGCTTTTTCTCAGACAGATACAAGTAAAAAAGATAAATCTAACGAACCCGTAAAATGTTTACCGGTTTCTACATTTAAGTTGATTGCGAGAGATTTGTTGAGAGGGGATTCAGCTATTGCCGAATTGAAACTATCAAATGAACAAATCATTAAATTAGAAGAAAAAGTGTCTTTAAAGGATAGTGTAATCGTAACGATGCAAAAGAAAGAAGAGAATTACGAAACCATAATAAAGGCCCAAGACCAAAAGTATCAGGTTTTAGAAGACCACACAAAAAAAGTTGAGTTTCAATTAAAGAAAGAAAAAGTAAAAAACAAATTTAAAAACATTGTTGGTGGTGGACTTATTGCCATTTTATCAGTATTTTTAATCATACAGTAATTTTTGAATGAAGACATATCTCTTATTCTTGTTTGCAAATTTTGAAGACCACGAAGACATTGAATTTTTTTGTTTAGAGGTTTTAGGGGTTAGCCCAAAAGTAGCCAAAGTAAGATTTGTCATTGAGGATACATCTAAAAGTATAATTGTTATATTTGAATCTGAGGCAACTCGAAAGGAGTTATCCGAGGAGTTACATAATATAATTTCAATGGAAGATGTAAAATTCTACTTCCTTTTTGAAAGAGAAGGTATCTATAGTGCCAATTTACCGGTGCAGATGAAAGACTTTATGTTTAAACCAAGTGAGGAACATACTTCTCTGAGATTGGAATACAACAAGAAAAAAAATGAGGAAAACTCCGATGACAACATGGACCTCGACAACATTTTAGAAAAAATAGAGGAGCAAGGGATAGAAAGTTTAACCCCCGATGAAAAAAAGTTTTTGGATGACTTCCAAAAATGAAATTTTTTACATATTTTTACCCATGAACCAAAAACCGAACATTCATGGCCAAATCATTACTAATCAACACTGAAGAAATTCAGAACTACATCAAAGACATCCGAAAAATCAAGGTTATTACCCACCAAAGACAGGATGAGATATTTGAAGAGTTAAAAAAGAAAGACTTACCAAAGCAAGACAAACAGTCTTTAATGAACGAACTCGTAGTGGGTAATCTACGTTTTGTAATCACCGTAGCAAAATCTTACCAAAATAATGGAATGGACCTCATTGATTTAATTTCTGAGGGTAACATTGGATTGATAAGGGCGGCAGAAAGATTTGACCCGAATAGTGGTTATAAATTTATCTCTTACGCTGTTTGGTGGGTAAAACAATCTATAATGGCATCCTTGAATGAAAATTCAAGAATGATTAGATTACCATCAAACATTATTCAAGAAAATCAAAAAAGGAGAAAAAATGAACAGGTCTTGACAGAAGACCAGTTTTTCATCAATTATGAGGATAACGGTGCTGAGATTATTTTACCACATTGTGTAAATCTAAATGATGAAATAAATGAAGAGGGAGACCAACTCATTGATACAATTATAAACGTTAATGCTGATAACCCTGAAGATATTTTAAACACTGCTGAGGAAATTAAAAAAAGAGTTTCAATGATGTTATCAATATTAGATGACAGAGAAAAGGTAATCATAGAAAAATCATATGGTTTAAATGGTGTTGAAATGAACTTAGAAGATTTAGGGGAGGAGTTTGGTTGTACCAAGGAAAGGATTAGACAATTACGTGATAAGGCATTGAAAAAACTTCGCAATGACAGTTACGGATTAATAAACTATTTATAATATAAAAAGACATGAAAAATTTTATTCAAAAAAACTTTACAATAATTGTTTTAGTCATTGCACTTTTAGGTTTATTTAAAAGTTGTGGTGACGGTAGAGAATTAACTAAGATGAGAAAAGAAATTCAAATCATCAAAGACTCTACCTACACAAAAGAAGAGTTGGACGTTAGATTGAAAATTGAGGGTTTGAAATCAGAAAAAAGAATGATTCAAGCAACTGACAGAAAAATTTTAGACGTAAACAGACAAACTGAAATTGATAATGAAATAAACAAATTAGAAAATAGTATTAAATGAAAAATTGGTTTAATAGAAATTATAAAACAATAATCATATCGGCGTTTCTTATTCCAATTATTACAGTTGCAATAGTTTCAATCTCACACGTTACAAAATGGTATGGTATATCAAACCCATTTACTTGGGCGGTATATCTTTCAATAGGTGTTGAGATTGCAGCACTATCCGCGTTAGCCGCGATATCGGCTGATATGGGTAAAAAAGTATATTTCCCATTTGGTATTGTTACATTGGTACAATTTATTGGTAATATATATTTTGCGTATTCTTACATAGACATAACAAGTCAGTCGTTTACTTCATGGGTTGAGTTAGTTTCACCATTGTTAGAGTACATTGGTGTTGAACCCACAGATATGGTTGGACATAAAAGATTTCTAGCGTTTTTTGCTGGAGGTATGTTACCAATCATATCACTTTCATTTTTACATATGTTAGTAAAATTTACACAGAATGATAAAAATGTTGTGGAAAGTGAGACACCCGTGGTGAAGACATCTCCCGAACCCGTTGGTGGAGAAACACCAGTAGTAGACGCTAAAGATATTGTTGGTGAGGTTTCACGAATTAGACCAACAGAGGATGAATTAGAATTACTTGAAAAATACCTTAATAAAAAACCTAAATCAAATGTTGATTTGGTTGAAAATAAGGAAGATATAACTACAAGTGATGATGTGGAAGAGGATGAAAAGAATGAAATGGGTGATGTTTTTTTAATTGAAGACCATCTAATTGGTGATAAGGAGAAAGAACAATTATTAAATTCATTTGAAGAAAAAATTGTTAGTAACCAACAAGATATTCCTGCGGATTTTAATGAAATAATTTCAGGTAATTTTACAGAATTAACATCAGAAGAGACTAACTCCGAACCTGAACCAATTGTTGAAGAAACCATTGTTCAAGAACCACAAGTGGTTGAAGAAATCATTCCGGAACCTGTTGTTGAAGAAACTATTGTAGAACCAGTAATTGAAACTATTGTTCAAGAACCACAAGTTACAGAAGAAATAATTCAAGAACCACAAGTTACAGAAGAGAATGTTTTTGAACCTGTTGTTGAAGAAACTATCACCGAACCTGTTGTTGAAGAAACTATCACCGAACCTGTTGTTGAAGAAACTATCACCGAACCTGAACTAATTATAGAGCAACCCATCGTAGAAGAAACCCAAGACGAACTTCCAATTGAGGAAGAAAAAAAAAATTAGAAGAGTTCCAAACACAGGAGGAATCGTCGGAAAACTTTGGTTTGGACAATGGGGAAATAAATAATACAGGAGATAACGACATTTCTTCTGTTATCACTAAAAAGTTAACTAGAAATGTTGGAAATACACAACGTAGAAGGTTTAGATAGTAAAACTTTGAACGTCACTCGACGCAGAACTAAAAAGACCCAAATTTTATTATACGATACAAATAGAAGGACTGACGATTTTATAAATAAATTAAAACATAGAAAGTGTGGTAAATATGATGAAATACCACACTTTATTGTTACTAAATTAGGTACAGTTTACCAACTATACGACACAAACTATTACTCCAATACATTTGATGAACCTTTCATCGACAAACAATTTATTAAAATTGCTGTAGAAAATTTAGGATGGTTGAATAAAAATATGGTCACAGGATTCCTCCATAATTGGATTGGTGACCCATATAGATGTGAACCATTTGTTAGAAATTGGAGAAACTATTACTTCTGGGACAAATATAATGACGACCAAATATCGGTAATATCTAAATTATGTGAACACTTGTGCGACCTACATAATATACCTAAACAGGTAGTACCATCTCAAGGGTATTTAGAGAATGTAATTAAATTCAATGGTGTTGTGTGTAAATCCAATTTTTCAAATATTTATACAGATATAAACCCATCATTTAATTTTAGAATATTTTTTAAAAATGAACAACAAGAAAACAACGGGGTACGATGAGATAAAAGGTATGTTAAACAAATTGAGGTCACTCAATGAAACTAGATATACGAATAAAACCCCATTAAACGAGGCGGAAGAGGTTCAACAAACCACTGATAACACACAACAAACAGATGGTGAGGTTGAAAAAAAACAATTCGACAATGTTGAAGTTGTAAATGATGTGGAAGTTAAATTACTATCAACTGACAAAGAAGAAGTAAAACTAAAACCCGAAGAAAAAACCTCTATCACACAAATAATAGATTCTTTCAGACAACAAGTTTCACAAATCGCGGATTTAGACCCCGGATTTACAATAAGTGAAAGTCAAATAAGAATTGACGGAACCATCACGGATTTAGAAATTAATTTTGTAATAATCGCTGGTGAAGATTCAGGTTTATATATCAATAGCGATATGTTATTGATTGATGATGAAACAATGAATATGTTGGAAAAACTTAAAAAGTTTGAACCAACTTTTATTTCGGCTATGGAGCCATTAATTAGAGATAGAATGACCCAATAATGGCATTAACAAATACTGACGTAAAGGAAATTGAGAAAATTGCTAGAAAGGAAATGAAAGACTTTCTTGAAACTACTCAAGCACACAACATTGTAATGAAAATAATTCAAAAAGAGATTGGTGCTAGGTCAGTAGACGAAAGAATCGTAGACCTATCATCAAAGGTTGTTGTTGAGTTATTTAAAACTCTATGGCAACGCAAATCTTTTTGGGAACAACCTTTAAAAAGTGTAAGATAATGGAAAAATTAAAGGGTGGAATATCAGATAAAATGTCCTTAGAAGATATTGCAAAAAAACATGACAAAAAAGGATATTACCATATTGAGGATATGGTTAAGTTCTTAAAAAAACAATTAGACAAAGGAATTAAAATCGAGAAAGAACACACCAATAATGAGTTAATGGCTAAAGAAATTGCTATGGACCATCTAAGTGAGGACCCAAATTACTACACTAATTTAAAACAAATTGAAACTAAAGAAGCCATGGATGCTGGTGCATCAGGTTCTTATGAGGGGGCATTTAGTGGTCCGATAGTAAAAAGAAAAATAAACAAAATTCACAATTTTGAGGAGGAATTAAGTGAGATTACAGACTCAAGTTCCTCGGGTCAATATGACGTTTCTTTTAGTTCAGGAAGGTCAAATCCATTGAAAATTAATGGTCCTAAAAGTATTTTAAATAGTCGTGCCGTTAAGGACAAAAATTTTCCTAAATGGGGAGGCCCCGGAGGCGTCTATGTTAAAGTAAAAGAGAGATGTAAAAGACATCCATACTGTAATCAAGGAGATATTAAAAGTTTAGATTTTTTTGAAGACGAGGAATTAAAGGAATCAGTTAAAAATGTATCTAAAAAAACCGGTTTACCTTATTCGGACATAGAAAAACTGGTAATAAATGAAATAAACAAGATATTTATTAAGTAAATGGAAATAAACATATCTAATATCATTCAAGAATCATTATTTAATGAGGTAAAAAATACCATTATTAAAGAAAATGAAGAGAAAAAAGAGGTTTACCACATTACATGTGAAGGAGAACCAATTGAATCTTTTGAATCTAAAGAAGTTGCAATGAAACATTTAGATATTTATAAAAAGAAACACCCTAAAAAGGAATTCATAATTGAAAAAGCAAAATATAATTCACCATCTGATATGATTGACACATTGGACCAAATGGGTGAAGAATTAGAAAAAAATAAAGAAACTAAAAAAATGAAAAAAACTACAGTATCAAACATGGCAGAAGCGGCTATGTTAGCCAAAACAAAAGGTTTGAAAGAATTCAAATTTAACGGTAAAAAATATAATGTTGACGAAACATGGTCCCAACTCGAAGAGGGTGAAGGTTCTTGTGATGAGTGTGGTCAAGGATATATGGAAGAAGATATGAATGTTGAAGAAAACGCATTTGTATTGGCCGCCGATAAAGCAAGAGATGCTGGTAAAAAGGAATTTGAATTCCCTAAAGGTAGTGGTAAGATGCATAAAGTAACTTTAACCAAAGACATCGACACTAATGAAGGTGAAATGGGTACATGTAATGAGTGTGGTTCACCAATGAACGAAGAGGGTATGTGTAGTGAATGTGGTACCGGTATGTACGAATCTAAAAAATCATTTATTAGACTTAACGAAAATGAATTGGTTTCATTGATTAAAAAAATGGTTGTGAACTCTAAGAAAAATTTGAGTGAAGCAATCCCTGGTATCGAAGTAACCAAGAAAGCACAAAGTGGTACTAAAAAAGATGCAAAAGATTCAATGGCTCGTACTGAAAAAATGTTAAAAGATGCTTCGTCTTTCGGTGGCAATGATAATCCCGAGTTTCCTAAACAAATTGGTAAAGGGGAAAAGATGGCAGTAAACCCAAACAAGGAAGAAGAAGAATATATTGAGGACAATATGAAAGGTGGTACATTGTTGGATTTAGATTACGACTTTGAACCATCAGAATCTTTTAAGAAAAGATTAAAAATGGCATTAGAGGGAGACTCAAAGATGGGTAACTCACAAAACGCCGCAAATGTAATTAAAACTAAAACAGGAGAGAATTTAAGTAAATCGGCTGAAAGAAAAAAGAAAAAAGAGAAGGAAACACCTGAAGCATTTTACGGAGCAAGAGGAGTTCAACCATTGAAAGTTAAAACAGTGAATGAATCTAAAACCACAATGACTTCAGTTTTGAATGAGGAAATCTCGAGAATGAAAAAAATCATAGGATACGACGATAATACTCAGTAACTTCTTTTTTTTATTTTCTTTTATCCTTATATTTTTGAAATGAGGATTATGGAAAATAGAGAAGACTATATTGAGTCAGAAATATCTGAAAAATATAAAAATCAAATAGACATTTGGTATAGAACCTACAACATCAACAGGGACAAAATCATACTATTTTATGATTTTTTATCGTCACTGCATGATTTAGTTGACAATACTTTTTTAGGTTCTGACGTTTTATACGAAGAAATAGACCAAAGAAATCATTTTAACTGGTGTTGGAATGTAATAATTACCAATTTCGATAAAGAAAAAATATTCTTTAAAGATAAGGGTACACATTATGAGTACATGTGGAATTTCTTCTTTGAGGCATACTACCTAACTAAATTAGAAGAAAAAGAAATTAGAATATCTGAATATTTCTATAAATTATTTGATTTTAGATATCAAAAATCTAGGTCCGAGCTGGACATACTTACCGAAATTTATAAATTGTTCGAACAAAACTTGAAAAAGTAGTTTATTTTCCGTATATTACATATAAAAACGGAAAAATGGAGACACTAAAAAAAATCAAAGACTTAGTGGAAAAGATGTCTGTTGACACCGCTAAAGTGTTCGAAAAGGGAAATAGGAGTGCTTCTATACGTGCAAGAAAATATGCACAAGAAATTAAAGAACTAATTCCTATGTACAGAAAAGAATTATTACAAGAAATAAAAAAACATGATGGTTAATATTATAATGATATTTTTAATGGTATTAAGTACCATTTATACTTTAAGATACGTAGTTGAATTTTTAATAAAATTTTTCTCGGATGAACCATCTGTAATAAAATTAAATAAAATTGAAACCGTATTTGTTTATATTGCGGTTTCATATATAATAACATTTTTAATAACATAATCACGTGTTTGATAGTATAAGATTTTTAAGACCATATTTTTTCTCTTTGAGGGAAATCGATAATAACGTAAGTTTAGATATTAGATTACCCGTTACGTGGAAATTGGAGACAATTATCGCACAATACAAATCGATTAAATACAAAGTCCAAGATAAAAATGAGAAACACACTCTTGTTTCTATTATTAGTAATGCAACTGCGGATGGTTACGACTTGGTTTTTAGTTGTGCAAAAGAAATAATTACAGTTAATAAGGAGATGGAAGAGAAACAAAAACTTTTACAGCAAAAAATTAAAGAACTTGAGGTATTGTTTCAACATCAATCACTTGATAAACTAAAAGAAATATCATTTATTGAAGATGCAAGACAAGAGACTACAACAGGCATTAAATTGGTTGAACCGAGAAACGGAGAAGGACTCGAAGGAGATTCAATCCCACAAGATTCAAATGATTGAGGAGATAAAAAAGTTGGATAAATCAAAAATGTTTGAACCACCTAAAAAAGAAAAATTATCATTTTTTAAAAAGTTATCAATAATATTTGGATATGGAAAAAAAGGGTGAATTAGTAAATCAACTCGCTATTATATCTGACTTAATTGAAAAAATGAATCTTGAAAAAAAATCAAACACATTGGTTTTAGAATTAAACGAAAATATATTCTATCAAACATTTGAGTATATTAACAAGAAACAGAACAGTCGGATGAACAAACCAGACAAAACATTCACAATTAAAATTGGTTTGGTTGATATAGTTTTTAATAAGAGTAGTGCCTAAAAAGTTCTGACCTCTTAAAACCTTTGGATTCTAATAATTGATATAGTAATTTTCTTTGTGCGGTCGAAACGTCTTTTACAAAAATAAAATTACCTCTTTTTTTCTTCAGTACATCTTCCCTGATTAACTCAAATAGTCTTTTTGAATCACGAATATTTTTATTACCAAACAGAAGTACATTCTCATCATTCTGCACAAACAACTTATTGTTTAAAGTAAAAATTTGACCAATTTCGTTTATTGAAAGAATCTGTTCCAAGATTTCGTGATACCTTACTCTGGATTTTCTTTGATAGTCATATATCAACTCTTCTTTCCAATAAGGTATTATCTCTTTTATTCTAAATTTCTCATCTTCATATTTGGCTTCAACTAGTCTACCTAAACTATCTTTCACAAAAGTTTTTGTTGCCCATCTATTGTTCGGAAAAATTAACGCGAGTTCATAAACCACATCATTGTTTCTTTTTCTATTTTGTGTTTTTGTAAACCTTGGTTTTTTTTCTGTCTTATATTCATGCCAATATTCATACACGGTGGTACGTTTCTGACACCTGTATAAAATTTTGACTCTTTTTTTATTACAAAAGAGAACTATAAAATATTTTCCATTTTTCATAGAAAATTTTTAAAAAATGAGTATATACCATACACGGCAAATATACTCCACACTATAACCACACCATACACTACTTTTTGTACGGAAATTGCCATTCTTTCTAAATCCTCTTTGGTTGGTATTGGTTTTTCTTTTTTCTGTTTACAACTTGAACATCCCATGATATAAAAATAAGTAATAAATAAGTATTTATCAATATGAAATTAATGGAATTATTAGAGGATTTGGTGGTGGAAAAATGGTCAATGAAATATAAAAAGACTATTAATTGTAACAACCCAAAGGGTTTTTCTCAAAAAGCTCATTGCGCCGCAAGAAGGAAAAGACAAATGGGGGGTAAAACCAAATCCAAACCGGTGAAATAAAAGTTTACATCGGATTTCCATTTTCAAAAAAAGTTTCTTATATTTTTATAGTTAGTGGACTAATAACACAAAATTTAAAATAATAAATGATATCGTACATCGGAGGAAAAGCTAGAATTGGTAAATGGATTGTTCCATTTATACCTCACGACATTGAGACTTATGTAGAAGGGTTCTCAGGAATGTTCTGGGTCTTTTTTAATATGGACCTTAAAAAATACCCAAACCTTAAAACTGTGGTTTATAACGACTTTAATCGTTTAAATGCCAACCTTTTTAAATGTGCAAAACACTACGATAGGTTATGGGAAGAGTTATCAAAATACCCTTGTCAACAATTAGGTGTCGATGAAACACCACCTGAGTACGAACAAATGTTTCGTACCTATCAAAAAGAAGTTTTTAACGACGAACTTGTTATTGGAGACGAACCAAATTTTGATGTTGCCGCCAAGTATGTTTATGTACTAACTCAAGTATTTTCAGGTTCAAAACCCGAAACATCCAGTTACACCGATTACAAGGGTAAGTACAGATGTAAGGTTCTCATATTCATGGATAAACTAAAACATCCCGAATATAGAGCACATTTGGATAGGATTACATTTGTGGAAAACATGGATTTCCAAAAAGTCGTTGAGAAATATGATTCACCAAAAACATATTTTTACATGGACCCACCATATTGGAAAACCGAAAATTATTACTCCAACCATGATTTTGATAGTAAAGACCATGAAAGATTGGCAAATACTCTCAAAGGTATACAAGGTAAGTTTAGTTTATCGTATTATGAGTTTAAACAACTACACGAATGGTTTCCAGAAAATGGGGTTGGGGTTGGTAAAAACGGACAGTTATTAATGTTTGAACCAACTGGTTTTAAATGGGCTAAAGAAACATTCAAAAAGGCGGCTGCCGCGAAGAAAGATGGAACTCAAAATGAAGGTATTGAATTACTTATCATGAATTATTAAAAAATGGACTTCTCACCGGAAACTTTAATATATTTGCAAACAATTAAAAATTATTTTGAGAATAACGAAGAAGCTAAGAAATACTTTTTGTCGAATCTCAACGAAGACGAATTTTACAACAGTATTTTAAATGTTGCGGAGAATAATTTTAGAAAGAGAGGTGAACCTCAGTTATCACAAGAACAACTTGAGTTCCTTAGGGTTTCTTTAATGATTTTTAAAAAGGTTGAGGAGAGTGACTTCGTTGGGATTTACGATTATGAACCAAAAAATTTGAAATTTTATTATAAATAGATATGAGAAAAACACCGGATAAATATTTTATTTATGAAACGTCTTATGGTAGTGATATACCAGTTAATCAATTGTTTGTGCACACATTTGATGAACTACCTTCAGTCTACAAGAGTGAAAAGATTTATAAGTCAGATATTAAAGAATATTTTTTATCAATTGGGTATGAACCAATAACCGAAATAAATAGTGTTAACAAAAGGAGAGTTCATAAACCAAATACGGAAATTTTATTATTCAAATATGAAAGTAATACCGCAGTATTATTAAAATCAAAGTACGAAAAAGATAATTTATTTTTTGAAACTGAATTTTATTATACACTTATAAACGGTGGCTTTGAAAGAAATTTTGACTTTAAAAAAATATTAGAGTTTGAAATTCTTTTCAAAAAAAGTGGCATCAGTTTAGTAAAATCTGAAATGGGACATATGGACACCGAAGACTATGAACTAAACGTGCCGGATGTTGATGTGGAGTTAAATTATGGTCAAGAATTTTGTAAAATTCATGATACAATTATAAAAAGGTTAAACAATAACAACGATAAAGGTATTGTTCTTTTTCACGGAGACCCTGGTACAGGTAAAACATCTTATATCAAATACCTCACTAGATTGATAAAAGAAAAAGAAATACTTTTTATTCCTCCATCTATGGCCGAGAGTTTATCAGAACCATCTATCATACCCTTTTTAATGGAACACAAAAATTCCATTTTAATTATTGAAGATGCGGAAAAGGTGATTTCGGATAGAAAAACAAATGGTTCTTCTGTTGGCGTATCAAACATATTAAACATTACTGATGGTATACTTGGTGATTGTTTGAACATACAAATAGTTGCAACATTTAACATGAGTAAAGAGAAGATTGACCAAGCTCTATTAAGAAAAGGTAGATTAATTTGTGAACACAAATTTGAACTTTTAAGCGTTGAAAATTCAAATAAACTATTAAAACATTTGGGTAAAGAAAAAACAGTTGATAAACCAATGAGTCTTGCGGATATTTATAATATCGATGAAGATTTAGTTCGAGTTGAAAATAAAACAAAAATAGGATTTTAAAATTAATAAAATGGAATTAGTAACAGTTGAAAAACTAAATGAAATGAAACAAAACGGCGATAAAGTACTTGCCGATTTTTATGCATCATGGTGTGGACCATGTAAAATGTTAATGCCAAAATTGGAATTACTACAGTATGATTACCCGGAAGTAAAATTCGTTAAAGTGGATGTTGACCAAAATATGGAGGGTTCTCAAGAATACGGTGTACGCTCCGTACCAACCGTAATGATTTTTAATGGAGATAATGAAGTATCAAGAACTTCTGGTGTTAAACCAGATTCTTTTTATAAAGAAATATTAAATTCGCTGTAATATGTCTAATCAATTATTATTGTTTACACTTGAAGGATGTGGTAGTTGTAAAAGTTTAAAAGAGAGATTAAAAAAGGAATCACTACCATATAGAGAAATTGAGGTTGGTAGAAATAAAGAAATTTGGAATAAAGTTATTGACCAAACTGGAAATGAATTCTTACCGGCATTTTTTATTAAAAGAGATGACACCGGTACAGGACCATTTTTTTGTCCAACCAAAGACTTCAACACCGATGATGAGGCGGTGGAAATAATTTTAAAATATGTTGAAAAAGAAGAAGGGGGTCAGTAACCCCCTTTTTTATTTATTAACCATTAAGTTAATCCATTCGTAGGTTTTTACCATACCATTGTATAATGGTTCATTGACAACCCACCCTATTTTCTCCAAATAAAGTTTGTTATCTGAGTTTCGTCCACGTACACCAACAGGACATTTGTAACCATACTTTTCTTTAAATTCCTCACCACCAATGTTTCTTATATAAATCTCTTTTCCTGAGATATCTATCGCCATTTGTGCTAAATCATTTATGGTAATCTTTTCTTCTGAACCAATATTAACAGGTCCTAAAAATTCATTTTGATTCATAAGTCTTAGCACCGCTTCAACACATTCGTCAACATATAAAAATGAACGAGTTTGTTGACCATCACCCCACACTTCAATCTCACCACCATCCAACATTTCGGAAACTTTCCTACACATTGCCGCTGGTGCCTTTTCCTTACCACCTTTCCAAGTACCATACGGACCAAAAATGTTGTGAAATCTAGCAATACGAACATCTAACCCATAGTTCCTATTGAAAGCCAAAAATAATCTTTCAGAGAACAATTTCTCCCATCCGTATTCCGAATCAGGATTTGCGGGGTATGCTGAAGATTCCTCACAATTTGGATTTTCCGGGTCTAATTGATTGTGTTCGGGATACATACATGCCGATGATGAATAGAATACTTTTTTTACGTTTTTCTTAACACACTCATGAACAACATTTAAATTAATCAGAGCTGAGTTATGCATAACATTTGCATCATTATCACCGGTAAAAATATACCCCGCACCACCCATATCAGCGGCTAGTTGATAAACTTCATCCATACCCTCTCCAATTGATTCTGAGACAACTTTAGGGTCTCTCAGGTCCCCAACTATGAATTCATTACAAAAGTCTTTCTCGTCGAAGTATTCGTGTTTTTTTATGTCAACTACTCGAACATAGTTTCCTTCATCTTTTAATCTTTTTGCAAGGTGACCACCTATAAATCCGCCACCACCTAATACTAATATCTTTTTCATAATTTACCAGTTTTTTGATTCTTCATTTACGATGTAATCGACGCTGTTTTTATTAAAAATTTTATCACAACTAAGTTTATCTGAATACCATGACTTCAGTTGATTAACGTCAAAATATTTTTCATTAACCCACCAGTCTTCGTAAAATAAAGTTGGGTGTTTTTCTTGAGACACATCACCACAAAGCAGGAAGTAACCATTATTTTTTAAAATTTCTCTTTGGGGTAATTTTTCATTTATCTCATATTCATTACCTAAATAAGAATCATGTTCAATAGTGATGATTTTAAACTCATAATTACTCTTTAATATTTTCTCCAATAATTTATATCTCTCACCAACTTTTTCCATATCTAAAGAAAGATAATCGATAATGTTTGTGTTATAATATTTTGGTAAAAATGAATTGAAATCTATCTTAAAACAATCCTCATTTATAAATGGATTATTTCTACATTTCCATTCTTCTGAATAATCAATTATATCGACAGAAACTCCACTCCATCCTTTTGTTTCAAGTAAAAATGTGTTATTTATTTTTTTTGGTAAGTAACAACCTAAATCCAAAAATTTACCCTGATTTGTATTTAATAAATTAATTACAAACAAATCTTGACCGCATTGTGAATATGACTCCATGTTATATGTTTACACCCCAAGGGTTAATTATTATTTTATTATTTAAATCAAAATTATCAAAATCCTTAGTGACATCGTGTGTAATTACAATAATGTCCGAGTCTTCAATAAAAGAATTAAATTTATTTGTATAAGGTGATAAAATTAATTTATCATAGAATACGACATCGTAACCTTGACTTAATAATTTTTCATAAAGAATATTACCGGGAGACTCTGTTGTTACATATGTATTTGGTTTAAAAGATAACCCATATATCCCAATTTTTTTGTCTTTATATTTTTTCACCTTATCATAAAGAATTATATTTTGATTTTCATTTATTTTTTGAGTTGCTTTAACATGAACAGCATCTAATCCAAGATTCTCCGACATCTTAATAAATGCCCACGTATCTCTTGGAAAACATGTTCCACCAAAAGATAAACCGCTTTTAATGTAATATGGTGAAATTCTCTTATCATAACCAAGCGCTTTAGTTATGTTATTTGGGTTCGCATTTAATTTTTCCGAAATATTCCCAATAAAATTAGCAAAACTAATTTTCATTGTGACAAATGCGTTTAAACTAACTTTAGTTATTTCCCCCTCAATTAGGGACATCCTAACAACTGGTGGGTTGTTTTTTAATATTTTAGAGTATATTTTTTCCGCAATGTCACCGTACTTAGAATCACTCTCACCCATAATAATCACATCAGGGTTTTCAAAGTCTTTAATGACACAACCTAAAGCAACTAAATCAGGTATGTATACAACACCAAATCCCTTATTTAATTTCCTACCTGTATTAATTTCAATCATTTTAATAATGTCATCATGACTACCGGGCATCACTGTTGAACTTATGATAAATAAGAAGTCCTCATTGTCAGAATTTTTTAATTCTTGACAAATACTAATTACAGCATCATGTACGTACTTATTTGAAAACTCCCCATTTTTATTTGAAGGGGTATTCACTAATATAATGGCAACGTCAGTTTTGCTAACTATGTTTTTGAAATTATCGGAATATTCAATGTTTTCGCGACCACTTATTAGATACTCTTTCAAATTTGTCTCATGAAAGGGTAACTCATTGTTCTTAAGTGTGTTGATTTTATTTACATCAACATCAATACCAATTATTTTTTGACCATTCTTACCAAATGTGGCCAATAACGGTAAACCAAGTTTACCTAAACCAATTAATGATATTTTATTAGTATTCATTTTTGTTTAAAATTGTTTTTATTATTATTTCCATATCCTCCCAATCACCAATGGTAATCCTAATTGTATTGTCTAAACCAAAAAACATACCTCTATCTCTAACTAATATTTTTTGATTAAACAAATCTTCGATTACCCTTTTACTATCTGGAACCCTAACTAAAATAAAGTTTGATTCGGATTTTATGTATTCAATATTGTTATTTTTTAATATTTGTTCAAATCTTATTCTATTTTGAATAATAATATTAACTCGGTCTTCAATATATTCTATATTATCCAAAGCAACTTCACCTAATTTTTGTGCAAAAGAGTTGACTTCTTTACTATTTCTAATTTTATTTATTGAATTAATTAATTCTTCATTCGCACATATATAACCTAACCTGATTGATGCCAATGAAAATGCTTTAGAAAAAGTTCGAGTTACAATTAAATTATTATATGTGTTGACTAATTTTGAACAGGATTTTTTTGAAAATTCGTAATATGCTTCGTCAATAATAAATAATTTATTTGGGTAGATAGTTAATAAACGCTCAATGACTTTAACATCTAAACAAAATCCGGTTGGGTTATTTGGATTACTAATGTAAATCACATCGTTGTGAATGATATCGTAAAAATTATATTCGTGTTGACCAAACGGGTCGTATATGTTAGAGTGGTTTACATTGTCCGAGTAAAGTTTTATATATGTTTCAATTTGACTATAATTCGGATAATAAATTAACACATTTGTGTCAGGATTTAAAAATGTTGCGAATATGTAATGTAATGCGGAGTCGGAACCATTAAAAGTTTGCACATTTTTTGATTCAACACCACAATAAAGACTTAATTTTTTTATTAAATTTTCATTATTGATGTTTGGATATTCACTATAATTAAAAGAGTACAATGATGATAATAAGATATTAGTATATTCCTCATTGTAAGGCAAGTTACACTCATTCCAATCTAATTTTCTTATACCACCATCAACAGTTCTTTTTGATGGTTTATATTCATCAATTAATTCTAATCTTTTATTAGTTTTTATCATTTTAATTCCGTTATTACGCACCTTATTTTACCGGTGTTTAAGTCTCTTGGTATTTCATTAACAATTTCAAATTGTAACGGTAAATTACCCACCCTTTTAACAATTTCGTCACGAAGTTCATCCAAAACAGAATCGTTAAAATTATAGTTAATTACTATTTTAAAATATAACGATTTATCTGATTTTTGGTAGAGTTGAAACATACTAATCTCTTCTCTTTTTGACATTACTGTGTAAAAGTTGACAGAGGGTATCCTCGTACCGTTTTCCGAAACAATCATATCATCTACCCTACCATCTATTTTAGAAACAACTAATGGTCTTGAAATATCATATTCCACATTCTCATTTAATGTGACCACATCATTTGTCTTATAACGAATAAACGGCATCACATAATTCAGAAAAGATGTCCCAATAATAGTTTTTGATACATCAAATTCGGTAAATGAATATGTTAAATCATTATGGTAAGATTCACTATCATTAGATTGATACATAAAAGAAACCTTTTCAACTTGACCATAATGCATTTTTAAATTAAATCCAAATACCTGTTTTATCTTATCTCCCCACACATCTAAACATTTTTCAGACGCCCCATGTATTGATTTTACATGTTGTAACCTTATGTTGTGTTTTTCCAACAAACAAGATAACCAAAATGCGGTTGACGGGTATGTTACAATAGTTGTTGATTTACTTTGGTTGATTAAATTAACATAGTAAAAAATAGTATCATCATTTAAATGGAATGGTGAGATATAAATCCGTTTAAGCTCATAGTCTCTCACAACTAAATCATTCATATCTTTAGGGGAATGCCTTCTAATCCATATCGTCCATTTATCATAAAGGTTCCCTCCATGTGAATTAAAACTATGTAAGATATATGCCGCCTCTTTTTTATACATCGAGTCTTCACCATAAAATTTTAATCTGTTTCCTGTGGAACCCGATGTTTTAAACATTATTTTTTTACCATTAAAATTTTTGGAAATCAAATCATCAAAATTATTGTTGATAATATCCTTAGTGAGTAACGGTAATTTTTTTATATCATCAAACGATTGTATGTTCGGATTAAAACCGTAATTTGCAAATAGTTTACTGTAGTATGGTACATTCTGATTACAGTGGTTTAAAATCTGTTTTAATTGGTCAAATTGGTGTTCTACCGACCTATCGTAAGACCACTTATCTACTTCATTTAAAAAGTCACAAGTATCTGAAAACGTTTTACCGTATCTATATTTGAATGGTACTAAATCATAATAAATTTTTTTTATGAATTTAGGTTGTTTTTTTATTATTCGATTAATTATTCCCATTAAAAAAATCGTTTGAATTTATTGCTTTATCATCGATGAAAAAATCTGCATTAAATTTAACACCAGCTCTTAATTCATGAAACTTTAAACCAAAACTAACTAACTGATGATATGTTTGTTCATACCAATTCTTTTTTGAAACACAACCTCTTGCGGTTTCTACAATAATACGATTACCATTATCATATAACTCATTTACCATTTTAATTCTATCCATAAATGGTTCCGCATTCAAGTAATCCCAATTGCCATCTTCTTTTTTCTTTGTGTCACATAAAGTGTTATCTAAGTCAAACACATATATCATATTAAAGTCCTATTTTCATTTTTTATTTCACCATTTAATAAGTGACTATACCTATCTATTATAATTTTTGAATTTCTAATATGGGCCATTTCATGAATTTTTATATTTTTTTGTCTACCAGTGCCCCATTCAGAATTTGATTGATAATCTATCCAATATAAACCACTAACCTTACCTAATTTTTCATACGCCCTATAAGATATGTCGTGGTCGTCGTAAGAATTTGGACACAATTCCTCATCAAAATAATTTAACTTTACAACATCTGAGAAATTATACATCAAAGGTCCTCTGTTTGCAATCTCTCTTGTTGCAAAAATATCTCTGGACCATCCTGTTCTTCTATCTACAGCGTTGTTGACATGTAATCCACCATTGACTATTCTATTATTGTGTGCGGTTTGTGCTGTTACCGCGAAAACATCTGAAAATGATTGAAATGGTTTAATCATCCTTTTATCAAAGTCCTTTTCCTTAATAACCATATCGTCTTGAATTAATATCACGTAATCCGATTCTACCATTTTTAAACCGGCGTTATTAGCTCTCAATTCAAAAACATCATCGGTGTAAACATAGTCAAGTTTACCCTTAAAATTTTTAAAAATATCTTTAGTTATATTTTCAGTGTTATCAATACAACCATCAAAAACCACAATAATTTGTTTTGTTAATTCAGAAATATTTTGAATTATCCCCATTGATACCATTTCAATTAGATTTTCTTTATTGTGTGTGGTTAACAAACATGTTATATTCTTCGACATTATTTTAGTTTTTTAAATACTCTGTTGTGGCCAACACATATTATTTCCTCAAATGAATCATCCGACTCA